>SKEP01000789.1_pt1 | contig 18330 bp, 19 predicted proteins | sample 4826901 | NCBI WGS metagenome assembly SKEP01 (sample SAMN11008806, study PRJNA524170) | human gut metagenome | biome: Human fecal sample; material: Feces; isolation source: fecal sample from pouch patient p4, p43, p49, p54, p55 | host: Homo sapiens | place: Israel: Tel-Aviv | collected 2014-03-20
AGTGAAACACCTATCAAACGCTGGATTGAGCCAAGTGAAATTGCTGAAATTAGCCTATATTTAGCAAGTGGGAAAGCAAGTGCCATGCAGGGGCAAATTCTCACTATTGATGGTGGCTGGAGTTTGAAGTAGGAATAAGATCATTTTAAAAATGAGATTTTTGGAAATGAAATTAGCTAAAAGGGAGGGAAATATTTGAATCGAAAAGAAGAATTGATGAAAATCATAGAAAAAACAGGGGAAGACAATAAAAAGGTGTTGAAAAACCTAGTTGATGAGGTGATTTACTTAGAAGATCAAATGCTGGAACTAAAAAAACTCCCATTTCTAAGAATTGACAAGAAAAATCCTATGAGACAGCAGGCAACACCAGCCAGTAAACAATATAAAGAGTTGTTACAGCAATACACGAATATAATCAAGATTCTGATGAGCACCTGCGGAGAAAAAATGGACACAGAGACTTCTCCTTTAAGGGAATGGGCAAATCAAATGGCTGAAATGATAACGAGGTAATAGAAAATGGTGATAAATATTAAATTTCATGCGGCAGATAACAGTTTATTGCTCCTGTCAAATAATAATGAGCCAGGGAAAACGACCTGTTTGATTACTTTTGAAAATGTAACGACTAATACAGCACAGATTGTTTTTGGAAGTTATACAGGCCCTGCCACGGAAGTCATAGATGGAAGAGTCAGCCTTGATGTATCTGAACAGATTTTTTCATGGCCCTCATCTAAGACCTGTTATCTGATTGATACACAAACCCGTAGCCCAATCACCTTCCAAGGAGGTGGAAGCTACAATGCCAGCGATAACCTGATGGTCCAGGAAAAAGATGGAGTCTACTATTTCGAGAGAGTGCTGGAGGATCTTAGGATCAGCAATATCATTAACCTGATTTATCCGGTAGGTTCTGTCTACACCAGTGTAAGTAACCGTAATCCAAGTATCTGGCTTGGAGGGACCTGGGTCTCTTTTGGAGCAGGGAGGACTTTAGTTGGTGTAGACCCTGCTCAGACAGAGTTCAACAGTGTAGAGAAACCAGGAGGACACAAGGAATTGCAAAGTCATACACATGGGCTTAATAATCACGTACATAGCCTAAATAATCATACACATAGTGTTCCGAATCATGTTCATACGATGCAGGGGGCTGGAAATCATTTTCACTATTTGGGTATTGATAAGAGCGCTGTACAGAAAGGTACAAGTTATAACAAGCCCAACAATTTCGAATCTGGAAGTACCTCTTATAAATCAAATACAACAGGTAACCATACACATACCATGAACTCCTCTGGAAATTGTACAACAGGAGCAAACAACGGGAATACAGGTGGGAACAGTGGAAATACGACATCTTCCGGCGGAGGGAACGCTGGAAATTTACAGCCATATATCACGGTATTCTTTTGGAAAAGGACGAAATGATGCTGATAAAAGAGAAAAGATCATGGACACCAGATAATTCCTCCCTTCTTTTCTACCGGGAGAAGGTCAACTGCGGAGAAATTTTAGTAGGACAGGAATTACATATGGAATTGGAGAACCTGTATGAGGATCTTTACGATGACCGCTACGATTATGATACAAAAGATGCCAGGCTCCGGATGAATTTCATGGAAAACTGTGTGCGTCTTACCAAATCACCCTATTATAACAAGCCAATGGTTCTGATGCTTTGGCAGAAGGCATTTATTGAAACTTGTTATAGCTTTAAAATGGCGGATACTGGACTGGATCGATTTAAAAAGATCATCTTATTGATTGCCAGAAAGAACACAAAGTCAGAGATGTGTTCAGCATTGGGTCTAAGTGAGCTAATCGTTGGGAATGATGGCGCGGATATCGTATGTAGTTCTAATAATGATACAGATGCAAGTATTACATACGATGCAATTAATAAGATGAGGCAGTTGATTGATCCACATGACCTAGATACCAAGAAAAATCAGCGATTTATTGAGAATAAGCAGAATGGTTCCAAAGTATTTAAACTTTCAGACCGTACAACATCGAAAGAAGGAAGAAACATTGACTTCGCAATTATCGATGAAACACATGAAATGAAAGAAAACACTATAGGAAAGTCAATAGAGCAGTCTCAATCATTAAAGGAAAATCCGAAATTCATTAATATTACTACAGAGGGTTTTGTTCTGGATGGATATTTAGATCAAGAGCTAGACAAGGCCAGAAAAGTTATTCGGGGAGAAGACGATACCATAGCAGGAGAACGTCTTCTCCCCTGGTTATATACGCAAGACTCTGAGGAAGAAGTTTGGCAAAACAGGAACAGCTGGGTAAAAAGCAATCCAACGTTAGGAACGATTAAGAAATGGGAATACCTCGACGAACAGGTAGATATTGCAAGGATATCTAAATCAGACAGGATCTTTGTTCTATCTAAGGATTTTAATATAAAACAGAACAGCGTAGAGAGCTGGTTGAACCTTGAGGATTATGATTACGAAAATAACTTTGGCATCTCAGAGTTTGAGGGAGCCATTTGCCTTGGGGCTGTGGATTTATCGGAAACCACAGATTTAACCTGTGCAAAAGTTCTTCTTATGCGTCCAGAGGATCAGACAAAGTATATTTACACGAAATATTTTATACCAGAGCGAAAGCTGACAGAATCAGATGATAAAAATGCCGGAGCAAAGTATGCAGAATGGGCCAAACAAGGGCTTATTACCATTTGTGAAGGCAATGATATAGATTTGGCCAAAGTAGCGGACTGGTTTTATGAACTATATAAAAAGTATGATCTGAAATTATGGAAATGCGGATTTGACCAGAGGTTTTCCAAGGCATGGATCCATCAAATGAATAATTATGGATGGACCAAAGAAAATGATGATTTAGTATTAATCTTGCAGAATGCAGAAACCTTGGATAATGCAATGAAATTATTAGAAGCTGACTTTAAAGCGAGATTAGTAAATTACAACAATAATGCGGTAGACCGATGGTGCCTTTCAAATGCCGCTGTCAAAGTAAATGACAGAGGGCAGGGGCTTTGTGTAAAGAAGGAGCCAACAAAACGAATTGATGGGGCAGTCACCAACATCATCTTATATGAGATGTACCGCAGATATCGAACAGACTTTAAGCAGATGCTTAGAAAGGGGTAGGAATGAACTGGATCGATAAGATACTTTCACATAAACCGAAGAAATTCACTTATGCAGGGATGCTGAGTGGAAATACCCCGATCTTTACGAATTTTGGAACAGATATTTTTGCTTCTGATGTGGTGAATCAAGCCATTCAATGCATCGTATCAGAGATGCAGAAATTAAATCCAGTCCATGTGCGTAAAAACGGGAACGATCTTCTCCCAGTGGGGGATGACCGACAAAGGATTCTTGACCAGCCCAATGGATTCATGACAAAGAGTGAACTAATCGAGCGGATGGTGTGGAATCTATTCTATGACTATAATTCTTTTGCAGTCCCCGTGTATGAGGTATGGAAGGACAAGGATGGAAGTGAGAAACGGAGATATCAAGCTATCTATCCTATTCGTCCAACCAATACGACATTTATTGAGGACAGCACCGGGAAGCTGTTTGTAAAATTCTTATTTCCAAACCGCTTTGAAACGACTCTGCCTTATGATGATGTCATACACGTCCGCTACCGATATTCCAGTAATGACTACATGGGAGGCAATATTTTTGGTCAGCCGGACCACGAGGCATTGTTAAAGACATTGCAGTTAAATAATTCTTTGCTAGATGGAGTCCTTCATGCGATGAAATCATCATTCGCGGTCAATGGTATTGTGAAATACAATACGATGATGGATGACGGGACCATCGAACAAAACATGAAGAAGTTTGAGAATCAGCTAAAAAACTCAGAGAATGGTTTTTTAGGACTGGATATTAAAAATGAGTTCACTCCACTGAAGAAGGAAGTGAAACTGGTGGACAATGACACCTTAAAATTCATTGATGAGAAGATTTTAAGGACGTTTGGAGTACCACTTTCTATTCTCAGTGGAGATTATACACCATCTCAGCTGTCTGCCTTCTACCAAAAGACATTGGAGCCTCTAATCGTGAAGTTTTCGGAGGCTTTTACCAGGGTTTTGTTTACCGGGAAAGAGCGTGGACACGGAAATGAGATTCAGTTCTATCCAAAAGACCTGATTTTTATGAGCGTGGACCAGACATTGGAGATGGTAAGGCTCTTAGGAGACAGTGGTTCCCTATATGAGAATGAGAAACGTGTGGCGTTTGGTCTCCAGCCACTAAAGGAGCTTGACGGGGTACGGATGCAATCCCTTAATTATGTCAGCGTGGAGATCGCAGACCAATATCAGATGAAGCAGGAAGGAACAGGAGGGGAAGAAGATGAAGAACAGCCAGTATGAGCAGAGAAGTTATACATTTGAGATGCGGGCAGAGGAGAATGAAGAAAGAATGGGTGTCATTACCGGACGGCCCATTATCTATAACTCCATGACCGACCTGGGATGTTTCCAGGAAATCATCGAACCGGATGCCCTAAAAGAGACAAACTTAGAGGATGTCCGATTTTTAGTAAACCATGACACCAATATGGTGCCGCTTGCTAGGAGCCGGAGAAATAACCGGAACTCGACGATGCAGTTAATGCCGGATAAGGAAGGACTCTTTATCCGAGTAAATTTAGATATTGAAGAGAACACCGAGGCAAGGAACTTATATTCAGCGATCAAACGTGGGGACATTTCCGGGATGTCCTTCATGTTTTCGATACAATCGGAGGAATGGGAAGGCTTAGAGTCTGACTATCCAACGAGACATATCACGGGAATTGATCGGGTGGCAGAAGTATCTGCTGTCACATTTCCCGCATATGAGGCGACAACGATCAGTGCACGCTGTAAGGGTGCGTTGGAGAACGCACGGTCAGCATTGGATAATGCAAGGAGTGGCGGTCAAACATTGGATAATGTGAGCAGGGATCTTGAGGTCGAACAATTGAAGGCAAAGTATTTATATGGAATTTAGGAGGAAAACAGAATGGATTTTCGCAGCTATTTAAACAACTTAATCAGAAGCAAGGAAGAACAGAAAGAAGATTTAAAGAGACAGATCAAGCAGGCAGAGACAGCAGATGAGGTAAGAGCTCTTGGAGAGACACTGGATGCTGTTTTAAAGGAACTTACAGAGGCCAAAGAACAGCTTGCTAAGACAGAGGATGAAAAGAAACCAGAAGAGCCGGGAGACGGAGCGAAGGAGCCGGCACCGGAAGAAGACCCACAGCGTTCTTATCAGGGTGTTAGAACTCAGGTTCGCGGCGGAGAGATCCTAGGGGCTTATTCTATGGGCGGACAGGAAAAGAAGAGCGCAGGACGCTATGACACCGAGGAATATCGTAAAGCCTTTATGGAGTTTGCCTGCCGCAACGTTCCAATGCCGGAAGAGTACCGGGCGGATGCCGTGACCACTACAGGAGATGCCGGGGCAGTAATTCCGACAACAATCTTAAATGAGATCATCAGCGAGCTGAAATCTTATGGAAACCTGTATGCAAAAGTAAGAAAGTTAAATATCCAGGGAGGCGTTAAGATCCCAATCCTTTCTTTAAAACCAGAAGCTAAGTGGATTGGCGAGACTGCACCGAGTGAGGATCAGAAGATCGCGGCAAACGATTCCATCTCCTTTAGCTATTTCGGACTTGAATGTAAGATTGCGCAGACTCTTCTGGCCAACGTGGTGACATTGTCCATGTTCCAGGAATTGTTTGTATCCTTGGCTGTGGAAGCAATGGCCAAAGCTCTTGATGTGGCAATCATGAACGGAAATGGAACCAGCCAGCCGCTAGGAATCTTAAAAGACAGCCGTATCCCGGCAGAGAATGTCATTGAGCTTACAGATGCTGAGATTGCCAAATGGGATGTTTGGAAGAAGAAGGTATTCGGAAAGATGAAAAAGTCTTATCGTGACGGGGAGTTCATTATGGCCCAGTCTACGTTTGACGGATACATTGATGGAATGGTAGACAATGTTGGCCAACCGATCGGAAGGGTGAACTATGGCATCGACGGGGCAGAGACTTACCGTTTTGCAGGAAAGAACATCGAGACTGTTGAGGATGATATCTTGAAGCCATATGACACTGCGGCGGCAGGAGACGTTATTGCAGTCTTCATTAAACTTTCAAACTATGCAGTCAACTCCAATATGGAGATGCAGACAGTGAAATGGGTCGACCATGATACAAATGAGATCAAGAATAAATGTATCCTGATCGCAGATGGAAAACTGGTAGATCCAAATGGCGTGCTGATCATTAAGAAGAAAGGGTGAGGCTGATGATAATCGACGCATTAAAAGAACTGATTGTAAAGATGGGAGGAGCGGCTTCCGTGGATGAGATCAAAGCAGAGAGCATAGAAGAATGCATCGAGCTGGTCACGGAGGCCTACCAGCCTCCGGCCTCCGACGGGAACCAGTCGGCATCCTAGAAGGGAGGGGAGGCTATGGCAGTGATAGAACAAGAGCCGATGCTTACGAAGGTGAAAGCAAGTCTTGGAATCACCGGGAGCTTCCATGATGAGACGTTAAAGATCTATCTATATGAGGTTTTATGCTTTCTAGACGATGCTGGTGTCTCTGAGGCTATCTTGAAGGGCGATGAGATTATTGGTCTGGTGAGCCGAGGTGTGGCAGATCTTTGGAACTATGGGAATGGCGGGACCCGCCTCAGTGATTATTTCATGATGCGGGCCAGCCAGCTTGCGTTAAAGAGCCAGGGAGGTGAGTAGTTGTGGCAACTTATGGATTTGACGAAAACAAAAACAAAATTGAAGTGCCTCCTAAAACGGAAACAGGGTCATTAGCAAGTTTGAGGACAACAGATAAATCAAGTCTTGTGGCCGCGGTAAACGAGTGTTTTCAAAATGCCAGTGACGGGAAAAGCAAGCTTGCGGCCGCCATTGGCAATGGAGCCACAGCAAGCATGACGTGGGATCAATTGATTTCCAAGGTTTATAAACCAATTATATATACAAAGAACACTAACTTTACAGTAACGCAAACATGGAATAGCCAGTATGAATACTGGCGCTGTGTGACAAGCGCGATTACATTTCCATATACACCAAGATTTATTATTGCTTATACAACATGGGCAAATGAGCCATTTTTAACATTTTGGGCATATGATATGTCATCAGCAGAGAAAACTGACTCACCTATTAAGATTTCGGGAAACAGATTTAACTATGATGATAATGGGACTCGAAGCTATGACAAAACAGATGTTTTAAGGTATTTGGTAATAGGATGGTAATTTATGTATGAATTGAACAGACGGTTTAATACTCCTTTATATTATTTTCCTGTTATAGGGACAGAACGAATTAATGGAGTCACCACAAAAAAGTATGGTGACAAACGTTTATTCTACGGGAGTTTTAAAACCTATGGCGGAACTGATGTACAAAAGAATGGAGTCTATGCCGTAGAAGATACGGCGAGCATAGAGACATGGTATGATCCAATGTTTGACTCTGGAGGGCGGGTTGCGTTGGCATGTGCAGAAAACAAGGTTTATGAAATCCTTGGAGAGCCGGAAGATATCGAACAGCGGCATCAGTATTCAGTCTTTAAAGTCCGAAGGATCAAGGGAGGTCCATAGAAAGAAGGTGAGTGTATGGCGAAAATGGAATTAGAGTTTGACGGATTTGACGATGTGATAAACAGGCTAAAGAAAATGGAAGGAGACACAAAAAAGGTTTCTGAGAAAGCGTTAGCCAAAACATTTGAGCTGGTGACTCCAAAAATCCAAAGTGCCATGGCACCGCATAATGACAGTGGCACTACTGCGGAGAGTATTGTAACATCACCGCATATAGAGTGGGCAGGTTCCGTAGGAAGTGTCGATATTGGTTTCGATATTCCTAATGGAGGCCTGCCTTCTGTATTTCTGATGTATGGAACACCCAAAATGACTCCAGACAGAAAGCTATACAATGCGGTGTATGGAAACAAGACGAAGCAACTGGTCCACGATACAGTGGAAGAAATTTTCTATAACGAGATAAGGAGGTTGGGGATTTGAAGGAGAAGTTAATAGAGACATTAGAGAGCCTTGGATATGATGTTTATCTGCAAGGATCTCTGACAGAAGGAGAGGATTACCCAGCCTCGTTCTTTACCTTCTGGCAGTTCCAAGGAGATGAGAACCATTATGACAATGATGCGGTCTCGTGTGATCTTGGGTATTGGGTCTGTTTTTATTCCACGGACCCAGCTTTGACAGAAACAGTACCAAGGCAGGCAAGAAAGAAACTAAAGGAACAGGGATTTATCCTAGGTCATGCCCCGTTTGACCTAAGCTGTGATGAACCATCACATACGGGGAAAGTAATGACGGTATATTTTATTGAAAATTATAAGGAGGAACAAAAATGAGTGAAGTTTTTAAATTTCGTGGTGTAGAGGGTCTGGTTTATGCAAAAATCACGACAGATAACAATGAGGCAGAGGGCGGAGGATATGTGACTGGCCCTGTGAAACCATTATCTCCTGTCGGAGAGATTGGAAAATCCACAGAATCAGACAGTGCAACAGATTATTATGACAACCAGCCAATGATCGTAACCAATTCCACAGGAAGTGATGAAGTAACACTGAGAGTAGCACCGCCATCTTTGGATGTCTATGCGGAAATCACTGGTCAGTATTATGACGAGACCACAGGGGCCATGGTCGAAGGCGAGAGAGACAATGACTATTTTGCTATTGGATACATCACAAAGGGTACAGATGGGAAGAGACGTTATGTATGGCGCTATAAAGGAACCTTTGCGATCCCAGAAGAGACCTCAGCAACAGAAGATGATTCCACAGATTCTAATGATTTGGAATTAACCTTTACTGGAATCAATACAACTCACAAATTTACGAAGACAGGAAGGACTGCAAAGGCCTTGGTGGTAGATGAGAGAATGGATAAAGTAGATTTCTCTACATTCTTTGACCAGGTAACTACGATTGATACGCTGACAAAAAAAGCCTAGCTCCTGTAGCAACACCGACGGCATCCCCGGATGAGAAGAACTTTACCGGGGACAGCGTCGATGTTACGTTAAACTGTCAGACGGCAGGAGCGCAGATCTATTACACGACAGATGGAAGCAACCCAACTACCGCCAGCACAGAGTATACGGCGCCGATCGCGATTACAGCGACGACGACCATTAAAGCTTTTGCCGTGAAAGACAAAATGGCAGACAGTGCTGTGTTGGATGTGACCTATACAAAGACTACATAGAAAGGATCAGAGGATGAAGTTAAATATCAGAGATGAAAAAGGAACCGTTATCAAAGCCTATGAGACAGAAGAGGTAAGAATCCCTTATAAGATTATCCGCCGGTTTGTAAAGATCATCGACCTGGACAAGATCCAGGGAGGAGATGAGATCGGGATTGCAGGAATGGTGCTCCAATGCATTGAACCGTTTGAGGATCTGGTAAAGAGCATCTTTCCAGACCTTACAGATGACGAACTGGACCAGGTGGATATCATGGACTTTGTCCCATTGTTCAAAGAACTCCTCCAGTTTGTGGTGGATAAGGTGAACAGCCTTCCGAAAGAAAAAAACTAGAGGAGGGCGGCGGGGAACCGCCGTCCTTAACCATGCTGTTTTTTAATATTAACTACTATCTATGTAAGCAGTATCCGGCCTTTACGCCTTTCATGGTCGACGATGCGCCGGCGGAGGATGTGTTCACGCTGTATATCGACACGAAGAAGGTGGACGATGAGATGAACGAGTATGAAGAAGAACCAGAGAAGGTAAAGAGAGTCTATGCATCGGACAATGAAGGCTGGTGGTAAAGAAAGGATGAGTATATGGCACAGAATGAACCGATCACAACAAAATTTAAAGTAGATATCTCTGATCTGAAAAAAGGGATCAGTGAAGCAAATCAGTCCATCAAGCTGGCCAATGCCCAATTTAAAGCGGCATCGGCTGGGATGGAAGACTGGCAAAAGACTACGCAAGGAGTGGAGGCAAAGCTTTCACAGTTAAACAGTGTTCTGGGAGCCCAAAAGAGCAAGCTTGCCAACTATCAAAAACAGTTGCAACAGCTTGAGCAGGCTCAGCAGGAGAACGGAAAACGGGCAGAGGAGTTAAAGGCCAAATACCAGGAGGAAGTCCGGCAGTTTGGAGAGAACAGCAAGAAGGCCCAGGAATTAAAAACGGCTCTGAATGGGGTAGAGAAGGAACAGTTGGCCAATGAAAAAGCGGCAGACCGGATGCGGGTGACGATGTTAAATCAGCAGGCCACTGTTAGCAGGACAGAACGGGAGATTAAGAACTATGATTCTTCTTTGAGTAAAATAAAAAGCGGAATAAAGGATGTAGATGAGGAGACAAAAAAAGCAGAAAAGTCTACTTCCAGTTTTAGCAATGCTACTGCTATGATTGTTGGTGCATTTAGTCGTGTGATAAGCGATGGAATTACAACTGTAATTGGAGCTTTAAAAGATTTTGCTTTAGAGGGAGAGGATGCACTGGACAAATTCCAAGCCTCTACCGGAGCGTCTACACAGGCAATGGGGCAGTTCCGAAAAGAAATCTTGGATTTGTATAAAGGAAATTATGGGGATTCTATTGCGGATGTTGCCGATGCTATGGCAGAAGTAAAACAGCAGACAAATGAAACTGATCCAAGCAAGATAAAAGATCTTACACAAAATGCGATTGCTCTTAGAGATACGTTCGGCTTCGATATTCAGGAATCTATGCGTGCGGTCAATATGCTTACTCAGCAATTCGGTATTACTGGTGAGCAAGCTTTTAATCTGATTGCACAGGGGGCGCAAAAAGGCCTTAATAAGAATGGAGATCTATTAGACAGTATCAATGAGTACGGCGTGCATTACAAACAAATGGGAGTAAGTGCAGAAGGATTTTTTAACAGCTTGGAAAATGGTACAAAGGCAGGAACCTTTTCTGTGGATAAATTGGGAGACGCGTACAAAGAGTTTGGAATCCGTGTAAAGGACACGGCAAATACAACAACAGAGGCTTACCAGCTATTGGGGATGGATGCGGACGAGATGCGGAAGAAATTTGCCAAAGGCGGGAAGTCTGCCGCAGATGCAACGAAGCAAGTTCTTAAAAAGCTGATGTCTATGGATGATAAGGTGAAACAGAACCAGGCAGGCGTGAATCTCTTCGGCACTATGTGGGAGGATCTTGGAATAAAGGGCGTAAAGGCGCTTACGAATGTAAATGGTACAGCGAATAAATCCGCAACGACTTTAAAAGACTTGGACAAAGTTAGGTATGACAACGCCAAGTCGCAGTTGGCTATGATTGGGCGGAGTTTAAAAGTAGATGTATTAGAGCCAATTGTATCCGCCGTAATTCCAGCATTGATGAAATTTGGGCAGTGGTTTACTTCTAATATACCAACAATACTGGGGTACCTTACAGCAATTGGGACTGCTTTAGCAATTATTTATAGGGGAGCAATAATTGCTAAAATCACAGAACAATTTGGCGCCTTAACCAAAGCGGTTAAAGGTCTTTGGGAATTAATAATGTTTAATCCGTTTATTGCCTTGGGTGCTGTTTTAGCTGGTATAGTTGTTGGCCTTACAACCTACGCCATTGCTAATAGAAAAGCTGAGCAAGCACAGGATAAAAACTATGTAGCGACTGAAAAACTAATGGAAAGTCAAAAAGCCCTGAATGATACTCTTAAAGACTCAAAGAAAGTGAGGGAAGAGAATACTAACAGTGCGAAGACAGAAGGAAAAGAAGCGGATTTCTTATTCAGAAAACTACAAGAACTTATGAAGGTGGAGGAAAAATCCACTTCTCAGAAGGAGCAGATCAAAAATATCGTTGATCAGTTAAATGAGGTAGTTCCAGACCTTGGGCTTGCTTATGATGCAGAAAAAGATAAGTTAAATAAAAGCACCGAAGCCATTCGGGAAAATATCAAAGCCCAGAAAGATTTGCTCCTTGCGAAAGCGGCGCAGAAAAATCAGGCAAAGATCGCCGAAGACATTGCGAACATCGAAATGCAACAGGGAGAACTGATTAAGCAGAACACAAAGAATCAGGATGCCTATACATCTGCCCATGAAAAAACCGAAGCCGCAAAAGAAAAATGGATGAAGACCGGCGGGCAGATGTATACAAAAGAATGGTCTAATTACCAGCGTCTTCTTACGAAAGAGGGAGAAAAAAAGATTGCCTATGATAAGACCAATGAGCAGGTGAAAAAGAATCAGAAAGAGCTTAAAAAATTAAACGATGAGTATGATAAAACTGGAGACTACGCACAGCAAAAGATAAATACCGCCGAAATTGAGCAGGGGTTAGCAGATATTACAGAGAAATGTAAGAAAAAAGGCATAGAAATACCCAAAGCGGTAAGCGAAGGTATTAAATCTGGCATGTATGCTGTCCCAAAGAGTGTCAAAGAAATGCAGAGATTGATTGCATTTAATAACAGCAGTGTAGTACAAAAGGCACTTAAGATGGGAATTGATATTCCAAAAAATGTATCTGACGGTATTATGAGTGGAAAAATGAAGCCGGCGGAAGCTGTGAGGATTATGAATACACTGATTGCATTCAATAGTTCAGAAGTAATGCAAAAAGCGAAAGACATGGGAATCCAGATTCCGAAATCTGTGGCCGAAGGCATTAACAGCGGAAAAATGAGTGCCAAAGAAGCTACAGATGCTATGCAGAAGGCCATTGACTTTAAAAATGCCGCTCAGAAAGCTGGAATTGAGGGAAAGAATATTCCTCAAAAATACTATGAAGGCATCATAAGCGGAAAAATGAAGCCAAAGCAGGCGATCGATCAAATTCAAAAAAGCGCAACCGAAAAAATGCCGGAGTTTACAAAACAATTTGGATTATTCGGGTCAAAACAAGGCGAAGAGTTCAGCATAAAACTTGGAAATACGAAAGGAAAAGTTGAGAAACAATCTAAAGGTGTTGGAAACAGTAGTGTGAAGGGATTAAAGACAGGCTCTAAAGGCTCTGGAAAAGCAGGCGCCAAAGCAGGATCTGATTTCTCTATTTCTTTGTTAAATCAAAATGGGACTGTAAACAGAAATGCTATTTTGCTAGGTAATGCGGGTGTTAGCGGTGCTAAGGATGGAAGCAAAGGAATGAATAAAGCCGGCAGTAGCGCAGGAACACAATATGGAAAAGGAATATCAGGGAAAGGCCGAGATACCAACAAAAAAGCAAAAGGAATGGCAAACGAGGGAAAGTCAGGTGCAGAGAGTGTAAAAACCACGAAATCTGGAGAGTTATTTGGTGCTGGATATGTCGGAGGAATCGGAAACAAATTTAAAGATGCTTTTGATAAAGCATTTCAATTGGCCAAGAAAGCTTTATCCGGCCTCAAAGAAGGACAAAAGGAAGGATCTCCATCTAAGCTTACTAGACAGTCTGGAGAGTTTTTTACTCAGGGATTTGTAAATGGAATCAATTACTTAGCAAAAGAAGCCGTTAAGGCGGCAAAAAATGTTGCTGTCGAATCCTTAGAGAGTCTAAACACGGAATTAGATGAACATTCCGCATCTAAGAAGACAAAGAAGAGCGGAAAGTATTTTACCCAGGGCTTTGTCAAAGGGATTCTAGATACCAAGGAACAGAAAGCTTTAAAAAATGCTCCTTCTACAGTGGCTAATTCTGTCTTATCCGGCCTTACAAAAAGCATGACGGGCGCAGAGATATCACTAGCCGATCTGATGAAGCGTGTGATTGGAAATGTTGCGTCTACGGCCAAGCAGGTAGCCAACGGGAAATTTACTGATGCAGGAAATGCGGCGGCAGAGTCCTTTTCCAATGCAATCCAGGAGAAATTAAAGTTTTGCCAGGATAAGGTTTCTTACCAGTATGAGCAGGAACTAAATAAATTCGATTCCAAGATCACCAAGCTGGAAAAAGATAAAAAGAATGATGTGAACGCGGCCAAAAAGAAGCGAGACAAAGCAATCAAAAGTTTAAAAAACAAAGACAAATATAAAAATGCATCTAAGAGCAAGAAGAAAAAGATGGTCGAGTCGCTTAAAAAGAAGTATGAACCAGGGATCGAAGATATTGAAGGGTATTACAATGACGCGATCAAAGCAGTAGAGAAGAAGCAGGATGCCTATAAGAAAGCAACAGAAAAGTCTTTATCAGAGTTCAATGATGCAATGAGTAAGTTCGGCAGTGAAGCGGAGAAAATGGTGTCCGACACTATCAACGGCATTACAGAGACTTATCAAGCACGCTGGGATAACCTGACCAATTTGCAAAATACCATGGTGTCAAAGCTCCAGGGTTTTGGAGAGCTGTTTACTGTTTCAGGGGCAGGGGTTATGTCTGTGAATGATATTAAACAGCAGACAGAGGATATCAAAGCATATATGGACCGATTAAACACAATCAAAGGCAAGGTATCCGAGGATCTGTTCAATCAGATAGCGACCTATGACGTAGATCAGGGGAAAGCCTTTATGGACCAGCTACTTTCTATGAGTGATGCAGAACTTAAAGCCTACAACGATGCCTATACAGAAAAGATGAACGTCTCCGAACAGATGTCAAAGAATCTCTACCAGAGTGATTTTGATAAAGTCTCCAAAGAATATGGAGCGGCCATCAACAATGCATTTAAAGGCCTTGGAAGCCAATTAGAAGCGTTAGGCAAACAATGTATGAGCGGCTTTGTGGATGGTCTGAAATCAGACACCAGCTATTTAAGTAAAGCGGTAAAAGACGTGGCCAACAGCATCATCAATTCTTTTAAAAGTAGTCTCAAAATCCATAGCCCATCCAAAGTCTTTGCCGAACTTGGAGGTTTTAGTGCCGAAGGATATGGAGAAGGATTCAAAGAACAGATGGATTCTCTCAGGCGGTCTCTTGCGGCCAGCGTTCCTATGGATGCAATAGCAAAGGCCAGCGGAAGGATCAGTTATGGAGGGAATAAAACTACGAATCAAAATGTAAATCAGGTGTTCAACCAGTACAATACGAGTCCTAAAGCACTAAGTCGTTTGGAAATCTATCGTCAGACTAAAAATGCCTTGTCTTTCAGTAAGGGGGTGTAGAATATGCTCCAATTAATTGCAGAAAACCAGAACGGTGACCGTCTTGACCTGACCGGGAATCACGTCTATCGGACAACTGTTACAGGTCTAAATCCACCCAACGCGACTATCAACACGTCTACGGTGGGATTATCTGACGGGAGTATCTTTAACAGCTCCCGTGTAGAGAATCGAAACATTGTCTTAACCATCAAGATTGTGAATGACGTAGAGGCCTCAAGGATTAGTCTGTATCGAATTTTTACTGTCAAGCAACCAATACGTCTGTATGTAAAGAATGATGCCAGGGATGTATTCATTGACGGACGGGTAGAGAATTTTGAGCTGAATCACCATGAGAATCCGCAGTCGGCCCAGATCAGCATCCTATGTCCAACCCCATACTTTCAAGGTATGGGGGAGGATGTGATTGAATCCAGTGTCACAGAGTCTCTCTTTGAGTTTCCTTTTTCTATCGAAGAAGAAGGAATCCCTTTAGGAGAGATCAAAGCTTTAGATTTTATTACGATGTTCAATGAAGGAGATGTGGCCAATGGTATGACTGTGGAGTTTGTGGCCAGAGGAGAAGTCGTCAATCCTAGGATTTATTCGGTTAAGACCCATGGAAAGATTGGACTTCAAAAGACCATGAATGAAGGGGAGAGCATCGTGGTCACAACGGTGAACATGAAGAAATCTGTCTACTTGATGAGTAATGCAGAAAAAATCAATTTTATCAAGTATCTGGATCGGAACCCGGAATGGTTTCAGTTGTCCCAGGGAGAGAACTATTATACATTGGATGCAGACCAGGGCATAGAGAACCTTAATATCCGGTTCAAACACCGGAATGAATACGAGGGGGTGTAACATGGATCTGTATGTGATGAACCAGTCATTTGAAACTATCGGGATCATCGACAGTGCCAGCTCTGTCATTTGGAACCAGAGGTTTTTTGACTGCGGAGACTTTGAAATCTATCTCCGGGCAGACAAAGAAACGGTAAGCCTCTTAAAAGAGAATCATTATATCTACCGTTTGGACCATGAGATGGTGGGGATTATCGAAAATAAGACCATTACCACCAGCGCCGAGGAAGGAAACTATTATACGATCACTGGAAGATTCTTAGAATCCATTCTGTCCCGGCGGATTGCCTGGAATCAGACAACCATCAGCGGAAATGCAGAGGAATGTATACGCCAGCTGATTACGGATAATGTCATCTCCCCGGTGGACTCAAAAAGAAAGATTGAAAACTTTCTTTTAGCTGAAAAGGTAGGATTTACTGAAACCATAAAAGATTTTGACCTTCAATCTAATGGAGAGAATCTTTTAGAGACGATTACAGCCATCTGTAAGACTTACAAGATTGGTTATAAAGTCACGTTGACGCCAGAAAATCAGTTCCTGTTCTCTTTATACCGTGGGGAGGACCGGAGTTATGGGCAGAACGTGAACAACTATGTGGTTTTTAGCCCAGAGTTTGATAATCTGATTTCCAGCGAATATACCTATAACCGAGATGAGTATCGGAATGCGGCCATTGTGGTCGGAGAAGGTGAAGGAACGAGCCAGAAGAGGGTCAGCATCGGAGAAACTTCTGGCCTTCTTAGATATGAGGCAAGGATTGACGGGAGCGGAGTCAGCAGTAACGGGGAGATCATTACAGCTCAGACTTATGAGAAGATGCTCATAGAATATGGGAAAGAACAGCTGGGGACGTATAAGATCATGGAAGGTATCAGCGGAGAGGTGGAGAACAATTCCACCTATCAGGCGGACAAAGACTATTTCCTTGGGGATATCGTCAGTGTTGAAAATGAATACGGCATCGGGGCGGATACCAGGGTGATTGAGATATTAGAAAATGAGGACGAGAGCGGTTACAAGATCGTTCCGACCTTTGATACATGGGAGGTTAGGGAATGAGTTTAGAATATGGATTCTTTAATAGTGTCGGCGGCGATCGGAAATATAACGCTGATGACATGAGCAGTTATTATCAGGGATTAATCAGTGATGGAGTAGTAAACCATTACCAAGACAGTATGCAGGTCATTTCAGGGGAAGGCATGAATGTGATCGTGAGCAAGGGCCGGGCTTACATAGGGGGCAAATACGCAGAGGTGACAGCACCAGAGACTTTGACCATCGAACAGTCCAGTACGACCTTAAACCGAATAGATGCGGTTGTACTAAGGAAGGACATGGAGGCAAGAGAGATCACTGTGTCAATTAAAAAGGGAGTTGAAGCACAGACACCATCAGCACCAGTTATGGAGAGGACCAGTACCATAACAGAGTTTTGTCTGGCATATGTGGCAGTAAACAAGCTGATGGAGGCTGTTACTCAAGCAGAGATTACGGATACAAGGGCAGACAGTCGACTGTGTGGGTGGGTGACAGGATTGATTGACTTTCTGGACACCAGCCAGTTGTATGACCAATGGAGCACTGCTTACAACAAGTTTTATGCAGATAGTACCAAAGAATATACTGACTGGAGTACCCAAAAGAAGGAAGCCTTTGATGAATGGTTCAACTCATTAGTAACAGAACTTGGGGTAACGACAGTAAATGAAGATCATCAGGAGGAAGTATCAGTCACAGCAGAGACAACCAATCTAGATATACCAGCAGAAACATCTTATACTGATGGAGATATCCTTCAAGTATTTAAGAATGGGATGCTTCTTACCAAGGGACGGGACTATACGATCAGCGGAAGTACAGTGACTTTTCAAAGCGCGGTGCCGGCAGGAAACACGATTATGTTTTATGTCATAAAATCTGTGATAAAAAGGGTCTAATCTATTGATTTTTCATTCGCTTTGCTATATATTGTAAATATATAAAGGTAGGAGGAATGGGAAATGGGTGCGAAGAATGCTGTTATCGCTGGTGACTGTACAGAATATACATTGCTTAAAGTAGCGAATAATATTATGTTAATAAAATATAAAGGAACATTTAGTTTTAAAAAAGAAGATGAGATAATTTTAAATAACGATACGGTAGAACAATACGAAGTAATTACCGATGAACAGAGAAAAAGTGCGGCAAGTGGAATTGCCAGAGGCGCTATTGGAGCAACCTTGCTAGGGCCGGTAGGAGTTTTAGCGGGATTGTCTGCTAAAAACAAGGGCGTGTATACGATTGCGATAAAGTTTAAGGACGGAAAAAATAGTCTGATTGAAGTGGACGATAAAATCTATAAGCAGTTAGTTAAGAATTTATTTTAATATAGTTAT
>SKEP01000810.1_pt1 | contig 17926 bp, 9 predicted proteins | sample 4826901 | NCBI WGS metagenome assembly SKEP01 (sample SAMN11008806, study PRJNA524170) | human gut metagenome | biome: Human fecal sample; material: Feces; isolation source: fecal sample from pouch patient p4, p43, p49, p54, p55 | host: Homo sapiens | place: Israel: Tel-Aviv | collected 2014-03-20
GGTCAACAATTTGTTGTTTAAAGTCATCGGTGAAGTGGCGACGTATTTTTCTAGACATATCTGTTCTCCTGTTTTCTTTAGTGTAGAACACTTTATAAATTCTGTCTAGTTTAGTGTAACCGATTCAATGATTAACCTTGCCATAATCTTGCGGCACTCTTGTTTTTATCTTGTTTCAATAAAAAAAGCCCCAAAAGAGGCTTTCTAAATCAGCTATTTACATTGCAAACTCTACAGTAAAAACAGTTTTTATATTTGGCACACTACTTACGCTTATTTTAGCATTATTTACTCGCAATAATTCTTTGGAGATTGATAATCCAAGTCCTGAACCTTTTGTTAATCTTGAACTATCTGCCTGATACATTCTGTCAAATATATATGGTAAGTCCTTTTCACTTATACCATCTCCATTATCTAAAATCGTCAAAGTAACTTTTGTATCCGATTTTTCTAATTTCAAGTGTACTCTATCGCAATTACTATGAACGATAATATTGTTAATTATATTGTTTAAACTTCTAAAATAAGCATTTTCATCTATCCTTATATTACATTCCTGTTCCGGAATTTCAATTTCATAACTTATATGTTTTTCTTCAAAAATAGGAATCCAATCACTTATCACATTTCTTGTTAATTCGTTCAAATCCTTATCCGCAAAAGAAAACTTCCATTCTCCTGAATCCAATTTTACCCAATCAAAAAGTTTTTCTACAAAATCCTTTAAGTAATGTGCTTTACTTAAAGAAACTTTTATATAGTCATCTTTTTCATCACCTGTAACAAGTCCTTCTTGAACTGCTTCCAAATATCCAACCATAGATGCTAAGGGAGTTTTTACATCATGAGACAAACTTGTCATAAGTGATTTATATGCCTGCTCGGATTGTTTTTGCTCTATGAGTTTATTTTGACTTTGTAGTGTTATCTCATTTATATCGTGGCAAATTTTTTCTGTAGTATCATTTTTCTTAATTAAAATTCTACGATTGTAATCGCCATTTTTGATATCAACAAGTACCTCTTGAATCCTATCTATTTCCTTTTTTATATGCGTAATCTTTTTTACTAAATATAGGATCACACATAAAAGTATCAAAATTATGATAGTTTTTATATCCATATATCATTCCCCCTTACTAAAACGGTAGCCCACACCTCTTACTGTCAAAATATAAGTCGGTTCTTCAGGGTTAGGTTCAATTTTTTTTCGGAGTTTACTGATAAAGGACATGATATTACTATCATCAAAAAGGTAATCTTCTTCCCAAACATTAGTATATATTTGTTTTTTTGTAAAAATCCTCCCTTTATTAGATGCGAGAAAATATAACAAATCAAATTCTTTACTTGTTAATTCGATTTTGTTATCGTTTATTTTTACAGTTCTATTCTCTTTATCTATTCTCATATCTTCTATTATGATTTCTTTAAACTGGTCTATGCTTTTCTGATTAAAGTCTGTGAATCTTCTAACCATAGCTTCAACTCTTGCTTTAAGTTCATTGATATTAAAGGGCTTAGTTAGATAATCATCCGCACCTTGTTTAAGTCCATAAATTTTCGAATCATCATCAGACTTTGCAGTCAACATTAAAACTGGAACAGTGTATTCTTCTCTTATCATCTCCAAAACTTGAAATCCATCAAAGTCAGGGAGCATAATATCTAATAAAATCAAGCACAGATTGTTTGAACTTCGGATTTTTTTATATCCATCTAATCCATTATTAGCAATGTCTACAGAATATCCATCTGTGCTTAAACATTTTTTAATTAAATTACATAATGCAATATCATCATCTATAATTATTATCTCTCTCATATCTCATACCTCCATAATACCTATTCAACATAGTCATCATCAAAGGAAAATACATCATTTGATATACAATCTAAAGTCTAAAGGTTCTTTATAAAAATTAAAACTTATTTATATTATTCGTCCTATTCAATGAAATTAGTTCACCAAAATCTGTATCCAGTTCAATACAAATTCTATAGAGAATTTCCATGCTGACAAATTCACCTTTTCCCATTTTAGCTATCGTTGCAGGAGCTATACCAACTTTTTCCTGTAGGTCTCTTTTGTTCATATTTTTATCTATTAAAAGTTTCCACAGCCCATTATAGTTTATTTTCATATTACCACCCTTAATATTCATATAGTTGAACTTTTATTTCATAAATTATATCATAATTTCACCAAATAAAAAATAGTCGGTGCAGTCCTAAGACCACACCGACCGTAAATTTATCTCTCAGTTTCTTTGCTTGCTTCTTTCTTTTCTTTCGGCTTTTCCTTATCTTCAGCCTGATATTTTTTGATAGCCCCAAGTACAGATTCTTTCTTTTCTTCTTGTCCTTTCATTTGTTCCTTTGCCTTTAACAGCTTTGAAGAAAGTATTCTGATATTGTTATGCTCCTTGCCGTTATCATCAATGGAAGTTCTGATTTGTCCAAAGAGCTTAACAAAATCCCCCTGTTTAAAATCCTTTGGCATATCACTCTTTTCTCCATAAGCGGAGCAGTTGTGATATACCTTGTTTCCTTCATCGTCTTTGGATACTACGGAGAAATTAGCTACCTTAAAGGCTTCTCCGTTCTTATTTTCCCTTTCAACTAAATCGACTTCCCCTACAATATTGCCAACGATATTGATAAGATTATCCTTTTCTTCCTGAACATAAGGCAGGTCTTTTATCTGCCCCTGTTCTCTTAAATCCTCAATCATATAGTCAAATTCCTCATGCAGCAAATTAAGGCTGTCATTGTCCATATAAGCGTCATAGAGCTTATCTAAAGCACTTTCATCGTTGATGCCTTTTTCTACGCTTATAATCGCCTTTACAAAGTCCTTGTGGTTATCATTTACCATATCTTCTATTTGATTTCTCATTGTTTTGTAATCCATGTTTTTATCTCCTTTCATGGCAAAAGGGAGGTTGCCCTCCCCTTATCTTAAAAATTCCTGTTCTTTTGTTTTTTGCTTTTCTTCAGTTTTGCTTTCATTTTGATAAGCTCTTATCTGTCCTAAAATAGATGGCTTATCTTCAGATTTTTGTGCGGTTTCTTCTTTACTATGAAGATTATCCTCTACATCATAGGTTGACTCAAAATAATCACTGTCCTTAAAGTCATTGTCATATCTGTCAGGAATACCATCATTATCGAGGTCTTTAGAGAGCGGATCATAGAAGTTACCCTCATCATCAATATCAAGTCCTGTTGCTGCTCTTAAATCTTCGAAATCAACATAAACTAAATCGCTAAAAGAGGACATTTCTATTTCATTTTTCATATTCCTTAGAGCTTCATTCTCTCCCTTGTTTTCATAATCGAAGCTCTCTGTTTTGATAGGAGTATCATCAATATACTGTGTCCAAGTTTTTTCCTCTAAATCAAGCTCATACTGAATACCATTTCTTTCATCCGGTGTATTGGTATAGGCGATACCGATATGCTTTAAGTCAGGATACAGGGTATTAAATTCATCATAGCTGTGATTTTCTTCGTACTCTCTGTTACAGAAGTCAATGATTGCCCTTTTTACATTTTCTACAAGTGGATTATCATTTCTCTTTTCTTCCACTTCTCCCATATCAAGCAGTTTATTCAGTTCTGCAAGTCTTAATACCTTACTTTTCAGCTCATCAGCTTTTTCAAAAGGCTTTTTGAGTTCTTCTTTGGCATTTTCAAGTTGTTCCTTTGTGCTGATAAGTTTTTCTTCAAGCCTGTTTAATTTCTCAGGCATTTTCTCAAGAGCGTTATCCAATCTTGTAATGTTACCGTCCGCACTTGTTCCAAGCTCTCCTGAATGCTTTGCAGCACCGTTTAAGCTAAAGTTATGCTCATTGGTAAAGAAGTTATAGCTTACCTCTAAATCCATATTTCTATACTTTCCTATAACCTTGCTTTCATTGATTTTAACCTTTGAAATTGCTTCAAGCAGTCTTTCTCCGGCTAATTTCTTGTCGGTAATCTTTTCTCCCGCAATTGTAATGGAAGTAAACTTTTCCTCACCTTCCGCTTTTGGCTCAACCGCTGATATGTCTTTCTTGACAGCTTCAATGAGTTTTTCCGTTCTTGCGATTTCTTCAGGATAATTTTTCGCCACCTTATCCTCTAATCTGTAACGGTTAGACTTATAGTTTGCTTCAAGCATTTTTAGTTTTGTAACCTCATTATCCAAGTCCATCTTTTCTTTAATCTTCGGATCACCTGTGGCAAGAGCTTTAATCTCTGCATAGTTAAGGGAGCTTTCGTCCACATCTTCCGCCACACGAACAGGTGTCTTTGAAGTCATAATCTGTGAAATAAACTTTTGCTTATTTTCTATCGTCTGGTCGAGTAGGTCAGGGATATTACTATCCCTTTCCCCTCTAAGAACCGTGCATGAGAGTTTCCCCTCACACGGCTCAAGTTTTTATAAGCCCTAATTAAAGAGCCAGCGTATTTTCTTTATCATTTATATGCAATTTTCTATGACACCAAGGGTGTACTAATGTTTTAAGGGTAATATTGTTTTGAGTTGTTTGATGTACTCTAAAGTCTGTATCCAGAGTTATTTTCTCTCCACAAACAGGGCATATTCCGTTTTGAGTTTTATACAGTCTATTTATAACTGTACGCCCTTTAAGTTCGTTTCGTATTTTTAACTCTTCTCTTTCTTCAAAGTATATTTGCCAATTTTCATCAAACGGATTTGCTTCAGCTTGTATCTTGGTAAATCTCTTAATATCAGTATCTGTAGCATATTTAAGACGAAGATAGTATTTCTCGCCATTTTCCATTCTGTCTCCAGTTGCTACACTGAAAATCCAAGTTCTATTTCCAATCGTATGGAAATACTTTTTAGCTATCCATTTTCTACCTTTCTTAGGATGTCTACGAACACACCAGTTCCACAGGCATTTATATATTTCATAATCAAGTTTTTCAAACGCTTTTGATGAAACATTATATTTCTGATAGTTTATCCAACCTATAATAATTGGATTTAATTTTCTAATCAGAATTTCTTGTTTCATTGACGGATTATCCTTTATGATTTGTCTTATTTTATCAACAATAGCCTTGAAGTTCTTTTCAGATGGTTTTGTTAGTAACTTATCTTTATACATCCTAATATTAACTCCAAGAAAGTCGAAACCGTCATTTATGTGCGTTATGAGTGTCTTTTCCTCAGATAGTTCTAACCCTCTTTCTTCTAAAAATTTTACAATGATTGGCTTAACACCATTTTCAAGCAATTCCGCACTTTCTCCTGTAACGATAAAATCATCTGCATATCTGACAAAATTAACTTTTGGGAAATATGCTTTCTTATTTACTGTTCTTTTATGATATTTTTCTTTGATTGCTTTTTCTAACCCATCCAATACCATATTAGATATTACAGGTGATATTGGTGAACCTTGTGGGCTTCCAGTTTCTGTAGGAAATAATCTTTGCTTTTCTATATATCCGCATTCAAGCCAAAGTTTCAATAACGACTTGTTCATTGGAATATTATTCATTATCCATTCGTGGCTAATATTATCAAAGCAACCTTTTATATCTCCCTCGAGTACCCATTTTGCAGATTTCTTTTTATTAAGTGATGTAAAACACTGCTCGATAGCATCTTGTGTACATCTTTTTGCCCTAAATCCATAAGAATTAGGATCAGCAGTAGTTTCTGCTATAGGTTCAAGTGCAAATTTATATAGGGTTTGCATTGCTCTATCTGTCATTGTAGGAATGCTAAGAGGTCTTTTCTTACCATTTTTCTTTGGTATATACACTCTTTTAAGAGGTTTAGGTTTATATCCTCTTAAGTTTAACTTTCCTATTGCATTATACTTTGCCTGTGGTGTTAGCCATAATTCGCCGTCAACACCACTTGTTTTCTTGCCTTGGTTTTCAGTTACCCTCTTAATAGCCAAGGCTTTTGCATAAAATGAAGTTGTTAGTAAATGCTGTAAAGATTTTACCTTTCCGTATTTACTCATTTTCCACGCTTTCACAATACGCATTTGTAGTTTTTTAACATAGCTTTCTGCTACTGAAAAATCTATACTTTCCCAGTCTTTAGCTCTGTTAGTAGTAGCACACATTTTACTGTTCATTTGCTTTCTCCTTTCAAAAATTCTACAAGTTCTCTTGTGATTAAAAACCAAATGGAAGTCTGCACTCTTTCGAGTTAGGGCAAATTTTGAACCCCTATCCATCTCATTACAAGATGGCATTCGCTTTTTCCATTATCCTTTACCTGCACCATTATCAGCATTTCTTACGATTTGCCTTGCCTTTTGGCAACGGTACAGGCTTACCATGTTCCACTTAATTAACATTGATAACTTAGGCTCTACCTCTCTGCCGGTAGTCTTCTTGTCCGTGTAATCCCACTGTGGAAAGGATTATCCGACTACACACCATTTTGGTTCAGGCTTATCAGCAACTTTAGCCTGTTCACCTTAACGACATTTATCAGTAGTTCACATATGTTAGCCATATTATCAAGCCTCGCTCCCTAACCGCCTTGTTGCTGGCAGTTTCGGTATTCCCTCACGGTTCAACCTCAAGTAGGGCTACTTTAATATCGGCTTACCACACCTAAGTGCAGTCGATACTTGGCTCAACTAACGGAATAGTTGGTTTGGTCATTATGCCAAACAGTTAAATTAAGCGACTTCATGTCGCACCCATAAATAGGCGTCAAAGGTATTCTCTGTAACATAACGATAAATATTTACTTTCTCATTTTCGTTTCCCTGTCTTACGATTCTTCCTGCCCTTTGCTCTAAGTCAGCGGGACGCCAAGGCACATCGAGGTCATGCAAAGCAATCAGTTTGTTTTGCACATTCGTTCCAGCTCCCATCTTCTGCGTTGAACCCATTAAGATACGAACTTCGCCTTTTCTTACTTTCGCAAAGAGTTCATCTTTCTGTTTGTCTGAATTTGCTTCATGGATAAAGGCAATTTCTTCTTTCGGTATTCCCATTGCTACAAGTTTTTCTCTAATATCGTCGTAGATGTTAAATTCTCCATCTCCTTTTGGAGTGGACATATCGGAAAAAAGTAGCTGTGTTGACCTGTTTTCTTTTGTCTTATCCCAAATAGCAAATACATTTTTCACGCATACATTGACCTTGCTATCAGGATTATCAGGAAGAAGTGGATTGATTAAACGCTGATCTAAGGCAAGTTTCTTACCATCGTTGGTAATCTTAAGCATATTATCAACATCTGGCTCTACAACCCTATTTCTGACATCATCTGCTCTTTCAGAGAGGCTCTTTAGAATTTCTTTTTGTTCTTCAGAAGGCTCTGTTTTAATAACCTCATAGTTAGCTTCAGGTGTAGGAAGATTAAGCATATCTGCCGTCTGAATATCAGCAACTTCCTTAAACATAGACATAAGCTCAGGCAAGTTATAGAACTTTGAAAATCTCGTTTTCACCCTATATCCTGTACCTTCAGGCGATAATTCAAAGGAGGATTGTGTTTCTCCAAAAGTGGAAGCCCAAGAGTCAAAATGCTCCAGATTATTTTTCTTTAAGCTCTCATACTGAAGATAACGCTGCATGGTATAAAGCTCGGTCATTGAGTTACTTACAGGCGTTCCTGTGGCAAAGACCACGCCTTTCCCACCTGTCATTTCGTCCATATAGCGGCATTTCATAAACATATCGGAGGACTTAAAGGCTTCTGACTGCCCTATACCTGCAACATTTCTCATTTTGGTATAGAGATAAAGGTTTTTAAAGCCATGTGCTTCGTCAACAAAGAGCTTATCAACTCCCAGCTCCTCAAAGGTAATCACATCGTCTTTCTTAAAATCATCATTTAATTTTTCAAGCCTTGTTTCCAGTTTTTTCTTTGTCTTTTCAAGCTGTTTTACGGTAAAGTTCTGATTTCTATCATGCTTGTATTCTTCTACATAGTTTACGATTTCATCAATCTGATCTTGAATATGCTTTTCCTGATATTCCTTACTCATCGGGATTTTTTCAAACTGCGTATGTCCGATAACAACCGCATCATATTCCCCTGTGGCAATCTTACCAATAAATCTCTTTCTGTTTTTCGGCTCAAAATCTTTCTTATCAGCCACCATAATGTTAGCCGATGGATATAGCTGCATAAACTCACGCCCGATTTGCCCTGTTAAATGATTTGGTACAACAAACAAGGACTTACTGCACATTCCAAGCCTTTTACTCTCCATTGCGGAAGCTACCATTTCAAAGGTCTTTCCACTTCCTACTACATGGGCAAGCAAGGTATTTCCTCCATAAAGGCTTCTTGCTATGGCATTTCTTTGATGAGGTCTTAAGTCAATCTCTGTATTCATTCCCTCAAAAGAGAGATTGCTTCCGTCATATTCTCTGTTGCGGATTGAGTTAAAACGCTCATTATACAGTTTTACAAGACGGTTTCTTCTTTCCTGATCGTTAAATATCCAGTTCTTAAATTCTTCTTTTAATAACTCCTGCTTTTGTCCTGCAAGCATGGTTTCTTTTTTATTTAATACAGAAGTTTTAGAGCCGTCCGGATTTACAATTTGGTCAAATACCTTTGTTTCTTTAAGGTTTAAGGCATCTTCAATCAGCTTATAGGCATTTACCCTTGATGTACCGTAAGTCATTTCCGCAAGATCATTTCCTCTATCCCTGCTTTTTCCTTCTACATTCCATTCGCTTGTAAGGTTTGAAAATTTAACCTTAATATCCCATTTGGCATACCCCGGAGTTTTTAGCGTTTCAAAGATGAATTTCTCAATATCTTTAATCGGTATCCAAGTTGCACCAAGACGCACATTGATTTCACTTGCTTCAAGTTCCTTTGGAAGAACTTTTGTAAGCTCTGCCTTTTGGTATTCCAAACGGTTTATTTCATATCTTATCAGCTCTTTTTCTTTTCCATTTTCTTCATAGCCAAGATGAGGAAGTTCTCTTTCCGTTTGTCTGAGCTTAGATAGATAACTATCTACAATGGCAATCTTATCCCTGATATTCCCACTTAAATATTCATCCTTTGTTACATAGCCATATTTATAGGAATTGCTGCCATTTGCACAGGCAAAAGGTAAATCGCCATCTTCAGGGTTAAAAGAAAGCGGTCTGTAAAAGTTTTGTTCTTCTCTAATATTTAGATAGATTTCCCCTCGAAGCTCCTCAATCAAAGTTGGTCTGTCTTTTCCGGTAAGACTTCCCATATAGTCAAAATCCACATAGCCTTTTTCAGATACCGATAAAACAAGAGCTTCTAAAGAGGTATCCACATGGTCTATGACTTTGGCTTTTGTAATGGTTCTTTTGGAGAAAATATCTCCCTTTGCCTTGAAATTTTCTTCTTCATCAAGGATTTCAATGGATGAAACAAGCGGGAAGTTGCTATCCTCTTTCAAGGCTCTGGTATTACTTAGGTTATTTACAAAGCCATGTTTCTTTGAAAAATTGTCATATACTTCATTTAGTTTTTCCTGTGAAGCCTTGATTTCTTCTTCGTTAAAATCTTCTTTCTGCTTGTAAATCACATCTTTTAAGGCAGCATTCAGCTCAAGGTAATCCTTGATTTTTTCTTTATTCTTGTCTGATACTTCCTTTTTGATAAAAAGTGAGTTTTCTCTGTAATAGACTTCATCGTCAATCAAGGTATAAGAGAAGTTCTTTACATCATCGGTTGCAGGGATAGAAGTTATTTCATCATCAAGTAGCTCTATTTCTTCATACTTGGCTTCTTTTGAAATTCTTTCTCCTGCAATCTCGATACGCTCCTTTAATGAAGCCATGTTTATCTCTGTACCTAAATAAGCTATCGTCTCACAAGTGAGTGTTTTCCCAAACCTTCCGCTAACTTCACGCATAGAACCAAGCACCTGCTCAGGATGATCGACAAAGTATTTGTTATATGAAAGTCCATTTTCATCTTCCGCAAGGTGTATCCAATCTTCATCTCGCTCTAATACACTATCTCTTTTCTTTAAGAAGATAATATCCGAAGTTACTTCTGTGCCGGCAACACCCTTAAAGGTATCGTTTGGAAGTCTGATTGCTCCTATAAATTCGGTTCTTGCTGCAAGATATCTTCTTACACTTTCGTCTTTTTTATCCATTGTTCCTGAAGATGTAATAAAGGCGATAACACCGCCGTTTCTTACCTTATCAATGGACTTGGCAAAGAAATAATCGTGGATAAGAAAGTTATTACGATTGTATTCCCTGTCATTTACCTTATACTCTCCAAATGGAACATTTCCGATTGCTACATCGAAGAAGTTATTGGAAAATCCCGTTTCTTCAAGTCCCTTTACCTGTATATCACTTTCAGGGTATAGCAGCTTTCCAATACGACCGCTTACCGAATCAAGCTCTACTCCATAAAACTTTGACTTATTCATTTCATCAGGTAAATTACCGATAAAGTTCCCGATACCCATTGACGGTTCAAGGATATTTCCCTGTTTAAATCCCATACCGGAAAGCGTCTTATATACGCCATCAATAACGGTTTTCGGTGTGTAAAAGCTCGTTAAGGTTGATTCTCTTGCAGCTTCATATTCTGATGACGATAGATTTTCCTTTAAGAAGGCTCTTGCCTCTTTCCACTGTCCATCCTTGCTTTCATCAAAGACTTCAGATAATCCACCCCAACCGACATATTTCGCTAAAACTTCCTGAGCTGTAATATCAAGCTCTCGTTCTCCACTTTCTACTCTGTTAAGCATAGAGATTGCTTCAAGGTTATTGTTTAACCTCTCACTTGGAGATAACTTTTGAGGTAGTGTTTCTTCTGTAATCTTGAAATTATGAGCCTCATTTTTCTTTATTTCTACTTCCTCAAAAGTCTTTTCAGGCTTCTCATTGGTCAGATTTTCAAAGATTTTACCAAGCTCACTTTCCTTACGATAAGGAATTACATCGGAGCCTGTAATCATACCTCCAAGATATTCGGTATTATCCTTAACCGTTACGGTCTTTAGGTTATTTCCCATATCATCAAATCTTGTGATGGTATAGTCTTTTCCCTTATACTTCACTTCATCACCGATGATAAAGTCAGGTCTTTCAAGACTTATTTGTCTTAATAAATCCTCATTATCTGTAAAGGATATAATCGGTATTTGATGATTACCTTGTCTTGCAGGATCAAGCCACAAATCATTTCTTCCTGTGATTTGATTTTTGGAAAGCTCTCTTACTTTGTACTCCTCATGATTAAAATAGACGGTATCGCCTTCTTGAACTGCAAACTCATCTGAAGGGCTGTCCTCTTTTTCGTTAAGCTCTACTTCTTCTTTTTCCTTTAGATAATCTAATAAGGTAGCCTGAAAAGGTTCTGCTTGTTTGCTTTCTTCTACTTCTTCAGGTGCTTCAAGCTCTGCAATATTGTCCTCAAAACTGAGTTCTCCATTAAAAACATGGTTAAGCTCCTGCTCATCCATCTGCTTTTTAAGTTCACTGTCTTTCAGTTCTCTAAAGGTCTTTGGGAAATCCTCTAAAACAAGTCTTTGGGCATTTAATTCCTTTAGCTCCTCAAGATTGAAATATCCCCATTCAGGCTCAATCCCAAGTACAAGTCCAAAGGCATCACCACTTTCTCTATCATATTCCGTCATATACCAAGTCCAATTAGAACGGAAAGGAATAATATATGCTGCATGAACCTGTTTGTCTGCTAAGGCTACATCTTCCTGTGCATAAAGTTCAGGAACTTTCTCAAGCATTTCATCAGTCATCAGATTGTATGGATCGTCTTTAGAGTAATAACTTGGTTCTTTTTGTTCTTCTATCTCTGTCTTGCTTTCAATATTTTTTTCTTCAAGATAAATATTTTTAGAAAGCAGCTCATCTATATGCTTTGCTACATTTGACCAAGTAAGAAATACATCGTTACAATGATTCTTCTGTAATTTAAGTCCCTTTGCATCGTGCCATTCTCCACTTCCTCTTTCGCCTGAAACAGCATGAGAGCCTCCGCCAATTCCATACTCGTCTTTTAAGAAATTTGCTTTTTCCTGAAGCGTATGGTTTTCTTTAAAATACTTTGTAATTCTTTCTTTCCCTCTATCTACTCCACTTCCTCTTGAAATCGTAGCAAGGACTTCATCTTCTGTAATAAATCCTTGTACCTTTGGAAGTTCGGTAAGATTAGAGGTATATTCCTTTCTCGGAAGTTCAAGCTCCTGCAATTTTTGATAAAGGCTATCTACCTTGTGATAATGAAATCTTAGTACATCTTTGTTTTCTTTATATCCTGTCAAAAAGCGACTGTACTTGGAAATAACATTCTTTAGATAGTCAGGATTTTTCAGAGCTTCCGATAACTGTCTTGTTTCTTTCGGAAAGCCACCACCTCTTTCTATAAAGTCAAAATATCCCTGTGCTTTCCCTTCTTCACTTAAATCGTGGTATAGATACCATAAGGATTCTGAAACTCTATCTCTTTCATAGTCATGTGCTTCCAAAAGCTCTACATTTGTTGCAAACTCTCCATTTTCCAAAAGTTCATTAATTCTTCTTGCAGCATCACTCCAGCTTAAAATTTGTGTGCTATCTTCTCTTGCCGAAGTTTCATAAGCTAAATGAATGCCTTTATCCGAATACCAGGAAGATACTTCTGCTTCATTAAGAAATAAACCGTTTCCGCCTCTAAAGGTACCTTTAAGGTATTCTCCTAATTCTTCTACTGTTTTTCCTTTGGAAAATTCAGCAATGATAGGAAGTCTTTCGCCCTCATGGTTTCCACCGTTTATAAGAATACTGTCAATTTCATTTTGAGTAAGAGGTATTGTAAGTTTAATCTGTCCTGATCTGTTTTCGGGTAAAGAAAAAGAAGCCTTGTCAGCTTCTCTTATCTCTTTATCCGTATTTTCTTTTAGATTTCCACTACTTCCTTGATGGTAATTTCTTTGAGTGCTGAAATCATCGCTTGGTACTGTGGATGGCTCTCGTCCTCTATCTTCCAAGCTGCCATCAATTTTGGCTTCTCCGTCCTCATAAATTCTATCGCCTGTTTTTGAGTATCCATCAGGTGTTTGGTCAATTTCTTCTCCTTGTATAGATCCACTAACATCTCGAAGTGGCTCTGCTCCTCGCTGTTTGAAAGATAATCCAGCCTCATCACTGCGTAAGTCGGATTCGGATATTCCCTCATAAAGTCCATCTCTTCCTCTAACTGATTCAGTGTATTCTCTTTGATTTTCTCTATTATCTCGTCCGTACTCTCCATTTCGGAAAATTCGCTCGTTTTCACTAATTCTTTCCTGATCATCTCGTCGAAGTACATTTTCTTCTACCTCCTCTAATTCTTCTCTAATTTTATTATATCCTGCTTCTTTACCTCTTAACACTTCTTTTTGAAGCTCTAACTCTTTGCTTTTTTGAATGGTTGCATCAATGACTGTTCCACTAATGTCTGATACCGTTTCTCCAAGGCTCATAAGGGAAATGCTGTCAAGCATTGCAAAGTTTTCTTTTAACAGCTCCGTATCTATAGGATAGTCTAACTTAAATCTTGCAGCTACTGCATAGCTTACCGAGTTCCTCACAAACTTGGTAAAGGCTATTCTGTCCTCATCAGATATTCTAAGTTCATTCATCAGGCTATCTATTTTTTCATCTCCGTAGAGCCTACTTAAAGAAAAGATATTTTCTAAGGTGCTTTCACTTTCTTCATAGCCTTCAGCTTTTATCATTTCTTTTAATACATCTCTATGAGCCTCTTTATCAAATCTCCAAAGATTTACCTCATTGACATCTCTGTTTTTGGAAACGGTCTGACTTATATCAAAGATATAGTCCACCTTTTTATATGTGCCATAGTCCTCTAAAATGGGGATACCTTTCTGTCCTCTCATAACAGTTCGATTAAAGCGTTCCCTCCAGTAGTCAAACTTGGCACAAGCTGTCGCTTCAGGATTTTTGTCATAAATACTTAGCTGACTTCTAAAGTCGTACCTCTGATTGTTTCCGACAACCTTTAAGAGCTTCAGATACTCTGCTTCACTCTGCAGAATATCTTGTTTTATTAGCTCCAAGATGTTATGAAAATCATTTATTCGCATGTTTACCTCCTTCTTTTTTGCATGAAAAAAGGCGGTTAGATTTTACTCTAATCACCTTTCAATTCTGTGTGCTACAACTTACTGCTATTCAGTCAGTTCCCAATGACCATTACTTCCACTACCTATATATCGTAGATTATCTATTTCTTTTATGGTTCTTTCTATAGTCTTTACACTGACTCCAGCTTCATCTGCAATTGTTTTTCTTGTAATCTTGTTGTTTCCTCTTATTTTTTCTTTTATAAACTCTGCAAGAGCTATCTTATCGTGAGCGACATCCTGAGCGACACTGTGAGCGACATCCTGAGCGACACCATTTCCTCCAACTTTTTGAGTCGCTATTTTCTTTAAAGGAATAATCGTTCTAAATATATTTCCCTCCTCAAACAGAGGAAAAGCACCTGAATATAGTCTTGTATATTTATAGGTGTTTCTCATGCCGGAACCAAGCTCATCCGCAAGTCCTATTTCTCTAAACACTTTTGAAATAGCCGGATTTTTAGGGAAAGGCTCAAACTTTTGTAAATCTAATGCTCCTATTCCATGAGCCAAGTTACTGTTTTCAATGGTAATCTTCTCATCATCAATAATCATTTTGGCTGGGAAACCACTTGAATAATCTCTGTGAGCCAAAGTATTAGAAACAATTTCTCTAAGTATCCTATCTCTTGCATTCACATTTACAATTCCATCTAAGACAAATAAATCATTCAAATGCTTTTGTCCAAACGCTATAAGCCTGTCATAGCTATCAATCAGATTTGTAATTACCACATCTCTATCATCATATCTGTCCTTATTTTCAACTCTAAATATTGCATCAGTTTTATGCTGTGGAAGAACAGACATAATAGAGTTGTCTTTTCCAAATAGCAAAATCGCTGCTAATGTAATGCCTTCAAGCTTTGTTTCAGGATCTGTCAGAATGAGATTTGCACTTCGTAATAGCTCCTCATCGCTCATATTTTCCCAAACATGATTTTTATTTCTTGCAACTGCCATTCTCTTGGCTTTAGCGATAACAGAGGCATCAAGAAAATCAATATCAAGATTTGGATATACCTTATTTACAAAATAACTTCCTTGTTTTCTTGCATATAACTTATAGACAAGTTCTGCATGGTCTGTGATATTGATGTCTCCTTCATAAGACCTGTCCCATATTCTTCCATTATGCCTGCATACCTGATAACCTTCAGGCACTCGGATATAAATGACTTTTTTACTGTCAATTTCAAAGACTTCCGGTAATAAATAAAGTGGTGGGTACATCTTCTGCGAATTGTTGATAGATGTTGTAAATTCTTTAATAACCTTATCCACTTTATCTTCACTAACACCAACAATATCTCTTTTATCATTTACACCAAGTAAAATATGTCCTCCATTTCTATTGTTGAAAGAGCATACTGTATCAAAGACATCTTTGGTTAAAGCATTCCTTGATTCTTTAAATTCAACATCTATCTTTTCTCCGTTTTGAATTAACTTTTTTATTTCATCTATCGTCATCTTTGTTATTTCACCACCTTTATTTATCAATGTTTTCTTCAATAAAAATTTTGGAGTTTTGAATTTGCACTTTATCGTTATTAACTACAAAAGTAACATAATCTCCATTTTGTAAGTCCAAAAGTTCTCTTATCCTTTTCGGAATAGTAACCTGCCCTTTTGACATAACTTTTGCAGTATCCATAAATGTATCTTTCATACCCGTTTCCTTTCGCCCTACTTTTCCTACAAAAGATTATAGCATTTTTAGGGCATTTTTTCCACCTTGAAATTAGTGCCATCTTACTTGATATAAGTTGAAACCACTTCTTTTATCTCAGTTTCAATTGCCTCTAAAAAATTTTTCTTTGATGATTTTCCCTGTGCAATATCCGATAACTCCATTTCCCACTTTGCTGTTGTTTCTGCTGATTTAAAAGTATCAGCTACAATCGTTACAAGGCTGATTCCCTTATGTGTAGCAATAAGGTTCTTTTTATCTCTTTCTACAAATCCCTTGAAAATCAGATTTTCAATAATCCCTGCTCTTGTTGCAGGTGTTCCAAGTCCTTTTCGCTCAACCTCTACTCCTTTTTCCAATGCGTCATTTCCTGCAAGCTCCATCGCCTTTAGGAGAAGATCTTCCGTAAAATGCTTAGCCGGTTGAGTGTACTTTTCTTTTATTTCCTTGTTTTCAATGCTCAATACATCACCAATGTTCACATCAGGAAGTGCCATATCTTCATTTTTCTTAGACTTATATTCTTTAAGATATTTTGTAAAACCTTCATCTTTAATTGTCTTGCCTGAGCTTGTAAAAGTAAAGCTATCAAATTCAGCCACAATCTTCATTGCATTCTCAATTAAAGGATAGCCTACACTTGCATGTAGCTTATTTAAAATAAGTTCATATACCTTCAATTCACTTTCCGGAAGAGAAGTTAAGTCCTCATTCATACTGCTTTCTGTCGGTATAATCGCATGATGATCTGTAACCTTTTTAGAGTTAAATACCGTCTTGATACGCCCTGTGTCAAAATCATTCTTTCCTAAAATGTTATTAACCGTACTTACAATCATATCTTCAGTAAGGAATCTGCTGTCTGTTCTTGGATAGGTAATCAGTTTCTTTTCGTAAAGACTTTGAGCATAATCAAGTGTCTGCTTAGCTGAGTATCCAAAATACTTATTGCACTCTCTTTGAAGTGTTGTAAGGTCAAAAGGCAAATCAGGCTTTGTTATCTTTTCCTTTTGAATAACATCGGTAATTTCTATCTTATCACCTACTAAATTTAAGAGCTGTTCAGCAGTAACCTCATCATCAATTCTATCTGTTGATAGTGTAAAGCCATTAAGACTTAATTCCACTGTATAATATTTTTCTTTCTTGAAATTTGCTATCTCATCATCTCTATTTACAATCATGGCAAGGGTAGGTGTCTGCACTCTGCCCACACTGTAATTTTGCTTGTATAGACACGAATACAGTCTGCTTAAATTCATTCCCACAATCCAATCTGCTATTGCTCTTGCTTGTGCAGACTCAAAAAGATTATCGTAAGAACTTCCATCTTTTAGGTTATCAAAGCCCTCCTTTATGGCACTATCTTCCATTGATGAAATCCAAAGGCGTTTCATCTTCTTTTTACAATTTGCCTGATTGTAGACGAGCCTGAAGATTGCTTCTCCCTCACGCCCTGCATCGCAAGCATTTATCACGATGTCTATGTCCTTATCGTTCATCAGCTTTTTAAGAATCGTAAATTGTTTCTTTGTGGACTTTGCAATCTCATACTTATATTCTTTTGGGATAATCGGTAAATCCGCCATATTCCACTTTGCGTACTTTTCATCATAACTATCAGGATTTGCCATCTGAATTAAGTGTCCCACACACCAGCTTACCTTGTATCCATTTCCCTCATAGTATCCGTCTTTCTTTTTTGTAGCTCCAATCACTTTTGCAATAGAGATTGCAACACTTGGCTTTTCAGCAATTACAAGTTTCATATATATTTATCCTCCTGTTTTTCAAAATAAGAGGGCGAAAGATTTTACTCTCTCGCCCTGTATTTTGCCCCAAATATTGTATAGTTTTAGGTGCAAATCTACTCTAACTCATCATCTTCTTTATCTTCTGTTTCTGTTTCATCTGTTTCATTTTCACTTTCTTCTGCCTCTGAAAAGAAATCATCATCTTCCTCCTCAAAGCCTTCAAGCTCCTTATCTTCCTTTTTCTTAACGACCTTAAAATGAATCGGTTACACTAAACTAGACAGAATTTATAAAGTGTTCTACACTAAAGAAAACAGGAGAACAGATATGTCTAGAAAAATACGTCGCCACTTCACCGATGACTTTAAACAACAAATTGTTGA
>SKEP01000825.1_pt1 | contig 17681 bp, 10 predicted proteins | sample 4826901 | NCBI WGS metagenome assembly SKEP01 (sample SAMN11008806, study PRJNA524170) | human gut metagenome | biome: Human fecal sample; material: Feces; isolation source: fecal sample from pouch patient p4, p43, p49, p54, p55 | host: Homo sapiens | place: Israel: Tel-Aviv | collected 2014-03-20
GGAGGTGGAACGGGGGACGAAGGTGTTGCCGCAAGAGCAGGTGACCTGCACTGCGTGGTAATCAGGATGGATACCCTGCTTCATAGTTTGTCTCCTAGAGATTCGGGGGACCCGGGTCGCATTGCCCCGATGGCAAGGCGTGAACCGGATAACCTTATGGAGTGTAGGCGATGGCCGGGACACGGTATGCGCCGTCACACGCAGGGCGTACGGACTGCAATCCGCGGATATGCAAAAGACCCGCCGCTTCCGGCAGGTCCGCATGTGCCCTCGCTGGGACTTGAACCCAGGACAAACACCTTATAAGGGTGCTGCTCTAACCAACTGAGCTACGAGGGCAACGGGAGGAAGTATACCCCGACCTCTGCCCGATTGCGGCAGCGTCGACAGATGACCATTGGAAGACCGACGGCAACACGCCAGCAAATCGTTATTTATAAGTTTATAAATAACGTACTAACCTATTAATTAAATCAATGGACGATATACCCATACAGTACACCTCGTCACAGCCATTTCACCGACGAAAGGACACCCATGCGCTACGGTCATTTCGATGATGCCGCAAAGGAATACGTGATTGAAACCCCGGCGACCCCCCTGCCGTGGATCAACTACCTTGGCAACAAGGACTTCTTCTCGCTGATTTCCAACACCGGCGGCGGCTACAGCTTCTACAAGGACGCCAAACTACGCCGCGTCACCCGCTACCGGTATAACAACGTGCCGGCAGACAACGGCTCCCGCTGCTATTACCTGAGCCTGATGGACTCCGATTCCGCCGATGCCAAGCCGGTCGAAACCTGGTCGCCGACCTTCCTTCCGTGCAAGACCCCGCTTGATTCCTACAAGTGCCGTCAAGGCATCGGCTACACCGTGTTCGAAGCTTCCAAGCGAGGCATCGAATCCAAGCTCACCGCCTTCGTGCCGCTGCACACCAATGCGGAAATCAATCGGCTCGACGTGACGAACACCACCGACGAGCCGGCCGTCATCGACGTGACCGGCTCCGTGGAATGGTGCCTGTGGAATGCCGTGGACGACTCGTCCAACTTCCAGCGCAACCTGTCCACCGGCGAGGTGGAGATCGAACGCGAAACCGATGCCACGCTGCTGTACCACAAGACCGAATTCAAGGAGCGCCGCAACCATTACGCGTTCTACGGCGTCAACGCGCCCGTCGTCGGTTTCGACACCAGCCGCGACGAGTTCCTCGGCCAGTTCAACGGCTGGGACACCCCGCAGGTCATCGCCGAAGGCAAGGCTCACGATTCCGTGGCGCACGGCTGGTTCCCGATCGCCGCCAACCGCGTGCGTCTGGAACTCCAGCCGGGCGAAACCGCATCGCTCGTGTTCATGCTGGGCTATATCGAAGTGGCCAAGGACCAGAAATGGGAGGATCCGAACGATCCGGCCAAGGTCGGCATCATAAACAAGAAGCCGGCCCATGAGCTGTTCCGCCGTTTCGCCACCGTCGAACAGGTCGAAGCCGCCTTGAAGGAGCTCAACTCCTACTGGTCCGAACTGCTGACCACCTACAGCGTCGATTCCGGCGACGAAAAGCTCGACCGTATGGTCAACATCTGGCACCAGTACCAGTGCATGGTCACGTTCAATATGTCCCGTTCCGCCTCCTACTACGAGTCGGGCATGGGACGCGGCATGGGCTTCCGCGATTCCAACCAGGACCTGCTTGGCTTCGTGCATCTCATTCCGGAACGCGCACGCGAGCGCATCATCGACATCGCCTCCACCCAAATGGAGGACGGTTCCGCATGGCACCAGTACCAGCCGCTCACCAAGAAGGGCAATGCGGACATCGGTGGCGGCTTCAATGATGATCCGCTGTGGCTCGTGGCCGGCGTGTACGCGTATCTCGCCGAAACCGGCGACGTGAGCATTCTGACCGAACCGGTGCCGTTCAACAACGTCGAGGGCTCCGAACAGCCGCTACTTGAGCACTTGCGCCGTTCAGTGAACTTCACCATTACGCATAAGGGCCCCCATGGCATTCCGCTCATCGGCCGCGCCGACTGGAATGATTGTCTGAACCTCAACTGTTTCTCCGATACTCCGGGCGAAAGCTTCCAGACCGTGGAGAACAACGACACCGGCGTCGCCGAATCCGTGTTCATCGGCGGCATGTTCGTGCTGTACGGCAGCCAATATGCCGACATCCTCGAGCATTATGGACGTCTGGCCGGCATGTCCGACGCCGAAATCGCGTCCGAGGCGGCCAGCGTACGCGCCGAAATCGGCCAGGTTTCCAAGGCCGTCAAAACCACCGGCTGGGACGGCGAATGGTTCGTGCGCGCCTACGACGCCTACTCGCGCAAGGTCGGCACGCATGAGGACACCGAAGGCCAGATCTACATCGAACCGCAGGGCATGTGCGTGATGGCCGGCATCGGCCTCGATGACGGCAAGGCGCAGCAGGCGCTGAAGTCCGTCAAGGAACGCCTGACCTGCGATTGGGGCACCGCCATCCTCGCACCCGCCTACTCCACCTACCGCATCGAATTGGGCGAAATCTCCTCCTATCCGCGCGGATACAAGGAAAACGGCGGCATCTTCTGCCACAACAACCCGTGGATCTCCATCGCCAACGCCATCGCCGGCAATGACGACGAGGCATTCGCCGTCTACCAGCGCAACTGCCCGGCGTATGTCGAGGACAAGTCCGACGTGCGCAAGGTGGAACCGTACGTCTACTGCCAGATGGTGGCCGGTCCCGAGGCAGCGACCCCGGGCGAGGGCAAGAACTCCTGGCTGACCGGCACCGCCGCGTGGACGTTCGTGGACGTGTCGCAGTATCTGCTGGGCGTGCGACCGACGCTCGACGGCCTGGCCATCGAACCGCATCTGCCGGAACGGTTCGACCAGCTGACCGTGACGCGCGTGTTCCGCGGCGTGACCTACCGCATCGCCATGAAGCGCACCGGCGAGCGCACGGTGAGCGTCGACGGAGCGAAGATTGGCGGTAATGTGGTTCCCGCTTTGAGCGATGCCAAATCCGTCGATGTCGAGGTCACGTTCTGATGTGAGCATCAGAACGTGCTCACAAACGGGGCGGGCCTACACTCTCCTCAACATGAACATGGATTGCCGGAGCATCTTGCATATAGGTTGTTCCGGCGATCCTCCATCGGTTTCCTGCAACCTTGTGGAAGGCAGGAACCGATCAGAACAGTGCGAATCCGTGTGCCGCATAGAAGGCCGCATGGATTCGCACACACAATCCGTCTAAGGTAGCGATATGCAGTATTGTGAAGACATCATCACCGGCATCGATGGCAGTGAGGCCACGTTCGTCCGGTACGTTCTCGACAACAGCGAGGAGATCGATCCCAAACGTCAACGCCCCAGCGTTCTGGTGATTCCGGGCGGCGGCTATGCCATGACCTCCGACCGCGAGGCCGAACCGATCGCCATGCAGTTCCTCGCGGCCGGATGCAACGCGTTTGTGCTGCGCTATTCCGTCGCGCCATCCGTCTTCCCCACGGCTTTGCTGGAAGCCGCGGAAGCAGTGCAGCGCATACGCGCGCATGCGGACGACTGGCATTGCGACCCCAGTAAGATCGCGGTAATCGGATTTTCCGCAGGCGGTCATCTTGCGGCCAATCTTGCGACCACGGCGGGTGACGACACCATGCGGGCACATGGCTATGACCCTGACGCGGTGCGCCCGAACGCATTGATGCTCGGCTACCCGGTGATCACTTCAGGCCCGCTCGCGCATCGTGGCAGCTTCGACTGTCTGCTTGGCGACAACAGCGATAATCAGGTGGCGTTGGACGCGGTGTCCATCGAACGGCATATCGACGCGAAGACGCCGCCCGTATTCGTATGGCATACCATCACCGACGATTGCGTACCGGTCGAGAACACGCTGATGTTGGTCGATGCCTGCAAGAAGGCCGGCGTGCCGGTCGAGGCGCATCTGTTCCCCCAAGGCGGGCATGGTCTGGCGCTTGGCACTGCGGAAACGGCGTGGCAGGGGGTTAATGGCATCGAGCCATGCGTCCAGCAATGGCCGGTGTTGGCCAACGCGTGGCTACGGCGACTCTTCGCCTAGAGGCCAGAGGGCGTAATAGTATTGGATGGTTTTATGAGGGACACGATGAGCAGGGGTGTAAGGAGCTGGCTATGAGCGTCGCGGCATGGGATGGATTCCTGAATGACCAGAGCAACTGGCCGGCCGCCTCACGCATCGGCAACGCTACGGGGGCCACTACCGCCAGGGACACGCTGGGCGACAAGACCTTCGTCAAACGCAAGCGTATGAGTCAGGAGGAACGCCACCTGCAAATCCTGCAGGCCGCCGTCAAAATCATCGCCACCAAGGGGTTCTGGGGCATGTCGTTGCAGAACATCTCCGACGAGCTGGGCATCACCGAGGCGGCGTTGTACCATTACATCTCCTCGAAGGACGATCTGCTCAACATGGTGCTGTCGGAATGCTACGACACCATCGATGCCGACGAATACAACGCGGTGACGGCCGCCATCGTCGACGCCGACGGGCACCGCGTCTACTACTACCCGCGCTATTGCCTGAACATCGTGCTGTACAATCTGCAGCGCCCCGAGCTCGTGCAGCTGTATTCGGTGCTGAACGGCGAGGCGCTGAACCCCTCGCACCCGGCCCACGATTTCTTCATCGGCCGCCATTTGCGCCAATGGGAGATGATTTGCTCGATGAACTGGCTGCTGCCGCCGGACGTGGACGAGGAACGGTTCTACGACCTGTACACCCTGGCGATGAGCGCCATGGACGGTCTGCAGTACCGTTGGCTGGGTGACAATTCGATGAATCTGCTGGAGCAATGGATGAGCATCTCCGACATCATCTTCCCCGATAGCGAATGGCAGGGCTTCCGCGACCCCTCGGAGCACGACCCGAAGAACGAATCCTGCCTGCTGCCGCTTACCTTGTCGGCACGGCAGTAGCTCTGACCCCGAAGATCAGCAGAGCATTACAGCGGAAGATCGATATCGACCGCCCACCGCTCTTGTGCATATTCGCCATCGGCGGGGCCGTTCACGGGAAGCGGACCCGCCGATTTTCGTATCGGAAGCATCCGCGACTAGCGGATCGGCACCTTCTCCATGCCTTCGACCTCGGTTTCGAAGGCGTAGTAGGCTCCGATCAGACCGGCGTTGTTGGTGTGCCGGCAGCGCTTGACAACCGTGTGGAAATCGCTCCACTGCGGGATCTTGTCGAGCGCCGCATTGACCAGCGGCAGCAATTGCTGTTCACGGCAGATGCCACCGCCCAGCAGCACGCATTCGGGGTCGGCCACGGCGACGATGTTGAAAATGCCGATGGCAAGATAGTCGATCCACCGGTCCACGATCTTGCGCACACGCGGCTCATCGAGACGATGGAACAGGGTGGCCGGCACGATGGAGCCTGTCGGCACGTCGAATTCCTTGGCGTACTCCTCCGCCAGCACGATGGTCGACAGGTAATCCTGCATGGTGTGGAATCCACCGGTCTCATAGTTCGGGATCATCATGCCCAGCTCGCCTGCACGCCAATCCTTGCCTCGGCGGATCCTGCCGTCCAGGAACAACGCACCGCCCACACCGCTGTCGATGGTGATCAGCGCAAAATCGTCGAGTTTGACGGCGTTGCCGCTCAGCTTCTCCGCCATTGCCGCGCAGTTGGCGTCGTTCTCCATCCATGTGGGGATCGGGTCGTCAAGATAGCCCTGCAGTTTTCTGCCGATTTCATGGCCGTACAGTATGCTTAGCGCGCCGGCGGTAACGGCGACCTGCTTCTCCGTGTCGATGAAGCCGGGCACGCTTATGGCGATGCCGTCAAGAGGGGCACGCTGCTTGGAAACAATATGCGCGAGCGCCTGGTAGAAGGGCTCCTCGCCGTCGACCGGAGTCGCGATAGTACCCGGAATGCCCATGCGCCCGTCCTCGAACACCACGTATCGGGTGAAGAACGTTCCGATTTCGAACGCAAGGATGCGCTTCTTTGCAGTCATATCGTTATCTAACCCATCTTTAATAAAATCCTGCCTTGGTACAGTATAGCGTTCCCGCCCATACTTAAGCGCTTCCGCCCCATCCCCCGATACGCTCAGCCAACACCCCTTTGCGTACCACCAATGCAATGGCGGAATCGAAGTGCGTCATAGCATATTCGTCTGCCATTGTGCAACATATGCCATAACAACTTGTCAATATTTATCGATACGGTTGCCTATTGGAGGCTCTTGCAATACACGCTTTTATGACTCCCGCCGCTTACGGCGGGCAGCCCCCTAGATGCCCCCATCAATGACGTTTTCCACGTCGCGCGAAGACAGGAGAAATAGATGAGAAACAAGGCAATCGCATGCCTTGGCGCAATCGTCGCTTGCGCAACGGCTCTCGCCGGAATCCCGGCCACCGCCATGGCGGACGACTCCGCCGGCCTGACTCCCCAATACACCTACAATTCCCAGAACGATAACGGCATGACCTTCGAAAAGGTCAGCCACGCCGATCAGGGCCTGAGCCAGGCCGATGGCGTGGTCGATTACACCGGCGACGGCACCATCGCCCCCTATACCGCCGGCCTGAGCACCACCGGCAACGGCGACCGCGGCCAGTCCTACAGCTATGCGGCAGCATCCTCCGGCGACTGGGTCTACATCGGCACCATGTACGGCGGCCTCGGCGTGCAGGCCATTCTGAACCGCGATATGACAAGCCTCGGCCTGACCTCCAAGCAGGCCACCGCACTCATCCAGACCATGTACGCGGGCAACATGTACCTTGGCGAACCCGACGGCAAGAGCGCCGGCGGCATGCTGTTCAAGTTCAATGTGAAGACCGGCAAGACCAAGATCCTCATGTCCAAGAGCACCGGCATCGACGGAGGCAAGGGCGTGATCCCGACCTTCCGCAGCGCCTTCAAGATGAACGGCAAGCTGTACTTCGAGGGCATGGTCATGGACACCAACAACAAGGATCTCACCCAGCAGGAGATCCAGACCGCCATGGCCTATCAAAACGGATTCCCGTGCATCTACGAAGTCGACCCGGCCAACAACGACAAGCTCACCAAGGTGTATGACAGCGTCGACGTGGATGGCTTCCGTTCCCTGGTCAAGGGCAACGTGTTCACCTCCACCCGTGCCATCGGCTCCTTCGGCAATACGCTGATCGCCGGCGACCTCAAGCCGACCGCGGACGGCAAGGGCAAGGCGCTGCTTGTGGCATCCAAGACCCCGTCCGATCCGAACTCCTACAAAGTGATCGCCGACATGGCGAGCTTCGACAACCTGCCCGCCATCCACCGACAGGATGTCAACGGCGGCGGCGGTATCTATCAGGTGCAGGAGTTCAACGGCAAGCTGTACGTCGTGGTCTGCACCGGCGACACCAGCACCCTGAACGAAGAGACCGGAACCATGCGCTCCTTCGCCATTTACGTGGGCGAGAACAAGGGCGATTCCACCAACAAGGCCGATTGGACCTGGCGTCCGCTCGTAGGCGACACCGCCAAGGGCGCCAAGTACTACTACGGTCTTGACAAAAGCCGTGTGAGCGCCGGCGCCTGCACCCTGCAGGTCTACGGCGACCACTTGTACATCGGCGACTACAACGACGTGTCCAGCGCACTGCAGGGCTTCGTCACCAAAAGCAACTTCGTAACCCAAGCCACCAACCTCGAACAGTCCGTCAACCTATACCGCATGGACAAGAACGAGAACGTCGAGATGCTCGTGGGCGACAAGAACGACACCTTCCCGAAGGGCGGTTCCACCGGTCTGGGCAGCGGCTACGACAACCACATGAACCAATACACCTGGCAGACCACCGTTCACGAGGGCAAGATGTACCTGTCCACCATGAACACCACCACCTTGCTGGAACCGATCGCACAGTTCACCAACGGTGACATTCTCAACATGAACGAGAAGGATTGGAACAACACCGTCCACTACCTGCGCGTGTTCCTGCGCCTGCTGTGGGGCATGGGCCCGACCGACCCGGCTTCCGCCATCGCCACGCAGAGCAACGATCAGAACGCCAAGGTGACCACCCAGACCATGCCGTCCACCGACAATCCGGAGGCGCTGGTCGACTGGGCCCGCATCCAGGCCGGCAAGGACGCCTCCGCCGCGCAGCCGCAGACCACCGACGCCAAGTCCGTCTCGTCCGCCAAGCCGATCAGCCTGACCGCCGCCCAGACCAAGGAACTGGTCGACGGCATCAAGGACGGCAGCATCGTTCCGGGCAGCCTGGCAGCCTCCGGCTCCTCCGATGAGGCCTCGCAGCTCTTCGACATCAACAACGAGCTGGACAACCTCGGCTCCCAGCTGTCCGACAAGGGCTCCGCCGATTTCGCCAACAACTACGGCGAAGTCACGGACGCGTTCTTCAGCATCGCCGACATCATTCCCGACAAGTTCAAGGGCCTGTACGAGATGCTGGTCAAGCTGACCAGCAAGGCCAACCTCAAGGCCTACGCCAAGTCCCTGCCGTACCTGGCCAAGTCCAAGCGCGGCTTCAACCTGTTCGAGATCACCGACCGTTCCGCCGCGAATGAGGGCGTGACCGTCGGCACCGTTACCGACAACGGCTTCGGCGACCCGTTCAACCACGGTCTGCGCATCTTCTGCGACACCGACGACTACATGGTGGTCGGCACCGCGAACCCGTTCTACGGTACCCAGCTGTGGCGCGTGCGCAATACGCAGTACGCCGTGAACGTCTCCGCGACCGAAGGCGGCTCCGCCTCCGCGGATGTCGAGCGCGCGGCCAAGGGCAGCAAGGTCACGCTGACGGCCACCGCGAACAAGGGCTACCACTTCAAAGAGTGGAACGTGCTGAAGGGCAACGTCTCCATCGAGAACAACGCCTTCGAGATGCCTGACGGCAGCGTCTCCATCCAGGCTGTGTTCGAAAAGGACGCTGTTGAACCGACGACGCCAACGACCCCGGCAAAGCCTGCCACAGACACGAAGCCATCCACAACACCGACCGGTGTCACGTCCACCCCTTCGACCGGCTCCTCCGTGCTCGGCATGGCGGTCGCCGCGGCTGTGGCACTGATTGCAGGCGCCGCGATTCTGCTGAAGAAGAAGCAGGCGTGATGATGACCGGCGGTGTGATCGCAGCCACCCGATGAACGCGGAACGGCGCCATACCACCGGTTCCTGACGAAGAAGGCCGATGTCCATCAAGGGCATCGGCCTTCTTCATATTCGGCTTCGTCGAGTGGAGTCGTTCCGCTCCGTCTAACGTGGTCTACAGCATTGCGATCACCGCAACGCAATCACATCCACGCCATACGGCTTAAGCTCGATCAGATCGTTGATGACGGTGCCGGTCAGCAGCTCCGTGCCACCGTTGAGTTCGCTGAGGCACAGACGCTTGTCGGCGGCGCTGTTGTTGATGAGGAACGCGTAGCGGGTGCCGCCATCGCCATAGCGCACGGACAGGCTGACATCCTCCGGGGTATCAAGCGACTTCAGATCCAGCTCCTTGATGATCGGAGCCATGAACGCGCTCATGCCGGTCTCGTCCAACGGAGTGCCCACAAAATAGGCTTTGCCCTTGCCATACGCATTGACGGTGAGCGCGGAATGCCCAGCATAGAATTCGTCGCCGCCGTACGTAGCAAGACGCTCGGCACCTTCGCGATGAATAATGCTCGCCACGATCTCGCCCTTGGCATCAACCGTGCCGCCATGCACTTCGATGGTTTCGCCCGGCGCAAGCGCATCGATCTCTTCGACCCATACGCCCATAAGCCTGCGCAGCTTGCCCGGGTAGCCGCCTGGCACCACCAGATCATGCTCATCATGGATGCCGGCCATATAGCCGGTGATGAAGGTGCCACCATCCGCCACATAGGCTTCCAACGTTTCAGCCACACCAGGCAACACGGTGATCAGCGCCGGGGCGATGGCCAGATCATACTGGCTGAGCCGCGCAAGAGGCGTGGTGCTGGCGATCATATCCACCGGCACATTGCGACGCCACAACGCACGGTAGAAGCGATGAACCTCATTGGGATAGTTGAAGCCGGTGGTCGGGCCGACACAGCCTTCAAGCGACCAGTAGCTCTGCCAGTCGAACATGATGGCTACACGGGATTCGATGCGCGAGCCCATGATCCGCCTGCCGATGCGGTCCAGTTCCTCACCCAAGGCCGCGGTCTCCTTGAACACGCGGGACTCCTCGGTGCCGTCATGCGCGATGACCGCGCCATGGAATCGCTCGCAGCCGCCAAGGGACTGCTTCATCTGGAAGAACCGCACGGTGTCGGCGCCATGGGCCACGGCCTGCCAGCTGAGCTTACGCACTTCCCCCGGCTGCTTGACCTTGCAGAACGGGAACCAGTTCTGCTGGTTCGGGGTCTGCTCCATCAGCATGAACGGCTTGTTGCCGCCGATGCCGCGCATCAGGTCGTGGCACATGGCGGTGAAGCTCGGCGGGGTGTCCATGCCCGGATAGTTGTCCCAGCTGACCACGTCCATCTCCTTGGCCCACTCGAAGTAGTCGAGATCCTTGAACGTGCCCATGAGGTTCGTGGTGATCGGCGTGGTCGCGTCGTATTCGCGGATCGCGTCGCGCTCGTTCGTATAGCAGGCCAACTGCGCCTGGCTTTGGAAGCGGCGATAGTCCATCTGCAGCCCGGACACCACGCATTTGGCGTCGCTGATGCCGTCGCCGTAGCCGACGGGCGGGCACCACGTCGCCCCAATCGTAGATGGTGTGGCTCCAGAAATTGGCGCACCACGCCTTGTTGAGCGCTTCGATGAGCTCGTCCTGGCCCTACGGCAGGCGCATGTCGGTGCGGTCGCGGCCTTCCAGATCATGTTCGTGGTCGAGTCCGCCGATGAAGACCACCGGATCTCCGGCGGCCGCGTACGCGCGGGCTTTTGCCACGGCCTCGTCACGCAGTTCGCGCGCGCGATTCACGTCTTTGGCATCGGAACCCTTGGAATTCTCAAGGCTTTCCTCCTGCCAGCTTTCGTCCTGGTTGATCTGTTTGGCGTCGTAGCCGAGCGCGTATTCGATTTCGACGTTGCCGCCGAGCTCGCCGTTGAGGCCGAGCAGCGGGGATACTTCGTGCAGCGCTTTGATGACGGCCGAGCCGCCGCCGTTGGAGTGGATGCGGTCGGCGTTGGCACCGATGACCAGCAGACGGGTCATGTTGCGTTCGTCGAGCGGCAGCAGGTGCGCGTCGTTTTTCAGCAGCACGATGGATTCGCGGGCGATGTCCAATGCCTTCGCCGCGTGGTCGAGCGTCGCGTAACGGCCTGGTTTGCGGCTTGCGTGCGCGTCGCCGAGCATGTGCAGCGCGTCCATGACGGCGATCACGCGTTCGACTTTCCCGTCGACGTCGCTTTCCTTGACGTCGCCGTCTTCCACGGCTTTCTTCAGCGGGTTGGCGAAGTAGTAATCGTCGAAATTCGGCGTGACGGACAGTTCGATATCCATGCCGACTTCGGCGCTGGCTTTGGTGTCGCGCACCGCGCTCCAGTCGGAAACGACGAAACCGTCGAAACCGTATTCGTCGCGCAGGATGTCGTCGAGCAGCTGCTTGTGTTCGCAGCATTTGGTGCCGTTGACGAGATTGTAGGCGCCCATGACGGAGAGCACGCCGCCGTCTTGTACCGCCGCTTCGAAGGCCGGCAGGTAGATTTCGCGTAATGCCCGCTCGCTTACGGTCTCGTCAACGTCCAATCGGTCGGTTTCCTGGCTGTTGACCGCGTAATGTTTCGCGCAGGCGGCCACGTCGGATTCCTGCACGCCTTGGATGTAGGCCACACCTTGCGCGGCGGTCAGGACCGGATCCTCGCTCATGTATTCGAAATTGCGTCCGCACAACGGACTGCGTTTGATGTTGATGGAAGGGCCGAGAATCACGTCCTTGCCTCGGCCTCGGGCTTCCTCCCCCAATACTTCACCGGTCATGCGGGCCAGGTCGGGGTTCCATGTGGAGGCGACCGCCGAGCCGGACGGCAGGTAGGTCACATAGTCACGGGTGTTGTACAGCGGCGCCCAATTGTCGTTATGCAGTTCGGCGCGCACGCCCATCGGACCATCATCCATCCTGAGCGGCGGAATGCCCAGTCGTTCGGCGTTGCCGTTGCGGAACAGGCCTGCGGCGTGCACAATGGCGATTTTCTCGTCCAGCGTGAGTTGCGCCGTCAGTTCCCTGGCTTTGGTTTTGTTGGCTTCAGTAATTACGGTCATGCGTTTTTCTTTCGTTTCATTGCGATTCGACGGTGTGGAGATTCATCATCGAACGCGCTCCTCACGAAAGCATGGAGGAAAGTGGACATGGAAAAAGCGGAAAAGTTCCGACAGGCAAGAAGGAGACGACGACGTCCGTCGGAATATGCGGAACCGGAAGAGTTGCGGGGCGTCGGCCCGGTTCGAAGAGTCCGACGCCCCTTGTTGGTTATGTGATTAGGCGAGGCGTTCCGGCCGAAGCGAAAACGCTCCAGCCGGAACGCCAGGAATTACTTGGCCTGCTTGACGATGTCCTTGCGGGCCTGGATCAGGTCCTTGGCGTTCTGCTGGTCGACCTTGAGGACTTCCTTGTAGCCGAGGTTGTCGATCTTGGTGCGGGCTTCGTCAAGGGTCTTCTCGAACTTGCCCGCAGCGGTGATGGCCTGCCAGGAGGCGTTCACCGTTTCGGACTTGACGGAGCTGCGGGTGGCGGAAACCGTGGAATCCTCCTGTGGAGTGGTGTAGGACGCACCGGCTGCGATGGAGAGCTTGCCTGCCTTCTGCAGATAGTCGATGTCGTTGGTGGCGTTCTCCATGTGGGCGGACCAATCCTTGAACAGCTCGGTCTCATCCTGGTTGGACTTCCACAGCAGCGGGTTGTAGGCCTCGCCGGTGTTCGGGTCGATGTCGTTCTGAGACACGGCCTTGAAGTTCAGCTTAGAGTAGCCGTCATCGTAGCTGGAGCCGCCAAGCTTGGCGGAGACCTTCAGGTTGGCGTGGTCGCCGGTCATGGCCTGCTGGCCGAACTTGGTCAGGGTCGGGTTCTTGCCGTCCTTGTCGGTGGTGAAGCAGCCCAGATCCTTCGGGCAGGCGGCGCCACCGGAGTTGGAGGAAGAGGCGTAGATGCCTTCCGGAGAATACATCCAGTCGATGAACTTGGCCAGACGGGCCTTGTTCTTGGCCTTGGAGCCGATGGCCACGATGGTGGCGCCATCACCGTCAGGCTGGAAGCCGTCGGAATAGACCTTCATGTTCTCAAGCGGAGCCAGCATGAAGCCGACGCCTTTGGCCTTGTTCTCGTCGGAGTTCATACGCGGCTTGCCCAGCCAGCTCCAGATGGACAGCATGGTCTTGCCGTTGGTGACCTTGGTCCGCATGGTATCCCAGTCCTGGGTGGTGGAATCAGGATCGACCAGCCCCATGGATTCGGCCTTGTTCAGGAACTCCAGGGCCTGCTGGTAGATGCCGCCCTCCTTGGTGGCGGGCTGCACGTCCTTACCGTCGGCGGAGATGAACACGGAACCCTGGTTGGTGTAGCCGAACCAGCTGCAGATGGATGCGGCGTTCTGCATCACATCGCCGTCCCGATCCTTGAACAGTGACATGGCGTAGATGTCGTCCTTGCCGGTATCCTGGCGAGCCCTGTCCTGCATCTGCTTAAGCACATTGAGCAGACCGTCGAGATCCTTGATCTGCGGGTAGCCGATCTCCTTGTAGATATCCCAGCGGATGTACGGTGCGGCAGCCGACTCGTTGCCTTCGCTCGGGTCGGTCGGAGACTGGGAGGAGACACCCTGAGGAACACCCCACACGCCATCCTTGCCGGCCTGCTTGGCGATGGACTTGACCGCGGAATCGTACTTCTTGACATTCTTCATGCTGGAGTAGTACGGGGTCATGTCTTCGATGAGCTTGGCCTTGACCAGCTTGTTCAGACGCCCGTTGCCGGTACCGACAATCACCAGATCGCCAAGGTTGCCGGAAGCGGAGCGAGTATCGAACACGGTATCGCCGCCGGACACGTTCGGCGCGATGATGTTCAGCTTGATGTTGAACTTGTCTTTGACGATCTTGGCGAACCAGCCGCTCTTTTGCAGACCCTGGCTGCTGGCCAGCGAGTCGAAGACCTCGACGGTCATTTCGGAACCGTCGTCCTTGGTGTCGGCACTGTTGCTGCCGCTGCCGCAGGCCGCGAGCGACAGCAGCGTAGCAGCCGCAACGCCAGCCGCAATCGCGCGGGTGGTGATTTTCTTCAGTTCTATGCGGAAACCTCCTTGTATTCCTTCTTCTGATATTCAGTTATGGGGAAAAGAATCGTTGTGTTGTTAATCAGCCTTTAACCGCGCCCAGCATCATGCCCTTGACGAAGAAGCGCTGGAAGAACGGGTAGGTGAACATGATCGGCAGCACCACGATGACGGAAACCGTCATACGGATCGAGGTCGGCGTCGCGGCGCTTGCCAGAGCGGCGACATTCGCCGAATTCGCCTTGGCCGCATTCGCCAGTGCGGACGCCTGGTTGATGTAGGTGTACAGCAGGTACTGCAGCGAGTAGAGCTTCGAATCGGTCATGTAGATCAGGGTGTCCTGGAAAGAGTTCCACTGGTTCACGGCCGAGAAGATGCCCACGGTCGCCAGAATCGGCGTGCACATCGGCAGGATGATGCGGGTGAACACGGTCAGCGTGCCGGCGCCGTCCATTTCAGCGGCTTCCTGCAGCGACGGCAGTGGCCGCAAAACCCTTGCCGCATCGGCGCTAAAGTATTGTTATTCCAACAAACTAAGTGCTCTTGGAGAGCTATTTATAATCTTATAAATAGGGCGTGTCGCACAATACGGCACAGTACTATCGGCAATAGCCGAACACATCATCGAGGAGGATTCATGCGGTTCAACATCAACGCGCCCTTCTGGCGTTTCATGGACACCCTGCTGCGTTTCGTCGGGCTTAATCTGGTCTACCTCATCACGCTGATCCCAAACGTCACCATCGGCCCGGCACGCGCGGCATTGTATTCCACAATGTTCGCCTATGACGAGCATGACGACATCCGCCTCGTCAAGGAATATCTCACCCGCTTCAAACGCGAGTTCAAACAGGGACTTGCGGCCTGGGTGCTCGTCGTCATCGACGTACTCGCGGCCGGCCTGTCATATTTCGTACCGCTCATACGCGTTCTCGCCATCCTCTTCGGCATCGCCTGGGTGGCGTATGCGAAATCCCTCATTCTGCTGTGGGGCTTCAAACGGTATGGCGGAACGGGCAAAGTGGAGAATCCGCAATATGTCAATGCGCACGAGTGACGTTGCGGCGGCGCTCAGGAATCATGCTTTGTCGGTGATGAACGTCAGCGGATTGTCGATGAATTTGCGCAAGCCGACTTCCGCGGCACCGTACAACGCCGGATGGTCGGCCACCAACGGGATGGACACGCTCACCTGCATGTCCGACGCCCCCAAGACCTGCGATTCCAAACGGTTTTCGAGCGTTTCGTAGAAGAACGGCCCGAAATCGGTCCACCAACCGCCCAGCAGCACGGTATCGACATCGGCCAGATTCAGTGCGGAGCCGATGGCCGAGGCCAGCGCGTCGATGGCCCGTCCGACGGCCTCCACGGTCCGCACATCATGGGAATGCCATGCGTCCAACAGACGCTCCAGTGCCTCACCGCTCGAAGCCGCATTCTTTTCGGCCACTCCGGAAGCCTCGACCAGCGCGCGACGGCCAGCATACGTTTCCAAACATCCGCGTCGTCCGCATCCGCACAGCGGACCGTCCAAAGACACCGACACGTGACCGATCTCACCGGCGAAACCGTGGCTTCCCGACACGATCTCACCGTCACGGACGATCGCGCCGCCGATGCCGATATCGCACGACAGATACAGGAAAGAGTCGGCGCAATCCACGCCATCGAACACGTCCGCACGCGCACAGGCATATCCCGGAATCTGCGCGATGGCGGCCAGCTTCGCCTCATTGCACGGGGTAACGTCATACCCTCGCATAACGTCGAACGTGGTCAGATCGACATTCTCCCAACCGAGATTGCGGGCCATGAGCAGCCTCTTGTCGGAGGTGACCAAGCCCGGCAGCGCACACGAGACGCCCGCGATGATGCATCGTTTCGATTCCAGATCCTCAGCCATCGCCTTGGCCATGGCGTCAAGCTTGCCGAATACGACGTCCGGCTCGACGCCGCTCATGTCGGCATCCACCCATTCGTGCCTAAGTATGTCGTGGTTGATGTCCAAAGCCATGCATCCATAGCCGTCGGTGTTGACCTGCATGCCGACGCCGCACACCTTGCCGCCTCCCAGCATCAACGGCGTGGACGGGCGCCCATAGCTGGCCGAGTTCTGCGGCTCACCCTCCTTGACGACGCCCGCATCGATCAGCAGCGACACCAGCAACGACATCGTCGCCTTGGTCAGCCCGGTCTCCTTGGCAAGATCCGCTCGGCTCATCGGCCCGGAGGCACGCAGTAGCGTGTCGATCACCACCGAAAGATTGTGATTGCGCAGATCGTCCTGATTGATCCTGCGAAGAGATGCCATAGCCGTTCCCGTCCCTGCCCTGTTTGCCGTGTTGCCGCATCAGCATGAATTCCCCGAACCGATGTTCCAGAGCCTTTCCTGATGCTACACTACTATAGTATAGTTTATTCATCTAACTATTAACCGTGCGCCACCGGCGAACGGCACATGCAAGGAGGCAACACAAACTATGGCAAGGACTCTGGTTGCAGGCGTCGACACATCGACGCAGTCCTGCAAGGTACGCGTGACGGACGCCGAAACCGGCGAGCTTGTACGATTCGGGCAGGCCAAACACCCGAACGGCACATCCGTCGACCCCTCATACTGGTGGAGCGCATTCCAAGAGGCCGCCGAGCAGGCCGGCGGCCTGGACGACGTATCCGCGCTGGCCGTCGGCGGCCAGCAGCACGGCATGGTGATCCTCGACAACCAAGGCAATGTGATCCGCGATGCGATGCTGTGGAACGACACCAGTTCGGCGCCCCAGGCTGCGGCTCTGATCGAAAAGCTCGGCGCAGCGCCCGCACAAGACGGCGAGCCGGAAGACCCAATCGCCCGAGGCAAGCAGCGTTGGGTCAAGGCCGTAGGCTCCTCCCCCGTCGCCTCCTACACGCTGACCAAGGTGGCATGGGTGGCCGAGAACGAGCCCGAAAACGCCAAGAAAATCGCCGCCATCTGCCTACCTCACGACTGGCTGAGCTGGCGCATCGCCGGTTACGGCCCGGTCACCGAAGGCGAGGACGCCCATCTTGAAGCCCTGTTCACCGACCGCTCCGACGCCTCCGGCACCATCTACTACGATGCCGCGTCGAACGAATACCGCCGCGACCTGATCGCCATGGTGCTCGAGGCCGCGGAAGGCGCCGAAGCCGCGCAATCGCACGCCGAGGCCATCGTGCTGCCCACCGTGCTGGGGCCGCGCGACGCCGCCCCCGTCAAGGCCGATCCGGCCATCGCCGGCAAGAACGTCGAAGGCGGCTGCCTGCTCGCCCCCGGCGGCGGCGACAACGCCATGGCATCGCTGGGACTGGGCATGGCCGTCGGCGACGTGTCCATTTCCCTGGGCACCTCCGGCGTGGCCGCAGCCATCTCCGAGAACCCAACCTACGACCTGACCGGCGCCGTATCCGGCTTCGCCGACTGCACCGGGCACTACCTGCCGCAGG
>SKEP01000827.1_pt1 | contig 17658 bp, 12 predicted proteins | sample 4826901 | NCBI WGS metagenome assembly SKEP01 (sample SAMN11008806, study PRJNA524170) | human gut metagenome | biome: Human fecal sample; material: Feces; isolation source: fecal sample from pouch patient p4, p43, p49, p54, p55 | host: Homo sapiens | place: Israel: Tel-Aviv | collected 2014-03-20
TGCTTCTACAAGATCACGCTCTGCTTTTGTATCTGTAGGGAATGCATTGATAGCAACTACACATGGCAGTTTGTATACATTCTTGATGTTGGATACATGTTTGAGCAGGTTTGGAAGACCTTTCTCAAGTGCCTCCAGGTTCTCGTTGTTGAGGTCAGCTTTTGGAACACCGCCGTTGTATTTCAGGGCACGTACAGTAGCTACGATAACAACTGCGCTTGGTTTTAAGCCTGCCATACGGCATTTGATGTCGAGGAATTTCTCAGCACCAAGGTCTGCACCGAAACCAGCCTCTGTGATCGCATAATCAGCAAGTTTCAGAGCCATCTTTGTAGCTGTTACGGAGTTACATCCGTGAGCGATGTTGGCGAATGGTCCGCCGTGTACGATTGCAGGAACGTGTTCCAGAGTCTGTACAAGGTTTGGTTTCAGGGCATCTTTTAACAGAGCTGTCATAGCACCTTCTGCATGAAGGTCACCGGCTGTTACAGGTTTCTGCTCAGAAACTTTACCATATGTATATCCGATGATGATCTTGGATAATCTTTCTTTCAGGTCTTTGATGTCACTTGCAAGACAGAGAACTGCCATGATCTCAGATGCAACTGTGATGTCGTATCCGTCTTCACGAGGCATACCGTTTGTTCTTCCACCAAGGCCGTCTACTACGTTACGAAGCTGACGGTCGTTCATATCTACGCATCTCTTCCATGTGATCTTACGTGGGTCGATGTTTAATGCGTTGCCCTGGAAAATATGGTTATCGATCATAGCTGCAAGTAAGTTGTTTGCTGCACCAATTGCATGGAAGTCACCTGTGAAGTGAAGGTTGATATCTTCCATAGGAACAACCTGTGCATATCCACCACCTGCTGCACCACCTTTTACTCCGAATACCGGTCCTAAGGATGGCTCACGAAGAGCTACCATAACGTTCTTGCCAAGTTTCTGCATAGCATCTGCAAGACCTACAGTTGTAGTAGTTTTTCCTTCTCCGGCTGGAGTCGGGTTGATAGCTGTCATGAGGATCAGCTTTCCATCGGGTTTATCTGTCTCTCTTAAGAGATTGTAGTCGATCTTTGCTTTGTATTTTCCGTACTGTTCCAGATATTTGTCATCAATACCTGCTTTCTCCGCAATCTCAGTGATTGGAAGCATTTCGCATTCCTGTGCGATCTCGATGTCTGATTTGAATCCCATAATGTTTTTCTCCTTTCGTCTCCGCATAACATGAAAAACTGTTGCTAATCACTTTACTTTATTCTCAGCAACGAAAAAATACTCATCAGAGAAACCGGATCTGACAGTCTGATGAAAAATTTAAAATAAAAGTTCATCAAATAAAAAAGGGCAGTATCTGAAAACTTCAAATACTGCCCAGACGGTCGGCATTTACAAACCTCCGACTCCCCGTGGTTTGCATTCCACTCTTTCCGTCAGTACTCGAAGGTTCCTCCAATTGATGAATACAATATAGCATTTTGAGAAAAAAATGTCAAGAAAATCTTGCGAAAATGTCAAAAAAATTAGATAATCTGGATGAAATTTATGCAAATTCAATAATAATGAAGAACAGAAAAGAAGTTGATGAAATAGTGTCTCGTTTATATAATTATGAGCCTGTTAAAAAATAAACATATTTGTGAATAAAAAAGTTATTTTACAGCATTGTATTACTGAGAAAGAAGTGAAGAACAGCAGTTTATAAGTTTTTCATAAAAAATTTATGATTATATTAGTTGCCATCTGAAAGAAGTATGATAAAATAAAACCACAAAATCCCATGTACAGGAGATTAGGTAAATGAACAGAACCGAATTTCTAACTATTCTGAGAAATCAGCTTGCCGGGCAGATGCAGGAAGGTAAAGCTGAGGCACACATAAGATATTATGAAGATTATATCCAGTCCCAGGTCAGAAAGGGACGTACAGAAGAGGATGTTCTGGGTGAACTTGGTGATCCCAGACTTATTGCGAAAACTCTTATAGAAACAGAAGACAGCCAGCCGCAGGCAGGATACGGGCAGTATTCCAGCTATGGAAGCGGTGTAGAAGAGTCTGTCCAGCCGGAGAAAAGATGGAAGAAGATCCTGGATCTTTCCACCTGGCAGGGAAAGGCAGTGGTGATCGTAGGCGCGGTCCTTGCCATGATCCTGATCCTGCTGGTTATAGGAGCGGTGCTTCCATTCTTTATTGTTCTGACTATCGTTCTTTCAATCCTTTCCTGGATTAAGAAGCGTACTAATTAATAAATATCATCATCAGGCTTTCCTTCTGGAAAGTCTGGTGTCTAAAATTTCAATTCTGAAATCTGAAAATCCATTCCTGAAAATTTTTATTTAAGAACTTTTATTCAAAAATCTTTATTCAAAATTCCTGTTTCAGTTTGACGGGAGTGCAGTATTTATTACGAATATCCGTTTGACTCAAATAGTAATCATTTAGTTTCTGATCTACGAGTCTTTATCCATTTTATTCTTTATTCACGCATTTCAAACATATTTTCCCTATTCTCTAATCCTGCCATGAAAGGCAGAAAAATCAAATTTATTAAAAGTCTTAAAGAAAGGAGTCTATCATGAACAACTCAAAAACATTTCACAGAGGCTCTGTCCTGACAGCATTCTGTCTGGCAGTCCTATTCGCTCTGCAGGCGGTCTGTGCCCTGCTTCCGGCCTGCATTGTGCGGGCAGCTTCCTCTGATTCTGTAGAAATATGGGACGAGGATAAAAAAGTAGATTACGGATATCGGTTCAGCATGAAATTTCAGCCGGGAGTCTCAACCTATGAATCCTTTGGATGTGATAACCTGGACAGAGAAGCTTTTTCGGATAATGGAAAAAGTGACCGTGATACCGAATGCGTTCGTGTAACATCTGACTATAAGCCTGGAAGTGCAGGAATGCGTTACAACAACGTAGGAAAAGATGCCAACGGGAACATTGTAGATGTCCGCATGACACTTCTGGGAGTAGAGAACGCAGAACCGCGATACGATATGCGTACTCCGGAATCCATTGTTCAGAATCAGGGAGGGCTTACCTTTGCGTGGAAAGATAATGAAGCATATCCAATAGTAGGTTTTTCTAAGAACAGCATTGGGGTTTTTATTTATTCTGTGGGATATGCGAAAGTTAATTTCCAGTTTCTGAAACACGGAACGGATGAACCGCTGTCTATCAGCGGTCATGGAACTATTCGGGATATTGACGCAGGACAGGGCGTGCGTATTCCGTCAGACAGTGGACTGGATAATGTGTATTTGCTGAAAGATAATGATTTCCTGACTGTGGACGGAAATTATGTAGTATCACCTGTGACAGCCATAGAGCCGGATGACCCCAGAGGATGGCTGAATCTGTTTTACAACACAGATAATTTCACTGTAGAATTCAGCCATCAGTACAGACTGGACAAATGGGATCAAAGCCGCCAGGATGGGATCGAGAAAGCCGGTTCCCAGAAGAAATGGGCAGAAAACATGAAAAAGAAATATCTGGATCCGGATGGAAACAGTTACTGCGCTAATTTCCAGGGGCAGAAAATCTGTAAAGCATATGCATATTTCGACTTTACTTCCTATTGTTTCGGAGATGTGGAGATGAAAAAGGCACCGGAGAAACGTGTGGGAGAAGCTGGATGTACCTGGGACCAGGCAGAAGCAGCCGGGAAAGAACAGCCATTTACAATTAATGACTGTGAAGAATTTCAGTATATGATCCAGGCAGAGACTACTCCGAACAAGCTGAAAACATTTGTGATCAGGGACAGATTGGAGGATTGTCTTACTATAGATGATGCATCTAAGGTTTCTGTTATCAATGATACAGGTCTGGATGTAACAGGGCTGTTTGACATCGCCGTGGAGGGACAGACTATTACCTGCAGTGCGAAACCGGAAAGTCTGGCACAGGAGAGTTTTACTGACAATCAGGTGTATACATTTGCCATGAGGGTCCATAGAAAGACAGAATCTGATTTCAATTCGGCAGAGTATCTGCAGCAGGATGGCTGTACACTTCTGATCCCTAACAGTGCGTCCATGACTTATGAACGTACTAATGGAACAGGTGATACTATGAACACAGATACAGTCTGGGTGAAGGGAATCATCCAGCCGGATCTTCAGGTAGAGAAAAATGTATCCAGATATGAATGGATGACAGGAGACATCATCGATTATACAGTAACAGTGACTGAGAAAAAACAGAATGTATGGGCTGCAGATGTAGTGCTCACAGATGAAATACCGGCAGGACTTCAGCTTCTGGAAGGACAGTACAGTGTACAGACAAGTCCCGGCGCTGCGTCAGCTGTATTGTCTGCAGCAGACAATGGATGGAGAGTGGAATGCCCGGTTCTCAGATATAATGAAACGATCACAGTACAGTTCAGATGCCAGGCACTGGAAGAATCTAATGGTCAGGAACTGGAAAATATTGCTACAGCTACAGCAGGAAATATGATCGACCCGGAAACAGGAGAACAGCAGTACCGCAGGGATATGGCAGAAGTATGGCCCAACAGTCCGCAGCTTGAGATTAATAAGACTGCAGATAAATATGAATGGCAGCAGGGCGGTGAAGTTGTCTACCGTATTGTTGTAAATAACACAGAAGCGGGAACCATTGCGAAAGATGTCAATATAACGGATATCGGGCTTCCGGAAGGTCTGGTGCTGGCAGGAGGAACTGACAGTATAGAAATCCTGGGAGTACAGCAGCAGGTCAATTATCCTGTACCGGATAAGAAGTCTGGTCAGGCATATGAGATCCGTCCTGTGGAATCACATATGGAAGCGGATGAAAAAGGTTTCAGATTCTACTGCTCTTACCTTCCGTACAGCCAGCCGGTTACGCTGATCTTCCATTGTACAGCACAGGAAACTGCCAATGGACATGAAAGTGTGAATGCGGCAGGAGCATCTGCGTCAAATGCTGCAGAACAGGAAGATGATACGGAAGTTTATGTAAATACCGGATCATTCAGCATTGAGAAGACTGCAGACCATTATGAGTGGCAGGTAGGAGAAAAAGTAGAATATACGGTAAAGGTTGAAAATGTAAATCAGGGAACCATAGCCAGAAATGTGACTGTATGGGATACACAGATGCCTCAGGGACTTGCCTTGACATCTGAAGACAGTGTATCTGTGGATGGAATCCCACAGAGCGTGATTCAGTCTGTAGCAGGAACTGAGGATACTCCCAATGAGCTGAATCCGGAATACTATAATGAGACAGAGGAAAAAGAAGTAAGTTATGAACTTCTTCCGGAAGATGCAGGCTGGAGACTGAATATTTCAGATCTTCCCTCCGGCTGCCCTGTAACGATTACTTTCCATTGTACAGTTACAGAGGAAGTGAATGGAATGGAAAGTATTAACATTGCCAATGTACAGGCAGAAAATGCACCGGAAACATCCGATGATGCGGAAATTTATGTAAACACTGCAGCTTTGGATATTCAGAAAAGTTTTCAGAATCCATATCTGGAAAATGGAGACGGACGTGCGGAAAACGAATTCCGGGTGGGAGAACAGATTGATTATCTGGTAACTGTCAATAATCTTCAGAAAGGTTCCATAGCCAGAAATGTGGTGATCAGTGACAGTTCCATACCGGAAGGTCTGGTTTTGTCAGGAGAGGAAGGTGCTGTTACTGTAGAAGGAGTACCAGCTGTGATCCAGAATCCTGTGGCAGGAACAGATGATGCAGGAAATCAGCAGGATCCGGATAATTATAACGAAACTGTGGAAAAAGCAGTGGAGTGCCAGGTAACACGGCAGGAGAATGGATGGATCGTAACAATTTCAGATCTTCCATATCAGACACCTGTAACTGTGAAATTCCGCTGTACAGCTTCTGACAGTATCAATGGAATGGAGGTTGTAAATACAGCACAGGCCTATGCGGACAATGCACAGGTTGTAAAGGCATCAGCGAAGATCTGGGTGAATTCCCCGGTAATTCATGTGGAAAAAACAGCAGACCAGGAAATCTGTAAATACGGTGATATCATTACATATCGAGTAAAGATGACCCAGGAACAGAAAGGATGCGTGGCAAGGGAAGTAACCCTTGAGGATACGATGGATTCTGAGGGAGTAAGCCTGCTGCCGGATTCTATTGTACTCCTGGATGAAAACGGAGAGCAGATCAATGGAGCGGCAGAGAACGGAGAGCATGGATTTCTTCTGCGGACAGGCCGAAACCTGATTAAAGACGAAGTCTACAGTATCTGTGATAATGACCGTGGTGGCATTCTGGAGCAGGTAATGCCCAATCCTCTGAACTGTACAGAACAGAAATCCATGACTGTACAGTATCAGGTAAAAGTAACAGAAGAAGGTCAGGAAGATTTCAAGGTTTGTAATACAGCAGTGGCAGACAGCAGGGAAAATAATCCTGGTTCTGATGAAACAGAGACAGAGATCATACGGCCTGCTCTGGAAATCGTAAAAGAATCCGACAAGAAAGAATATGTATCAGGGGAAAAAGGATACTATAAACTGGCTGTGCGCCAGTTAAAAGAGAATATCACAGAAGAAAATATCGTGATAAAAGATGAGATCAGCACCCCAGGAGCAACATTGAATCCGGAAAGTATTGTAATAAAGAAAAATGGAGAGATCCTGAAAGATACAGTGATCGACAGTTCAGATACAGGTTTCGTTATCCGAACAGGAACAGGTCTGTCAGACAGAGATACTATGGAAGTATGCTATGAGGTGCTCTTTGAACTGGAAACTGACGGAACACAGACGATCAGAAACTGTGCAGGAGCCAGCGGAGATCTTTCTGGGGAAGTCTCTGACGAAAATGAAGTTACCGTAACGAGAACCAACGGGGACGGAGATAATGGTAATGGAGATAATGGAAACGGAAACAATGGAAATGGAGACAACGGAAACGGAAACAACGGCAACGGAGATAATGGAAATGGAAACAATGGAAACGGAAACAACGGAAACGGAAATAACGGAAGCGGAAACAATGGAAACGGCAACAACGGAACTGGAAACAACAGCGGATCAGACAAAGGAGGATCCGGCGGATATTCTTCAGGTAACGGAGGAAGCAGCGGATATTCTTCAGGATCCGGCTATGGAAATTACGGCGGAGGATCTGTAGCAGGAATATCCAAAACAGGAGATGTAAGACCATTTAAGATCATGAGCATTATTGGAATCCTGGGAATTCTCATGATGACCGGCGGTATTGCCGTATATAGAAAGACAGCCAGAGGAACAAAAAAGAAATGAAACGGCTGAAAGCATTTGCTGTGGGGATGATCCTGGCTGCGGCAGGGTTGATGTTCTATTGCGGAAGTTTCTATATAACCAGCTACAGACAAAATAAAGAAGCAGAAGAAAACTGGAAGCAGATAGAACAAACTGCCCATACAAGTGAACAGACATCTGAAGATCATGCTGTGAAACAGAAGAAACGAAAGGAGAAAAATAAAAAACAAAAGATCAGGGAATCCTTCGGGATTTCCTGGGAAAATTTAAGAAAGATCAATCCCCGGACAGTTGCCTGGATTACTGTCCCGGGAGCGGATATTTCTTACCCTGTAGTGCAGGGAGACGATGATGAATTTTATCTGAAGCATAACTTTCAGGATGAGGAGAATCTGTTCGGCTGCATTTTTCTTGGAAAAGCGAACAGGAAAGATTTTTCGGATTCCCACAGTTTTCTGTATGGCCATAATATGCAGGGAAATATGATGTTTGCCAATCTGAACCGTTATGAAGATCCTGCTTATCTGGAACAATGTCCTGAATTTGAGATCATTACACCCGAAAAGAAATACACCTATCGAATCTTCTCCGTAGAACAGGCGCAGGAAGGAAGTACAGCATTTGAGTACGGATATGATCTGTCAGGAAATGCATACAGAGAACAGCTTATGCTACTGAAAAACCATTCTCTCTATGATACAGGGATCATGCCTCGCTCAGATCGGCAGATTGTCACACTGGTTACGTGTAATTCCAGACTGGACCAGACAGTGAGAATGGCGGTTCATGGGAATCTGAGAAATACTCTGTCCTGGAGTCAGTATAGTGCCCGTAAGTAGATATGGTCTTTGCAATTAAAACAGAAATTTTTCTGATTCACATAAAAAGACCGAAAAAAGTAATGAAAACTCTCCTGATATTTTGTATAATTTGTGCATAAAAACAACTTGTTCACACATGCGTACAAGTTGTATTCTAAGTACAGGAGGGAAGAAAACATGACAGAGAATGGAAAGCCGAAATATTTTTCCCTGATGGAGCAGCTGAAGGCAGACATTGTTTCAGGTGCTATCTGCCCGGGGGAAAAGCTTCCTTCAGAAAATGAACTTTCACAGAAATATTCTCTCAGCAGGCATACGGTGCGGAAAGCACTGGGGATACTGGAACAGGATGGATATGTAGAAGCATTTCACGGAAAAGGGACATTCTGCTCTGAGAATATGAGCCATATCCGGAAGTCCAAGAATATAGCAGTAGTTACTACTTATATTTCTGACTATATTTTCCCAAGGCTGATTCAGGGAATGGACAATGTACTGTCTGAAAGCGGATACAGCATTATCCTGAAAAATACAGGAAACAGCCGTCAAAAAGAGGCAAAATGTCTGGAGGAATTGCTGAAAAAGGATATCGATGGTCTGATCATTGAGCCAAGTAAAAGTGAAATGGTCTGCAAACACAGGAATCTTTATCAGAATCTGGATAAATTTCAGATTCCATATGTGTTCATTCAGGGAATCTACTCTGAGATGAAGGAGAAGCCGCATATTCTTATGGATGATGCCAGAGGCGGATATCTGGTCACCAGATATCTCACAGAACTGGGACACAGAAATATCATGGGATTTTTTAAGGCAGATGATATGCAGGGGCTGGAACGCCATAAGGGATATGTAAAAGCACTGCAGGAAGCCGAGATTTCCTATGATCCGGACAATGTGGTCTGGTTTCATACAGAGGACAGGAAAGTCAAGCCTGCGCTGATCGCCAGAGAAATGCTGGAAAAGGGAAATCTGCCGGACGGGATTGTCTGCTACAATGACCAGATCGCGGTACAGGTGATGGAAGAACTTGAAAAGGCGGGAATCCGTATACCGGATGATATTTCTGTTACAGGTTATGATAATTCACTGTATGCGCGGAGAGGCACAGGAATCACCACTATCGCCCATCCTCAGGAAAAGCTGGGAGAAATGGCAGCAGAGCTGATTATGGAAAAAATCAACGGTGTTGCGGAAAAGGACAGCAAAGTAGAGCGCCTGATCCAGCCGGAACTGATCATCAGAGGTTCCTGCGCAGTTAATAAAAAGAAAGACAATATGTAACTATTCAGCATTCTATGAGGTAACACACTGCGGGACAGTTACAATAAACAAAATATAAAAAATCCAGGGAGGAATTTTATCATGAAAACAGGAAGAAACTATAAATTCTGGTTTTGCACAGGTTCACAGGATCTTTACGGAGATGAATGCTTAAGAAAAGTTGCAGAGCATTCCCAAATTATTGTAGAAGAATTAAACAAGAGCGGTGTACTTCCATTCGAACTTGTATGGAAACCAACACTGATCACAAACGAACTGATCCGTAAAACATTCAATGAAGCAAATGCAGATGAGGACTGCGCAGGTGTTATCACATGGATGCATACTTTCTCACCGGCAAAATCCTGGATTCTTGGTCTGAAAGAATATAGAAAACCACTTTGCCATCTGCATACACAGTTTAATGAAGAAATTCCTTATGACACCATCGATATGGACTTCATGAACGAGAACCAGTCTGCACATGGCGGCCGTGAATATGGTCACATTGTTACAAGAATGGGAATCGAGAGAAAAGTTATCGTTGGCCACTGGGCTGACAAAGAAGTTCAGGAAAGACTTGCTTCCTGGATGCGTACAGCAGTTGGTATTATGGAAAGCAGCCATATCCGTGTTTGCCGTGTAGCTGATAATATGAGAAACGTAGCAGTTACAGAAGGTGATAAAGTAGAAGCACAGATCAAATTCGGATGGGAAGTTGATGCTTATCCTGTAAATGAGATCGCTGATTATGTAAAAGACGTAGCTAAGGGCGATGTTGATGCATTAGTTGACGAATATTACAGCAAATACGACATTATTCTTGAGGGAAGAGATCCGGAAGAATTCAAACGCCACGTAGCAGTACAGGCTCAGATCGAAATCGGATTTGAGAAATTCCTGGAAGAGAAGAACTACCAGGCAATCGTTACACACTTTGGTGATCTGGGTGCTCTTCAGCAGCTTCCTGGACTTGCAATCCAGAGACTTATGGAAAAAGGCTATGGATTCGGTGCAGAAGGTGACTGGAAGACAGCAGCAATGGTTCGTCTGATGAAAGTCATGACAGCAGGAATGAAAGATGCTAAGGGAACTTCCATGATGGAAGACTATACATACAATCTGGTACCTGGAAAAGAAGGAATCCTTCAGTCTCATATGCTTGAGGTTTGCCCGTCTGTTGCAGATGGCAAGATCGGCATCAAAGTTTGCCCGCTTTCTATGGGTGACAGAGAAGATCCTGCAAGACTTGTATTCACAAGCAAGACAGGTCCGGCTATCGCAACATCCCTGATCGACCTTGGCGATCGTTTCCGTCTGATCATCAACGATGTAGAGTGTAAGAAAGTAGAGAAACCAATGCCGAAACTTCCTGTAGGAAGCGCATTCTGGACACCACAGCCAAATCTTAAGACAGGTGCAGAAGCATGGATTCTTGCAGGCGGCGCTCATCATACAGCATTCACCTATGACCTGACAGCAGAGCAGATGGGTGACTGGGCAAATGCAATGGGTATTGAAGCTGTTTACATTGACAAAGATACAAACATCCGTGACTTCAAGAACGAACTGAGATGGAATGAACTTGCATACAGAAAATAATGTATAGCCAAAACCGAAGAAAAATGAGATAATAGAATCAGAGAGGGTTGCTGCCCCGGAACATACGGGCGGCAGCCCCGAATAAGATTATGGGAGGTTTACATAAATGGGAACAGCAGAAGCAAAAGCAGCGATCCTTGCAAACAAAACAGCACTTGGTATTGAGTTCGGATCCACCAGAATCAAGGCAGTACTTGTAGATGATAAAAATCAGCCGATCGCATCCGGCGGACATGAGTGGGAAAACCGTTACGAAAACGGAGTCTGGACATACAGCCTGGAAGATATCTGGACAGGTATCCAGGACTGCTATCAGGATATGGCGAAGGATGTAAAAGCGAAATATGATGTAGAACTGGAATCTGTAGGTGCACTGGGTATCAGTGCCATGATGCATGGTTATATGCCTTTTAATAAAGAGGGTGAGCTTCTTGTACCATTCCGTACATGGAGAAATAATATCACTGCAGAAGCCAGTGAGAAGCTGATGGAACTGTTTAACTATAATATTCCTCAGAGATGGAGCATTGCCCACTTGTATCAGGCAATCCTGAACGGAGAGGAGCATGTAAAGGATATCGATTATATTGCAACTCTGGAAGCTTATGTTCACTGGAAGCTGACAGGAAAGAAAGTTCTGGGAATCGGCGATGCAGCAGGTATGTTCCCGATCGATACAACAAAAGCAGATTATAACCAGGAAATGGTTGATAAATTCGACAAACTGGTAGCTCCTTACGGATTTTCATGGAAATTCCGTGACATTATGCCGAAAGCACTTGTTGCAGGTGAAGATGCAGGTGTCCTGACAGAAGAAGGCGCAAAACTCCTGGACGTAACCGGTAAACTGAAAGCCGGAATCCCGATGTGTCCTCCGGAAGGTGACGCAGGAACAGGCATGGTTGCCACAAACAGTGTTGCAGTCCGTACAGGTAACGTTTCCGCAGGAACTTCTGTATTCGCAATGATCGTACTGGAGAAAGAACTTTCCAGACCGTATAAAGAGATTGATATGGTTACCACTCCATCCGGACATCTGGTAGCTATGGCTCATTCCAACAACTGCACTTCTGACCTGAATGCATGGGTAAATATATTTAAAGAATTTGCAGAAGCTATGGGTATGGAAGTAGATATGAACAAACTTTTCGGAACCCTTTACAACAAAGCTCTGGAAGGTGATCCGGACTGCGGCGAACTTCTGTCTTACTGCTACTTCTCAGGCGAGCATATGACAGGATTCGAAGAAGGACGTCCGTTATTTGTACGTTCCCCAGAGAGCAAATTCAATCTTGCAAACTTCATGAGAACCAATCTGTATACATGTCTTGGTGCCATGAGAGTAGGTCTGAACCTTCTGTTCGAGAAAGAGAATGTAAAAGTAGACCGTCTCCTGGGACATGGTGGATTATTCAAGACCAAAGGTGTAGGACAGCAGATCCTGGCAGACGCAGTAAATGCACCGGTATCTGTAATGTCCACTGCAGGTGAAGGCGGCGCATGGGGAATCGCACTTCTTGCTTCTTATCTTGTAAACAAAGAAGAAGGCGAAACTCTGGAAGCATTCCTTGACAATAAGGTATTCGCAGATCAGGAAAGCAGCACACTGGATCCGAAACCGGAAGGTGTGGCTGGATTTAACGCATTTATGGAGCGTTACATGAAAGGACTTTCCATTGAAAAAGCAGCTGTAGAATCAAAAATCTGGTAAATATATGAAAAAGAAAGGCATTCTCCTCTGAAAATGGGGTAGGATGCCTTTTACATTTCATAGAAAATCAGTCTGATATAAAAAAGTCTGCCACATTTTTTGCCACATATTGAGGTGTACGACAAAAAGTTGTAAAATAGACCTATCAAGTCCGAGAAAGAACCTATGAGAGGAGTGAAACATCATAACTGTGATCAGACAGACTTCGAAACACGTTCTCTGGCGCGTATGAAAATAAGAAAATAAAAAGAAAAAGAAAAATATAGAAAAAAGCCATAAACACACGGATACCTGCCGCGTATTTATGGCTTTTTTATGTCACGGGGCTTATTTACAGAAATTTTTGCAAATATAAAGAGAAAGACCCGGCAGGGGAGCTGCCAGGCCTTTCGAGGGGAGTATAAATAATTAAATAAGGGGTTTATGTAAAAAAAATTATTGAAGGGTAAATTTTTTTTACATCTACGATTATAATATAGCTTGGTGAAAAAAGCAACATTTTTTGATGAATATTCCGAAGGGTTTTTGGAATAATAGTATTGTCATTAAAAATTGTGAGAGTTTTCCGGGAAAACCGGGACTTTCCCTTAGAAACCGCATTAGGAGGAATGAAAAATGGCAAAAAACTATGAATATGAAAGCAAAAACAGCAGAAATTATGCAGGAAGCTCAAATAAGAACAGCTACGGGGACGAAATGAACCGTACAGACAATTTAAGAAGCAAAAATGAGTCGGACTGCAGAAATAAGGCAGGCAATAAGGCGAAAAACAAAACTTCTCAGTCCTACAGATCAGAAGAAGACGAGCAGTACTGATTCATACAAAAATGAAAAATAGAAATGCAGCAGGGCAGTTTTATATTGTCCTGCTGTATTTTTATACCTGGAAAATTATCCCGTATCATTTCTATGATTCAAAAAGCTCTCCGGGCAGGATCGCACTGCGTCGGCGAGGAATTATGTCACGGAAGATCCTGACAGTAATCTCCAGGTGAGCAATCCGACCATCTCCGGCATAGGATATAACAAAAAGGAGTCTGCCATGTTTCCGGTGGAAACTATTTCTGCAAAAATGCTGGATTATTATGTGGATCGCAGAGATTCACTGATCATAGATCTCAGGGAAAGAGAAGAGTTCAATAAAAGCCATGTGAGAGGTGCAGTTAACATTCCATATGAAGAAGCGGACAGCTATGCCCTTTTTCCAAAGGATAAAATCCTGGTGATGTACTGCGACCGTGGAGGAGCCAGCCTGCGTCTGGCACGGCAGCTTGCCAGAAAAGGACACAGAACCAGGTCGGTTATCGGCGGATTTGAAGCATATCGGGGAAGAAATCTTGTAATTTCCTCATAAGCATGATAAGGTAAGAGATAGGATGCGGTGACGGAAAACCGCAGGAAATCCAGCTGCCGGACTGTCAGGAGATAAGACTGCCTTGGACCTGCAGGAGATGAAAGGCTACTGAGAGCAGGCGGCAATGTTTAAAGAGGAGAATTACGATCATGAAATATATGTTTGCGTCAGATGTACATGGCTCTGCCTATTATTGCAGAAAAATGCTGAATGCCTATAAAGAAGAAAAAGCAGACCGCCTGGTATTGCTGGGTGATCTGCTTTATCATGGACCCAGAAATGACCTTCCGAAAGAATACGCACCCAAGGAAGTCATTCCCATGCTGAATGATATGAAGAAAGAAATCTATGCAGTACGAGGCAACTGTGAGGCTGAAGTAGATCAGATGGTGCTCCAGTTCCCGGTAATGGCAGATTACTGCATTCTTAACCTGGATGGCAGAACTTTTTATGCTACCCACGGACATGTCTATAATGAAAACAATCTGCCGCCACTTCAGGAGGGGGATATTCTGATCCACGGCCACACACATGTGCTCAGGGCAGAGAAAAAGGAAAGTTATACACTGCTGAATCCGGGCTCTGTTTCCATTCCGAAAGAGGGAAATCCTCCTACTTATGCAATCTTTGAAAATGGAATCTTCATGATCAAAGACTTTGATGGAAATATCGTAAAGAGTATTCACCTGTAAGATCATGTTTTTAGAGAGGATAAAGAATGGAAAAATTTGAACTGATCGCACCCTGCCATTTCGGCATGGAGGCAGTACTGAAAAGGGAAATCCTGGATCTGGGCTATGAGATTGTTAAGGTAGAAGACGGCAAGGTGACCTTTGAGGCTGATGCCCAGGGTATCGCAGATGCCAATGTCTTTCTGCGCTCCACAGAAAGAATTCTGCTGAAGGTGGCAGAGGTAAAAGCAGAAACCTTCGATGAACTTTTTGAGAAGACCAAGGCCCTTCCGTGGGAAAACTATATTCCCAAGGATGGCAAATTCTGGGTGGCCAAAGCCAACTCAGTAAAGAGTAAACTGTTCAGCCCATCTGATATTCAGTCGATTATGAAAAAAGCCATTGTAGAACGTCTGAAGGGCGTTTACGGCGTATCCTGGTTCGAGGAAGACGGCGCAAGCTTCCCTATCCGTGTGGCTTTTATGAAAGATGTGGCAACCATCGGCATCGATACTTCCGGTGTGTCCCTGCACAAAAGAGGCTACCGCAAGATGATAGTGAAGGCTCCGATCACAGAGACACTTGCGTCTGCATTGATCATGCTCACTCCATGGAATAAAGACAGGATCCTGGTAGATCCTTTCTGCGGAAGCGGCACATTTCCAATTGAAGCGGCTATGATGGCAGCAGATATCGCGCCGGGAATGAACCGTTCTTTCCTTGCGGAAGACTGGAAACATCTGGTTCCGCGAAAATGCTGGTATGAAGCGAACGAGGAAGCACAGGACAGAGTAAATCTCAATATTGATACAGATATCCAGGGATTTGACATAGATCCCGAGGCGTTGAAAGCAGCCCGCGCCAATGCGAAGATGGCAGGAGTGGACAAGCTGATCCATTTCCAACAGCGCCCGGTAAAAGAACTCCGCCACCCGAAACCGTACGGATTTATCATCACAAACCCGCCATACGGGGAACGACTGGAAGAGAAAGAGAATCTGGCACAGCTTTATCGAGAGATCGGTGAAAGCTATGCAAGACTGGATAAATGGTCCATGTATCTAATCACGTCCTATGAGAAGGCAGAGAATGACATTGGCAGAAAAGCGGATAAGAACCGTAAGATCTATAATGGAATGCTGAAAACCTATTATTATCAGTTCCTGGGCCCGCGTCCGCCGAAAAAGAACCAGAAATAACAGAATTCAGGATACAATCTGAAACAACAGAGTCAGAAGTTAAGATAAAAAGGAAACGAAAATCATGAAAAAAATAATCTTTGCAACAGGAAACCAGGATAAGATGAGAGAGATCAGGGAAATCCTGGCAGATATGGATGTAGAAGTGGTTTCCATGAAAGAGGCAGGAATCCATGCAGATATTGTGGAAGACGGCTCTACATTCGAAGAAAATGCAGTGATCAAAGCCAGAACAATCTGTGAGATAACAGGGGAGATCACACTGGCAGACGATTCCGGACTGGAGATCGATTATCTCAATAAAGAACCAGGAATCTATTCTGCGCGTTATATGGGAGAAGACACTTCCTATCATATTAAAAACGCCAGCCTGATCCAGCGTCTGGAAGGAGTGCCGGACGAAAAGCGTACAGCAAGATTTGTGTGTGCGGTAGCAGCAGCATTTCCAGACGGAACTATAAAAACAGTACGGGGCACAATGGAAGGCCGTATCGGATATGAAGAAAAAGGGGCAAACGGCTTCGGCTATGACCCGATCTTTTATCTTCCGGAATATGGATGTACTTCCGCAGAACTTGCCATGGAAGAGAAGAATAAGATCAGCCACAGAGGAAAGGCTTTGCAGGCGATCAGGACAGAACTGGAAGGGCTGGAATAAATGAAAGTATTGATCGTCAGCGACACTCATGGAAAAGATGAAAATCTGGAAAGGGCAGTATATCAGGAAGTACCTTTCGATTATCTGATCCACTGCGGAGATGTGGAAGGCAGAGAGATCTTTATTGAAGCACTTGCAGAATGTCCCTGCTGTATTGTGGCAGGGAATAATGACTTTTTCTCGGATCTTCCCAGAGAAGATGTGGTTGAAATTGAAGGGCACAGGATCTTCGTGACCCATGGACATCTTTATGGGGTATCCATGACTACAGAAGGAGTGGCGGATGCTGCGGCAGCCAGAGATTGTGAGGCAGTATTTTTCGGTCATACCCATTGTCCGGAAGAGGAAGTGGTCAAAGGGATCCTGACAGTGAATCCGGGAAGCCTGACCTTCCCACGGCAGCGGGGACGCAGACCAAGTTATGCGGTTATGGAAGCAGAAGCAGGAAAAGATTTGCAGGTTGAATTAAAATATTTATGATTTTGATCCATTATATAGCAACAAAATAACTCCATATTGTTCCAAAATATAAAAAGACGAAGTTGCTCAAAAAAAATATTTTTTTGAAAAAATTCAGCACTTTTTAGAAAAAAAGACCTGAAAACAGGAAAAAAGAGGATTTTTTCCGGGATACTTAAAATCCCGGAAACCCTTGATTTTATTGGCTTTCCGGGATTCTGTACATCTTCGGAAAATATATTTTTGAAAAAAAATAAAAAAATTGAAAAAAAGGTGTTGACATTTGTCCCCGTTTACCATATAATATGTCTTGCGTCGGACAACGAAGCACAAATAAATAAAGAAACAGCGGGGTGTGGCTCAGCTTGGCTAGAGCGCCTGGTTTGGGACCAGGAGGCCGCAGGTTCGAATCCTGTCACCCCGACTGCTGTAACACAACATTACCGTTTCAGCGAAATGCGGGTGTAGTTCAATGGTAGAACACTAGCCTTCCAAGCTAGATACGTGGGTTCGATTCCCATCACCCGCTTCTCTGTATGTGACAGAGAAATGTGTCTGTAGCTCAGCTGGATAGAGCAACGGCCTTCTAAGCCGTGGGTCGGGGGTTCGAATCCCTTCAGGCACGCTGTGGTGGGTATAGCGCAGTTGGTTAGCGCGCCAGATTGTGGCTCTGGAG
>SKEP01000872.1_pt1 | contig 17087 bp, 11 predicted proteins | sample 4826901 | NCBI WGS metagenome assembly SKEP01 (sample SAMN11008806, study PRJNA524170) | human gut metagenome | biome: Human fecal sample; material: Feces; isolation source: fecal sample from pouch patient p4, p43, p49, p54, p55 | host: Homo sapiens | place: Israel: Tel-Aviv | collected 2014-03-20
CTTTTCGCAAAATGAGATTTCCTCTGCCAAGGTCGTGGTTTTTTCTTGGTTAATATTATTCCTAAGTAACGTTGAAAAAGCATAGACAACATCAGCTAGTTCTTCTTGTTGCCGACTCAAGGCATACATACGAATATATTCCAACGTATTATAAAGAAAATGAGGATTAATTTGCGACTGTAACGCTCTCATGTGAGCATCGCGTTGCTTAATTTCTAAAGTATAAATATCGTGAATGTATTGATCTAAACTGTCTACCATAAAATTAATCGCGGAAGCAATATCATTCAACTCTTCCTGAACTTGATTCGTGTCAATTCGTTCTTTTAAATTGCCATCGCCAATGGCTCGTGTCGCTTCTAAAATTAATTGGACTTGTTGAGAATAGCGTTTAAACAGGCGGTTTAAGCCCACTAATAAAATAACAATCAAAAGTAACCCAATCCCTAAAATGGCCGCATAATTCATAAACAATTGCTGAAATAAGACTCGGCGGCTTGTTAATAAGAGAATGGTACTCCGGCCACTGCTTTCTATTTCCGTAATATCGTAGCGATTATGAAAAACCTGTTGAATGTCACTATCGGTGTGCATTCTTTTATCTAGTTGCCGCTCTTCTTCTTTGGTAAATTGTGCTTTTTCAGAAAAAATTTGATTTCCAGCACTATCATAGATAAACGCATTAATACCTGATTTTTTCAATAAGTCTGCTTGGTTGCCTAGCAACTCTTGACTTGAAAACACAGTGTATAATTCTCCCAACGGTTGTCCTGTATAAGGATCGGAAATAATTCGCATTAGTTGAAAGCCATGTTTTTTAATTGATGACATATCCATTTTTTTCCCATTTGTAGCTGTGCGATTGGCGAACAAAACCTGATCAAATTCATCTAAGCGAATAATCACTTCTTCTAAGTCAGGAAAGGTGCTAAATAATGTACTTAAATTATTTCCAAAGTGGGTACTGACCCGATCTTCCGACCATTGACTGTAAGTATAGTCAAAATACTCAGGAGGAGAAAGTTCCATATATTTTCGCATGTTTTCAATTTTACTTGCAGAGCCAGCTAATTCATTAATCATATTTGTCGCCGCATTATTTTTATTCGTTACATAGCTGTCAATTTGGGAAATGGCATTATTTTTTTGTGAATCAATTGATAAGTTAATTGTATAAGTAACATAAGCGCACAAAGCAGCCACCGTTAACAAAATAATACTTGTTAACAGTAGACTGTATTTTTGTACTAATCGATTTAATAAATATTTTTTTTTAAACAGTTTTTTGAAGATTCGCTTCATTTTGTTCCAACTTTCCATCAATAAACTGGCGATTTTTACGCGTGACATAGGCACACCACATCATAATTAAGGCAAACGAAGCAAATAGTAGCAGTCCTTTCATTTTCCAAGTTAAAGCAATGATACTAATTACACCGAATAAGACTTTAAAAAATACACCGAGGTTTAAAAAGATACTGATAAATGAAAGCTTCATTAAATCAATAGTTGAGATAAAATAGCTTCCTTCATATAGTAGCATATAAATGTAAAAAATAACGAGTATTAGGGAAACAAAAAATAAAATAAATGTAATAATTAACCACATTATTCCGGTAAATTGAACGGCTAAATAAATATTATAAAAAACAAATCCTAAAGTGAAGAGAAAAAGTAAAAAATAACAGTTACTTCTTTTAAAATGTGCTTTCCATGATTCAAATGCTCGTTTAACGGTGATTGCTTGATAATTCATGCCCTCTTCCAAAATGAAATCAGTCATCATTTGGAGTGCTGGACCAACACCAAAAATAATCCCTCCAGCTAAACTAAATAAAACAAACAGTAAATTTAGTTTGATTACTGTCCAGGAAAGGTAAAACAACCGTTGAATCCCTGTACTTTCCATCTTCCTCTTCCTTTCTATTATGTAAAAGGCTGAGCCAAAAGCGCTCAGCTAATGCCTCAGCCTCCTGTGATTATTTTTGAGATTGGATATATTCGTCTAATTGTGTTTGCATTTCTTTTTGAACTTTATCCCAGCCAGCTGTTTTTAGGTCATCCATTAATTTTGGAAGTGTTTCTTCTGGATCAACAGTTCCTGTATTTAAGCTTGCTGCGTAGCGGTTCATAACTGTAGCAACGTTAGTGATTTCAGTTTTCACTTTATCATTTACAAAAGTAAACCCAAGAATTGGTGAATCTTTTGCTTCTTCGATGCTCTTATCACGTTCTTTAACCATGTCTTCAGTGACAGATTCTTCTGGCCAAATGATTAAGTTGTTTCCTGTGTTCCAAGCACTCAAATGAGTTGTTGGTGTGTAATCTTTCAATAATTTCACGCGATCATCGCCAACTTTTTCATATTGTTTGCCTTCTTCACCATAAACAAGTCCGTTTAACAATTCTGGATTGCTGTTTAATAAGCCTAGCAATTCAACAGCTTTTTCTTTGTTTTTAGACGTATTTGCAACAACATAGTTAGCCATTTGCGCTTGTGCTGTTGTTTTTAATGGCTCTGTTAGTGGGCGAGAAACAAGTGGTTTGCCAGCAGCTTGTGTTAAGATTGTATCACCATAATCCATAGGTCCTTGTGTTTCTTGACGCATGAACCAAGTATTGGTATTTAAGTCATATGGTGTTGTACTTGTAGCAGCATCTGTTGGAATCAAGCCATCTTTATACCATTGATGTAAGACTTTTAAGTTATTAATCATGTCTTTGTCGGCATATTGGTTAATAATTTTTGGTGAGCCAGTATCAGTTGTTTTTACTGCAAATGGATATTGGTTACCAATAGGGAAGTCATAATTACCTGTTGCAAAGAATGTTTGGCCGATAGCAAAAGCAGCAATATTTGGTTCTTTTTTATGGAATTCTTTTAGAACTTCCGTTGCACTTTCATAACTACCATCGACTTTACTAATATCTAAATTGTATTTATCGACATATTCTTTATTAAAAGTTAAAACTTGTTGACCGTAAGAGTTACCTAAAATTGGGAACGCATACAGTTTTCCATTGATCGTATTTCCTTTAATATAGTTATCTGGTAATTGATCATAGGCTTCTTTTGCATATTTAGGTGCTAAATCAGTTAAATCAGCATAGGCGCCTTTTTGTGCATTCGTTGCATAATTTTGTGCTAATGAAATATCATAGCTTTCACCAGAAGCAACGATTGTTGACATTTTTTGGTCCCAATCGCCCCAACCAACAAATTCCATTTTTAATTTTGCCCCAATTTTTTTCTCGATAATTTTATTCGCATTATCGATTAATTGGTCATAATTATCTGGTTTGTCCCCAACACGATACATTAATAACGTTGGTGTACTATCATCACCTTTTGACGCTGCATCTTTTGAAGATTTACCGCACGCGCTTAATCCTACAGCTAAAGCTGCTGCGCCAGCTACGGCTAATCCTTTTTGCCATTTTTTCATTCCTTATTTCCTCCTGTACAATTTTATTCTTTCACGCCACCGATTGTTAAACCACCCACGAAATATTTTTGGAAGAATGGGTAAGTTAACGCAATTGGTAACGTAGATAAGACAACAATCGCCATTCGAGCCGATTCACTTGGTAGAACGCCTAACCCTTCTTGTGCTGCTGCACCCATATCCGTACTTCTTGATAAGAACTCTAAGTTGTTTTGAATTTTCATCAATAAATACTGTAATGGTACCAAGGTATCTTTTTGAATGTAAAGTAATGCATTGAACCAATCGTTCCAATAACCCAAAGCCGCAAACAAACTAATTGTGGCAATCCCTGGAACGGCTAGTGGTAACACAATGCTGACAAAAATGCGCATTTCACTTGCGCCATCAATACGTGCCGATTCAATAATACTGTCAGGCACGGTTTTCTTGAAAAACGTTCGCATCACTAAAATATTAAATGGTCCTAAAGCTAAAGGCAAAATTAACGCCCAAATTGTATCTTTCAATTGCAATAAGTTTGTCATTACTAAATAGTTCGCAACCATCCCTGGTGAAAATAACATTGTAATTAAAGCAAACAATGTAAAGAATTTTTTAAATGGAAAGTTGGAACGAGAAATGACATAGGCATATAATGACGTCATTGTTGCATTGACAATCGTCCCTGTCACCGTAATGAAGACCGTTACCCCTAAGGCATGAATAATACGTTGACTCATTGCCCCTTGGAAAATGTAACGATAGGCCTCCAATGAAAATTCTTTTGGCCAAAACCGGTAGCCGTTTGCTGCTAATGATCCTTCACTTGTCAATGAAATCATAATAACAAAGAAAAACGGAACCACACAGGAAATAGCAAAAATAGCAATGACAATATTGAAAATCAAATTCGCTGTCGGGTTGAAGGATCGAACGTTAACGCTAGTGACTTTTTTCTTTTTCATAATCCTTCCTCCTAAAATAGTGCTGAATCTGGTTCAATTCGACGAACAACTAAATTCGCAATTAATAATAAACATGCCCCAACGACAGATTGATATAACGCTGCAGCTGCCGTCATGCCTACATCACCAGTAGCCGTTAAGCCATTGTAAATATAGGTATCTAACACACTTGTCACGTTGTAAAGCGCACCTGAATTTCTTGGTACGATGTAGAACAAACCAAAGTCTGCTCTGAAGATACCGCCGATGTTTAAAATTAATAAAACAGACATCATTGGTAAAATTTGTGGAATCGTAACATTTTTTATTTGTTGCCATTTGTTGGCACCATCTACCATCGCTGCTTCATAGTATGTCGGATCAATCCCCATCACAGAAGCATAGTAGATAATACTGTTGTAGCCTAGACTCTTCCAAACATTTAGGAAGACAAAAATTACTGGCCACCAACGTGGATCTGCATACCAGTTAATCATTGTACCGCCATTACCAGTAATCCATTGATTCAAAATCCCTTTATCTGGACTTAAAAAGGCATAAACAAAATAGTTAATAACCATCCAAGATAAGAAATATGGTAGCAATGACATCGTGTGATAAACTTTAACCAAGCGACGATTTCTTAATTCACTCATAATAATAGCAAAAGCAATCGCGAAGAATAAGTTAAAGGCTAAAAAGACGACATTGTACAAAATGGTATTTCTAGTAATTAACCAAGCATCTTTTGACGCAAATAAAAATTTAAAGTTTTCAAAACCAACCCAAGGACTTTCTCTTAGACTAGCTAAGAAACCATCTGGTGAAATATGAAAATCTTTAAATGCGACCACATTGGCTAAGACTGGTATATAGAAGAAAAATATAAACCAGATAAATCCTGGTAACGCCATAAGAATTAAGGCCTTATAACGCCATACATTTTGAAAAAACCCGTTTTTCTTCTTCATTCATTTCGCTCCTTTCATAAATATAATAGCGTTTTCATAATATCTTTTTAAGGAACAAATTATAGGATTTGAGAAACAAATTATAGATTTTGTGTCATTTTAAGGTAAAAATTTACCGAAATGACTGTTCTTTGTGAAAACGTTTATCTGATATTTTTTTACAACTGTTTAAGAACCTTAAAAACAATTGGCTAAACCTCACTCATAAAGCGATTTTGCTAGCGTGTATTTGTTTTATAAAATCTGAGAACTTGATAGTTTCACAGAGGATATCCTCTAATTATTTTTGAGGAGGACTATTTTTGAATTTTATCCGTAAAAAACACTAGAGCAATTCGTTTAATTGTAGTTTATTTTTTTGCAGTTTTAATGCAAGCTGATTCTTTATTATTATTAGCTATTTCACTGTTATTTGATAATAATTTAGTAGAATCATCTTTTGCAAATCTCGTAACAGGTTTAACTATTACTGCTATTGTGGGAATAGTTTTATTTTGGAAAGAAATCGTTGCTGGGTTCGACTATTTTAAAGAAGAGACTCTTTGGCGTATTTTTAGCATTTTCTTATGGGTGGGGCTGATTTTTTTAGTCGATATTATTATTCAAAAAATCATGAGTAATAATCCAATTGCTAATCAACAAGATGTTCTCTCATTTGGTGCACAAGTTCCATTGCTTGTTACTCTATTTTTCTTAGCAATCGTGGGGCCAATTGCTGAAGAACTAGTTTTTCGGCAAGTATTAATGAATTGTTTATCGGAAACAATTGGTATAGCCAGTGCGACTATAATTTCAATTTTTTTATTCACCTTTATGCACACACAACAGCCCCTTGATTTTCTCATTTATCTGCCAGGAGCTATTTTATTATCTGCAGCTTACTTAAAATCAAATCGTTCGCTTGTATTTGTTATGGCTATTCATATTGTTAATAATATGTTGGGTTTCTTGTTATAAATCAAAAAGAGTTGGCGACATAGGTCATTTTGACTTATGTTGCCAACTCTTAAATTTTCAGCTAATTAGTCGTTCTAAAACAATCGATTTTGTTTACTCTTCTTTTTCTTTGTTTCTCTTTATAACATAGAGAATTAATACAATTAAGATCAGTCCTACACCCAGATATGCAAATATTTTTTGGACTTTTTCTCCTGTTTTTGGTAAATAGGATGATTTAGACGTTTCTTTCTTGTTTATGGCAATTTCATTTTTACTATTTTTTGTAGGTTTGTTCTGGTCTGTAACAACTTTTTTTGTTTCCTTTTTATTTTTCGCTGGTTCTTCGGGTGTAATAGGCACCTCTGGTTCTTCGGGCGGATTAACTGTGTCATCTACTTTGGCTTTGTTGAGAATTGTTTCGCCCGCTTTGGCTTCTTCATTAACAATCACTTTGAAGCGAATACTCCGCTCTTTTGTATCAGTGATACTTGGGTATTCCGCCGTGATTATGCCGTTGGCTTCTTTCAAGCTGGTAGGTTTTGGTGCATCACCGACACTTGTTAGGCTATCTTTGACATACGTCAATCCTTTTGGTAGTTGGTCTGTGATAACTACTTTGTTTAGGATGCCATTTTCGATAGTGTTGCGGAAGCTAATGGTGTATTCGATTGCTTCCCCTAGTTTTGGTTTGGCGTTATTAACGGTTTTTGTTGCGGTTAGTTTGCCTTCTTTTATTCGAGGTGTGATTGGTTCTTCGGGTGTAATGGGTACCTCTGGTTCTTCGGGCGGATTAACTGTGTCATCTACTTTGGCTTTGTTAAGAATTGTTTCGCCCGCTTTGGCTTCTTCATTAACAATCACTTTGAAGCGAATACTCCGCTCTTTTGTATCAGTGATACTTGGGTATTCCGCTGTGATTGTGCCATTAGTTTCTTTCAAGCTGGTTGGCTTTGGTTCATCGCCGACACTTGTTAGACTATCTTTGACATACGTCAGTCCTTTGGGTAGTTGGTCTGTGATAACTACTTTGTTTAGGACGCCATTTTCGATGGTGTTGCGGAAGCTGATTGTGTACTCGATTTCTTCCCCTAGTTTTGGTTTGGCGTTATTAACGGTTTTTGTAGCGGCTAGTTTGCCTGCTTTCGCTTCTGGTACCACAGGCACCTCTGGTTCTTCGGGCGGATTAACTGTGTCATCTACTTTGGCTTTGTTGAGAATTGTTTCGCCCGCTTTGGCTTCTTCATTAACAATCACTTTGAAGCGAATACTCCGCTCTTTTGTATCAGTGATACTTGGGTATTCCGCCGTGATTATGCCGTTGGTTTCTTTCAAGCTGGTTGGCTTGGGTTCATCACCGACACTTGTTAGGCTATCTTTGACATACGTCAGTCCTTTTGGTAGTTGGTCTGTGATAACCACTTTGTTTAAGACGCCATTTTCGACAGTGTTGCGGAAGCTAATGGTGTACTCGATAGTTTCGCCTAGTTTTGGTTTAGCGTTATTAACGGTTTTTGTTGCGGTTAATTTGCCAGTTACTTGTTCGTCCGCAATTTTTGCTTCTACTATATTAGAAGTTTCGTTGACTTTTGCAGATGTTAAAATATCTACTGCCTCAACGGTTGCGCTATTAGGCACTAATTCATTTGCTTTTGCTCGTTCATTTATCTGCGCTTTAAATTCGTAAATTGTTTCAGCTGTATCAGCTTTGTAGCTACCTCCTTGTGTAGCAGTTGCACCATTGCCAACACGGACTATAATTTGTTTATTGGTTGCATCATATTCTGCTTGATCATCGCCTGAAGCATCCGTTTTTTCACCAGAATTTGGTCCACTAATAATTTTTAAAGAGCCTGGCAAATAATTTAAGCGACCATCTAGTGCATCCTTCGAAACTGAATTTATCGCTTCTGAATCAGCTTTTGTATTTTTTAGTGAGACACGATACGTGATTGTTTCACCAACTTTGTAAGTTTCTTTTGGTTCCACAATTTCTTTCTTAATTTCAAATTCAGGTGTTTCTGCGTTTACAGCAAAACCAATCGCATTCGTAGAATAATCGTCACCACTACTTGTTGTTCTAAAATTAATTTGGTTTTGTCCAGCATTTAAAACACCTTCGGGAATTGCCATACGATCGATATCAATATCTAAAAAATTAGGATGATCCGGCGCAAATTTTCCTGGATACTTATCTACCATATGTTCATCGTTATCTGTCACAGTTGCGTTCATAGCATTGTTAACTGGATTGAGCGTGTTCGAAATATTTACCCAAATTCCTGCGCTATTTTTAATTTGTGCGTTGTCTCCAGTCCAGTATTTATCTCCTTGAACAGTAAACCAGGTCACAATTGGATCAAGATTTCCTTGTTTTGCTGTTAAAAAGTTGCTCATAGTAAATTCATTATTAGTTCCAGCAGCATTGCCACGTGCTCCATAGTAAATACTAAAAGCTCTTGACTTACTTGCCTGATCCTTTGTAACAACAAACAAACTCCAACCACTAAAGTTATAATATTGATATTGACCATTTAAACTACTTGTCATAGGAATATCTGCTAACGTATAACTTCCTGTCGCACTTTTATCCCCTTGTAAAATTGAAGTTACATCTGCATAATTAGAAAATCCAGTATTATTGTATCCGAAACGTTGTCCTGGGTTTGTTGCATCTTGATCGATACGATGGTACCTTTGGGGCGAAACACGCTGTACGGTTCCATTTGGTGTTGTAAATTGAACTGGTGCACTAATTTCTTCATCAGAAAGATTTGTTCCGTAAGCAGGGCCTTTATATCTAGAGGCACTCCAAAATAAGCCCGCCCAAGCAATCTCTTTTGCACCATTTAAATCAATATAAGCCCGACTAGAGTTATACGTATTTGGATCATTGTCAACATCTGCAAATTCTAAAGGAAAATTGTTAATTGCATAACCACTACTTGCTCCTCGTGTGTTTAAAAATGTTTGCGCAGCCCCCGTATTTTCATTCGCAATTTTTAAGTTGGTATTTCCCGTTGAAAAAAGTTCTCCTCTATGAACGCTTTGATAAATCGGTGTATTAAACCCCCGACCAGGTGTTGGTGGCACTAACGGACCAGTAGGTTGCGCCTTTAATGGAGGTTGCTCAGGACTTTCGGTAGCCTGCGTTAGTGCTGTCTCTTGAATACTTTCTGTCGCCTTTCCTGCTTCAGGCTTTGTTTCGTTACTAGTAGTTGCGGTCATTTCATTTGTAGAAGAGGCTGTTTCGCTTGCCTGATTTTCTACTTTTGTTTCTGAAGTTTCCTGTTTTTCCTTCGAAACAAACTCTTTATCTGCTAGCATATCTTTACTAGGTAAATCAATTACTAGTGTCCCTTTTTCATTATCTTCTATTAGTACGCTGACCAATAACTTGCTCGACGCTTTTGTAGTTATTTGCCCATTTATGGTAATCTTTCTTGTTGAATTTGGTTGAAGGTTAAGCAGTTTAATATCGGTTGTTTGATCTTTCTCATTTGTTTCAACCTTTGCTTGTTCTTCTAAAGACGTAGGTCCTCGCTCTTCGCTTAAAGTATCTAATACAAATTTGATTGGACTATCATTGTTATTTTTTTGTTTTAAAATGAGATTTTTGATTGGTACATCTCGTGTATTTGTTATTTCGTAAGTGACCGTTTTAATATCTTCTTGAGACGATGTATCTTCTATTTTCCCTATTACTTTGAGCCCGTCTTTTTCAACAGTATTCTCAGCATCACTCGTTACTTCTTGAGCAAATGCGTTCATCATTGGTAACAAATTTAAAATAAACAGCATGGTAATCATAAGGTAACTCACAAAATTTTTAACTGCTTTATTCATTTACATTCTCCTTCGTTCTTTTCATTTACTTAAACAAATCATCTTCAAACAACTTTTACAATTACTCATTGTTTCTCAATATCCACCTCCATAAAATACTTTTCAACCTTCAATTCTTTCTTTATTTAGCTACAACAACTTTTTTTAACGTACGATTTTCCGTTTCTCCTTATAATCAAAAAGTAACACATTATATTGGCTAAAAAAAGAAAAAAACCCGATATTTCAACAAAAAATTACGAATTAAATAACACGTTTTATATGAAGCAAATATATTGACTTTCCCTAAAAAAATACAAATATAGGTAAGTTCTAGCTTTAAGAGTAATTTTTTTATTGTTTTCCCTTTAATAACATTCGTTCTAAATTGTTTTAAAAACTAAAAATTTTTTCATGTAATTTTCATTACATTTACCAAAAAAAGAAACTAGCTTAGCTACATTTGCTATTACTAGTTTCTTTTTTTTAAATTGTTTTACTTTTCCCCTAAAATTTCAATCCAACCATAATAATATTCAATATATTGATTTTCCTCTTCTAGTTGTGTCAAGATATGCTCTCCGACAACGATGCCTGTTTCAAATCCTTGTTTTGCTAAACGCTTTTTTACTTCTTCGATATTATTCAAACGGGTATCTTGTGTATTGACTTTTAAAATAAAGCCTTTGTATTGGCTACTTGGTTCTTTGAGCCAAATCACTTTGTCTAAACTTTTTTTATTCACATGATTTGCCAAACAAATCCCATACGTCAGTTCATTGGATTCACTTAAATCCCCGTAAATACCTAAAGTTGAAATGTGTTCCATGTAAACTTTCATCTCTTCTGGATCCTCAATATCAACAACAACAATTTTATCAAAAGGAATTGGTTCATCTGAAAAAACCAATGTTTCTAAATCAATTAACGCATGTAAATGTAATTTTCTTTTCTTGATTTCTTTGTATTTATGCTGAAGCCTTTTTATTTCTTGCCCCAGTTGTTCTTCTGTTGCTTCCATGGTGGCATAGAGATCGGTAGGAGTCTTTTTATACAAATTCAACATATCTTTGATAGGAATCCCCATTTTTCGATAAAAATCAATATCATATATTTTGAACAAATCTTCTAAATCAAAGGTTCGATATCCGTTTTCTTCATTGCGTGTTGTACTAATCAACCCTTGCTCGTCCCAATAACGAATCGTGGACTTAGGGATATTTAACAACTCAGAAACATCTTTTATTGTGTAATTTTTTTCCATACTGTTCCCTCCATCAAAAAGTTTAGCATTTCTACTGTTGACATTCAAGTTACTTGAACGTGTACAATGACTCTTTGTAACAGCTAAAACGGTATTGTTTAAGGAGGAAATTTCATGAAATTAATGAAAGAGTTTATTAAAGAAAATAAATGGATTGTTCTTGCGACAACTTTAACCATCTGTTTGCAAATCGCAGGAACCCTTGGCGTCCCTAAATTAGTTGGCAAGTTGATTGATGTGGGCATCGTTAGCGGTGACCAACAAGTAATTAAAACGATTGGCATACAAATGTTTCTTGTGGCATTCATTGGAACAATTGCCGCAATTATTTCTAGCTATTTGTCTGCTTTAGTAGCTGCTAAATTTGGTTTCCAAGTTAGAGGATTGTTCTTTAAAAAATTTCAACAATTCTCGATGAAAAATGTTGATAAATTTGGTTCAAATTCTTTGCTAACTAGAATGACCAACGATGTAGATAATGTTCAAACAATGATTGTGCTGTTTTGCCAATTAATCTTTCCAGCGCCTATTATTAGTTTATTTGCCTTAGTGATGACATTTTCTTATTCAGTTTCACTCGCTTGGGTAACATTGGCTTCCATCGTATTTTACTTAGTCGTTGTTTATTTTTTAATGAAAAAAGGCACCCCTTTATCTTTAAAAATTCAACCAAAAATGGATCGAATTACTACGACTTTACGAGAGTTCTTTACTGGAATTAATATGATTCGTGCGTTCAATAATCAAGACTTTTAAGAGCAGCGAACCAATCAAACATTTAAAAATTATGCTGAACGCATGAGTAAAGTGAATCGAATCTTTGCTTGGATTACTCCTGTTGCCTTTTTATTAATGGGCGTTGTGTATGCCTCTATTTTGTGGTTTGGCGGTAATTTAGTGGCGGTAGGCACCCTACAAATTGGCACCGTTACAGCTGTGATTGAATATACGCTTCTAACTTTGGCCTACTTAATGATCGCGGCTATGGTATTAGTTGTCATTCCACGGTCCGTTGCTTCCTTGAATCGCTTGCAAGAAGTTTTGTCAGAAGAAATTGAAATTAGCGATCCTCATACTGAAGCAATCATTGCTTATCATCCTGAGAAAGCCTTGATTTGCTTCGATCACGTCACGTTTCAATACACAGAAACAGCTGATCCTGTTTTAGAAAATGTTAGTTTTGTCATCCCTAAAGGAAAAACAACGGCGATTGTTGGGGCAACTGGCGCTGGTAAAAGTACTTTAGTTAAGTTACTTTTACGAATAAATGATGTCACAGCCGGCACGATTAGCTATTCTGGCACAGATATCCGCTCATTATCTCAGCAAACGATTCGCCAAGTCATCAGTTATGTGCCACAAAAAGCCTTTCTTTTCAGTGGGACAATCTTATCAAACTTATTAATGGGAAATGCCAAAGCAACTACAGAAGAAATAAGAACGGCACTAGAAATTTCACAATCTTCTGAATTTATCGATTCCTTACCACAAGGGATTGAAAGTTTCGTAGCACAAGGCGGGGCCAACTATTCTGGTGGTCAAAAACAAAGAATGTGTATTGCACGAGCCTTAATCAAACCGGCAGATGTTTATATTTTCGATGATAGCTTTTCCGCATTAGATTACAAAACTGATGCCGCTCTACGTGCCGCTTTACATGCACAAATGGCGGACAAAACTTTACTCATTGTTGCTCAACGGTTAAGTACAATCATGAACGCTGACAATATTATCGTCCTAGATGAAGGAAGGATTGTTGGTCAAGGCACCCACGCTGATTTACTTACCACTAATAGCTATTACCAAGACTTTGCTAAATCGCAAGGTATCTTACCCAAGTAATTAAAGAAAGGATGTGACTGCTTGAAAGAAAGTTTTCTTTTCAAGCCATACAATGAAAAAAACAATGAATCTTCAAAGCTTTAAACGTTTCTGGAAAATGATTAAACCTGAGCATCCAATCTTTTATGGTCTAATGATCTGCAGTTTAATTGGAAACTTATTAATTGTTGCCATGACCTATATTATGGCAATCGGGATTGATAACCTCTTAGAAGCGATCAAGCGTGTCGGGCTCAAAGGCATGACACTTCCTTTAGTTGAAGAAGCACTCTTAGGTCCCGTCTTACTTTTAATTCTCTTTTCAATCATTAGTAGTATCACTTCTTTTATCCAGGAACGAGCAATGGCTTCTTTAAGCGAACGGGTTACTTTAAGAATTAGAAAAGAAGTGACAAAAAAGTTTAAAACTTTACCAATGGCCTTCTTTGACAATCACCAAGTGGGCGATATCATTAGTCGTTCAACAACTGGCTTAAACCAATTGTCACAAGTTCTTTTAACAGGCATCAACCAATTTTTCACTTCCGTCGTGACTATCCTTTTTGCAGGAATTATGTTGTTCTATATTGATGCAAAATTAACTATTTTAGTGTTGCTACTAATTGGCGGTAGTACTTTCATGACGACAAAAATTGCGAATAAAAACAAGGTGTTTGCTGATCAAAGTCAAGCTGAATTAGGTCAATTAAATAATAAAATGGAAGAATATTTAGCAGGAAATTTGGTCACAAAAACCTTTAATCAACAGCAAAATGCTGAAAAAACAATTGCTGCTGTTAATCAACAACATTATCGTGCCTTTAAAAAAGCACAGTTTCTAAATTTTGCGATTTATCCAGCTATTCGTTTTATCAATCAGTTGGCTTTTATTATCAGTGCTATCTTAGGCGCAATGCTCGTTTTATCTGGTGGTATTACGATTGGTTTCTTGCAAGCGTATTTGCAATATATCAACCAAATTTCTGAGCCGATTTCTACCGCTTCTTATGTCATTAACTCAATTCAAGCAGCGATGGCTTCCATTGATCGGATTTTTGTTATCTTAGATGAAGCTGATGAACAGCCAGAAGCAACTCATTTAGAAACTATTTCTTCTCCTAAAGGAGCCATTGAATTTAAAAATGTTCAATTTGGCTACACACCAGAAAAAATTTTAATGAAGAATGTTGATTTTTCTGTTCAACCGAAAAAAACAGTGGCCATTGTGGGACCCACCGGCGCTGGTAAAACAACATTAGTCAACTTATTGATGCGTTTCTATGAAATAAATCAAGGCGCCATTACTTTTGATGGGATTGATATTACGAAACTTTCTCGACAAAATCTAAGAAATTTATTTGGCATGGTATTACAAAACACTTGGCTATTTGAAGGAACCGTAGCAGATAATATTGCCTATGGAAAAAAAGACGCTTCTCGTGAAGAAATAATTGAAGCGGCTAAAATTGCTCAATGTGATCATTTTATTCGGACCCTTCCTCAAGGATATGACACAATTATTTCTAGCGAAAATGGTGCATTATCACAAGGGCAACAACAGTTATTAACCATCGCCCGAATCATTTTAGCAAATCCGCCCGTTGTTATTCTCGATGAAGCAACTTCGAGTGTGGACACACGAACAGAAGCCCATATTCAAAAAGCGATGGAAACTGTCACAGAAAATCGAACAAGCTTCGTTATCGCTCATCGATTATCCACGATTGAAAATGCTGATTTAATTTTAGTGATGAAAAATGGCGATATTATTGAAAAGGGAACGCATCAGGAACTATTACAAGCTCCGACTCTTTACGCCAGCTTATATAATAGTCAATTTCAAACCACTTAAAAAGAACTGGAACAAGTCATTCTTCTTTTGACTTGTTCCAGTTCTTTTATTGCTTAGAAATATTGAATTCCCATCGCTTTTTTGACTTCTGTTAAGGTTTGTGCTGCCACTTTTTCAGCAGCAAGACTTCCTTTATGCAACATTTCCATAATCGCTTCTGGATTTTTAGCCAGCTCTTCACGACGTCGACGAATCGGTGCGAGTTCTTCTTCTAGGACATCAATTAAGTAACGTTTAATTTTCACATCTCCTAAACCGCCATGACGATAGTGCTCTTTTAATTCTTCAATATATTCTTTCTCTTTCCCAAAGACATCCAAGTAAGTAAAGACCATATTTCCTTCAACTTGTCCTGGGTCCTCTATACGAATATGATTTGGATCGGTATACATACTCATTACTTTTTTCTGAACCACTTCAGCTGGATCTGAAAGATAAATACCATTACCTAAAGACTTACTCATTTTTCCGTTGCCATCAATTCCTGGCAAGCGTCCCATGCCTTTTGGTGGTAACACAGCTTCCGGTCTAACTAAAACTTCACCGTACGTCTGATTAAAACTATGCACAATTTCTTGCGCTTGTTCCAACATTGGTTTTTGGTCTTCCCCAACTGGGACTAAGTTCGCTTGAAAGGCAGTAATATCAGCAGCTTGTGAAACGGGATAAATAAAGAATCCTGTCGGAACACCTTCCCCAAATTTTTTTTGCTCAATTTCTGCTTTGACCGTTGGATTCCGACGTACACGTGACGTGGTCACTAAATTTAGATAGTACATTGTTAATTCAGCTAACTGTGGAATTTGCGATTGGATAAAAATTGTTGTTTTCGTAGGGTCTAAACCAACTGCTAAATAGTCCAAAGCAACTTCTAAAACATTGGCTGAAACTTTTTCGGGATTTTTTGCATTATCTGTCAATGCTTGTAAATCTGCAATCATGACAAATAATTGATTTGTAGGGTCTGCTTGCATTTCTACTCGTTTTTTTAAGGAACCTACGTAATGTCCTAGGTGCAATTTACCAGTTGGACGATCACCTGTTAAGATAGTATTCATTGTCTACACACCTTTATCGTTTACTTTCATTTATTATTTTACCTTGTTTTAAAAAGAATGAATAGTAGGCAATAGAATATTTATTGATTCTAGATAATCGAAGAGACTAGAAAGATTGCAAGGTACAGCAATTCTTGTTCCAGCCTCTTCAAACAGTTTATTTTGTGACTTTAATTGAAAATTGTGCAGTCACTATCGGCAAAACTTTGCTTGTTACTTTGATTTGATAATTTCCTGCAGCAGTCGTTGCTTCTGTCCTAATCAGACCGTTTTCATCTACACTTACTGTATTGCCAGCATCTGGTGTAACCAACTCATACGTTACTTGCGAGCTCCAAGCATCCGTTTCTGTGTGCGGCGCTTGACCAATCACTTTAGATTGAATTTGATAATTTTCGCCTGATTTTATAGTGGCTGTTTCTGTAGCAAATTGAATTCTTTCAGGAATCGCATGAGTTTGCACGACTTGGAAGATTTTTCGTTCATCGGGATTCGCAATTCCTATTTTTTCTTCTACTGCAGCAGGGAACTGGTAAGTACCTGGCGGGCTACTTGGCGAATAATTACTAACATCGTCATCCCAAGAAATAACCTTCAATTTCGTTTCGCTACCATCATCTAATTTTGCAATTACTTCAGTTGGCAAATTCAGTTCGCCTCGCGAGGTGCCTGTTAATCGATCCAGCGTAGGCAATTCCTTGAATCCAACAATATGTTTAGCGGTGACTTTTACATTGGCAATAATTGGCATTGAGACACCTGCTGCTCGTCCTACAACAGTGAATGTTCCTTCTTTTTGATAAGAAGATGCTGGAACTTCTGACCAATTGACAGTCACTTCTCGTTGTGAACCATCCGAATAAAAAATAGTTGTTTTTTCTGGTAGTTTAGGGGCTTGACCCGCTTCTGTCGCAACCTCAATCGACTCATGTTTGACTTCGAAAACATTCGATAAAACAATTTTAGGAGCTAAACTATCATCTGTTAG
>SKEP01000880.1_pt1 | contig 16991 bp, 11 predicted proteins | sample 4826901 | NCBI WGS metagenome assembly SKEP01 (sample SAMN11008806, study PRJNA524170) | human gut metagenome | biome: Human fecal sample; material: Feces; isolation source: fecal sample from pouch patient p4, p43, p49, p54, p55 | host: Homo sapiens | place: Israel: Tel-Aviv | collected 2014-03-20
TCCGTCCTTGATTATTGGGAGAAGGACGACACTTTCCAGAAGTCCATTGAACGCCGTCCTTCCGGCGATCACAGCCAGAACGAATTCGTGTTCTTCGACGGCCCTCCGTTCGCCAACGGTCTGCCGCATTACGGCCACCTGCTGACCGGTTATGCCAAGGATGTGATTCCGCGTTACCAGACCATGAAGGGCCACAGGGTCAATCGTGTGTTCGGTTGGGATACGCACGGTCTGCCGGCTGAGCTGGAAGCCCAGAAGGAGCTGGGCATCGATTCGGTCGATCAGGTTAAGGAAATGGGCATCGACAAGTTCAATGATGCCTGCCGTGCCTCCGTGCTCAAGTACACCAACGAGTGGAAGGACTACGTGCACCGTCAGGCACGTTGGGTCGATTTCGAGCATGGCTACAAGACGCTGAACATTCCATACATGGAATCCGTGATGTGGGCGTTCAAGCAGCTGTACGACAAGGGCCTCGCATATCAGGGCTACCGCGTGCTGCCGTACTGCCCGAAGGATCAGACGCCGCTTTCCGCGCATGAGCTGCGCATGGATGCCGACGTGTATCAGGATCGTCAAGACACCACCGTGTCCGTGGCCGTGAAGCTGCGCGATGAGGAAGACGCCTACGCGGTGTTCTGGACCACTACGCCGTGGACCGTTCCCACCAACTTCGCCATTGTGGTCGGCGCAGACATCGACTATGTGGAAGTGCGTCCGACTGAAGGCAAGTTCGCTGGCAAGAAGTTCTATCTGGGTAAGCCGCTGCTCGGCTCCTACGCCAAGGAACTTGGCGAGAACTATGAGATCGTGCGCGAACTCAAGGGTGCCGAAATGGAAGGCTGGCGCTACTACCCGGTGTTCCCGTACTTCGCAGGCGACGAGAACGCCGTCGAAGGCAAGGTTCCAGGTCCGGAAGGCTATCAGATCTTCACCGCCGACTATGTCGATACCGTTGAAGGTACCGGCCTCGTGCATCAGGCTCCGTACGGCGAGGACGATATGAACACGCTTAACGCCAAGGGCATCAAGAGCGTTGACGTGCTCGACGCGGGCTGCAAGTTCACCGCGCTGTGCCCGGACTACGAGGGCATGTACGTGTTCGATGCGAACAAGCCGATTCTGCGTAACCTGCGTGCCGGTGACGGCCCGCTGGAGCGTATTCCGGAAGACCAGCGCGCGATTCTCTTCCAGGAGAAGAGCTACGTGCACTCCTACCCGCATTGCTGGCGTTGCGCCACGCCGCTCATCTACAAGCCGGTGAGCTCGTGGTTCGTGTCCGTCACCAAAATCAAGGACCGTCTGCTCGAACTGAACCAGGAGATTAACTGGATTCCGGGCAATGTGAAGGACGGCCAGTTCGGCAAGTGGCTTGCCAATGCCCGCGACTGGTCGATCTCGCGCAACCGTTTCTGGGGTTCGCCGATTCCGGTGTGGGTGTCTGACGATCCGAAGTATCCGCGCGTTGACGTGTACGGTTCGCTGGACGAGCTGAAGGCCGACTTCGGCGACTATCCGCGCGATAAGGACGGCAATGTCAACATGCACCGCCCGTACATCGACGAATTGACCCGCGTCAACCCGGACGATCCGACCGGCAAGAGCCACATGCACCGCATCACCGACGTGATGGACTGCTGGTTCGAATCCGGTTCCATGAGCTTCGCCCAGTACCATTACCCGTTTGAGAACAAGGAAACGTTCGAACAGCATTTCCCGTGCGATTACATTGTGGAATACATCGGCCAGACCCGTGGCTGGTTCTACGTGCTGCACATCATGGCGACCGCACTGTTCGACAAGCCGGCGTTCAAGAACGTGATCTGCCATGGCATCGTGCTCGGTTCCGATGGTCAGAAGATGTCGAAGCACTTGCGCAACTACCCGGATGTGAACGGTGTGTTCAACGATTTCGGCTCCGACGCCATGCGTTGGTTTCTCATGAGCTCGCCGATCCTGCGCGGCGGTAACCTAATCGTGACCGCCGATGGCATTCGCGACACCGTGCGTCAGGTCATGCTGCCAGTGTGGAGTTCGTACTACTTCTTCACCCTGTATGCGAACGCCGCCAATAATGGCGCCGGCTTCGATGCTCGTGCGTTGCGTGCCGATGAGGTCGCCGCACTGCCGGAAATGGACCGCTACCTGCTGGCACGTACCCGCCGTCTGATCGAAAAGACGCAAAGCTCGCTGGATGACTTCCTGATCTCCGACGCTTGCGAAGCAGTGTCTGATTTCATCGACATGCTCACCAACTGGTATATCCGCAACAATCGTGACCGTTTCTGGAATGAGGATGCGAACGCGTTCAACACGCTGTACACCGTGCTTGAAGCATTCATGCGCGTGATCGCACCGCTCGCTCCGATGGAAGCGGAAGCCGTGTGGCGTGGTCTGACCGGTGGCGAATCCGTGCATCTGGCCGACTGGCCGTTCCTTGCCGACGAACAGACCGGCGAAGCGACCGAACTGGGCCGTGTGCTCGTTGACGATCCGGCTCTGGTTGACGCGATGGAGAAGGTGCGTGAGGTCGTGTCCGGCACCCTGTCGATGCGTAAGACGAAGCAGATCCGCGTGCGCCAGCCACTGCATAAGCTGACCGTGGTGGTGGAAAACACTGATGCCGTGGCCGCATACGACGAGATTCTGAAATCCGAACTGAACGTGAAGAACGTTGAACTGTGCACGCTTGAGGATGCCGAAGCCCAAGGCTTGAAGATTATCAACGAGCTGCGCGTGAACGCTCGCGTGGCAGGCAAGCGCCTGCGCAAGAACGTACAGTTCGCCATCAAGGCCTCCAAGTCCGGCGCATGGCATGTGAACGCAGACGGCGCTCCGGTATGCGAGACGCCGAACGGCGAGATCGTGCTTGAGGAAGGCGAATACGAGCTGATTAACAGCGTGGAGGAGAAGAACGCCGAAGAGGCCGCCAACTCCGTTTCCGCCGCGCTGCCGACCGGTGGCTTCGTGATCCTCGACACCGAGCTGAACGATGATCTGATCGCCGAAGGCTACGCCCGCGACGTGATCCGCGCCGTGCAGGACGCCCGTAAGGCCGCCGATCTGCAAATCTCCGACCGCATTGCACTGAAGCTCGTTGTGCCCGCCGAAGACGTGGCCAAGGTCGAACAGTTCAAGGAACTTGTCTCCTCCGAGACGCTCGCCACCTCTTTTGAAGTGACTGCCGGCGATGAGTTGAACGTCGAGGTCGCCAAAGCCTGAATGGGCTGACAGGTGGCTTGGCTGATGGCTGACAGCTGAACGGTCGCTAGCATAATAGGTCCCGAATCCGATAGATTATTCCGGAAGGTTCGGGACCTTTTTAAATGGTCTTTTGGTGGTCTTCTATCGGTATTTTTGTCTGTCTTTTGGCGGAACTGAACAATCGACCATGAAATGTTCAAACATGAAGCTACAGTGAACCCGTGGCTTCAAGCCTTGCAGACTTGATCTGTATCCGTAAGCATGTAATTTATGTCGGCGCGCACTTTACATATGTGATCGCATTGCGCGTACGACTCGCATGCGGAAACAGATCGTTACGCGAATGGTCCTCAGTACCATCCATGTGAGTCAAGCACACATTTGAGAAGCAGTCGCACACCGGGAATCGCGCTCGCGCGGTTCCCGTTTTTCGCTCGTTTTCCTCACCGCAATATGCATACGCGTGTTTCTTTTTGTGATTTGTGGATATACACAGCAATCCGTAGGGGTTGATCTGCTAGCATGCGGTATATTGCATGTCATGATAAGCGCGCACGATTGTTTTGCGGAGTCGTGCTGTGGAAAACGAGGATGTTATGTGTGATGGAGAAATAGAACTATCTGACCGTGCAAAATCGCTTTGGGGCAAAACAAATCGAGTGGATGATACTGAATGGTTGCCCCTATATGTCCACATGGCGGATTCGGCTGCGATGGCAGCGAGAATTTGGGACACTTGGGTTCCTTATGGAACGAAATCAATAATATCCCGTGACCTTGGTAATGATGACGATTTAGCAAGAAAACTAATGATTTTCCTTGCCGGTGTGCATGACATCGGCAAGGCGACGCCTGTGTTTCAGGCGAAACCCATTTCATTCGGTCCCGATGCGGAAAGCCTTGTCTGGAAGCCGGAGCAAGCAGGGCTTCCTATGATTGCGGGACTTAGGGACACCAGTCATCCCACTCATCCTATTGCCGGGCAGGTCATTCTCGAAAGGTATTTTTCGCTGGTTCATAAATGGGGTGGAAGAGAGTCGAGGCAATACGCTTGCGTTGTGGGAGGCCATCACGGAACTCCGCCGGATAAAAGCAAGCTTGAAAGCGCGAGATTGGGGAAAACGGAATCCGGTCTGGACTCAGAAGTATGGAAGACAACTCAGAATGAGCTTATAGAATTCATTGCCGGAACCGTTGGCATGGGGGATGAAGAGTGGGAATTGCTCTCTAAGAAGAGATTCAGCGCTCAGTCCGCTGTTCTTGCAACAGGCTTGGTCATTATGGCCGATTGGATTGCCAGTGACAGTGATGCTGATATGTTCCCCCTAGTGCGAGTGCATCCTCTGTGGGAAGATGAGGAGTCATTCGGCATGACGGAGCGAGAATACGATGATATTCAGTCATGGTCAGGGCTGAAAAGAAGAGCAGAACGCGCATGGGCGTGTGTGCAATTGCCTCATGCGTGGGAGCCGGCAGATATACCGTCATCCTGCCAAGATCTTTTCTCGACTAGATTCAGACTGCCCGAAGGGGCGCATCCGCGTCCTGTTCAAGAACAAGCCGTTCGTGTTGCTCGTAATACGGATACTCCAGGATTGCTGATAATCGAAGCGCCCATGGGCGAAGGGAAGACTGAGGCCGCCCTCGCCGCTGCAGAAATCCTAGCGCAGCGTACAGGCAGGGGCGGCATATGCGTAGCGTTGCCGACGATGGCTACCACGGATGCCATGTTCTCACGAGTGCATCGGTGGCTGGATGCTTTGCCGTCCCGTGATTCTACGGATGAGAAAACGGTTTGGCTGGCACACGGCAAAGCGAAACTTAATGACGATTTCCAAGGCATTATCGCAGCTTCACGTCGACATTTCTCTTCGCTCAGTCAGGATGATACCGATGAACCTTACTCAAGGAAACATGGTGAGATTCCTCCTGAAACCGTTATCTCCGATTGGCTATGGGGGCGCAAGAAAGGAGCGCTCGCTAATTTTCTTGTGTGCACAGTCGATCAAGTGTTGATGGGCGCTCTGCAAATGAAGCATGTGGTGCTGCGTCAACTTGCGATGGCAAACAAGGTTGTCATCGTAGATGAATGCCATGCTTACGATGCATATATGCGCGAGTATCTCAAGATGGCACTGGAATGGCTTGGTAGTACCCGAACTCCGGTCATTTTGTTATCTGCAACATTGCCGGAGAGCCAGCGTGAGGAAATGGCGGAGGCATACTTGAAAGGATGGAAGAACAGCAAGCTTGAGCTTCCGTCGGAAGCAAAGCATGGAGGAATTCGGGAACTCAAAAGAAGGCAGCTTGCGGCGAAGACTGAGAAGGTATGCGTCAACGCACCTAAATTGGTTCAAGAAAAGGAAAATTCATCTGCCCGCAATGTCTCGTCTGCGTATCCGGTGTTGACATATACTTCTGATACTGAAATCAAACACATGGATGTGAAACCCTCTGGCAGATCAATGAACGTGCGTTGCCAGATCGTTGATGACAGCGATGAAGCGCTGATTAGCTTACTTGATCGTCTGCTTGAAAATGGCGGTTGTGTGGGAGTGATTTGCGATACGGTCGGTAGGGCGCAACATGCGGCGAAACTGCTAGGTGATTATTTCGGTAGTGAGTATGTGAAGCTGACGCATTCGCGGTTCATGGATATTGACCGTATGTCCAATGAAGCCGAACTGCGTCAGCTGCTAGGGCCGGATAGCACTGTGGGGAATGGCGGGCGTCCTCAGCGCATGATCGTAGTTGGGACACAAGTGCTGGAACAGTCGTTGGATATTGATTTCGACGCGCTGGTGACGGATATCGCGCCGGTTGATTTAATTATGCAGCGTCTTGGAAGGGTACATCGTCACAGGCGTGGTGACAACGAGTTCGACCGTCCAAGTCTCTTGCGGGGAGCGGCGTGCTATATCCGAGGCATTGCATTCTGGAATGACAATGGTCCCGAGTTCGCTAAGGGGGTGGATGCGGTATATGACGTGGCTTCTCTGATGGAATCGCTTGCGGTTCTAGAATTGACTGGTTCTTCCGCTTTCTGCACGCAATGTTTGCCGAAGGACATAGCTCGTACCGTAAGGAATGCATACGGCGATGACGCTCGGAGTCTCGTGCCTACGGCGTGGAATATGCAATATGACAAAGGCTGCGAGGAGCGAGTGAACAAGCAGGAGAAGAAGAGAGCAGATGCTCACAGCTATCTCATTCAATCGGTAGCTGTCATGAATCGGAAACGCTCGCTGGTGGACTGGTTTTCTCCTCAGATCGATGAGGCTGATGATGACAAGGGACAACGTGCCGTAAGAGATACGCAGGATACTGTGGAAGTGATATTGCTCTGCAAGCGTGATGGTGAGGCGTGTTTGCTGCCTTGGATCGGTGATAAGCGTAACGGCATAGAACGAGGAGCAGTTATTCCTGTCGATACAGTTCCTTGTGATGATGTGGCTAAGGTTGCAGCACAATGCTCCGTGAGATTGCCTGTGGCGTTGTGTGCGCACGGGCGAATTGATACGTTGATTGCTGCTCTGGAGAAAGGCTGCGAGACTGAGGCTGTGTATTGGCAGGAATCGCCTTGGCTTGCGGGAAAGCTTGCTTTGTTCCTTCATGAGGATGTGGAAAAGCACTTGTCCTCAGATGAGTTGTGCGGGTATACGATTTCGTATTCGCGTGGTGGTGGATTGACATATGCGAAGAAAGAGGATAATTGAAATGTCCTCATTTGGGGATGATCCCATAAAAGACTTGGGATTCGTAGTGTTCCCCGCATCTGCGGGGTTGGATCAACGGGATTGCCTATTTTTGTGCTTTCTCGTTGCATCTTTGGAAAACACAAAAACAAAATCTTTTATGTTGACATTTGTAGATTCTGAGTATATGCTCTAAAAAGAACCTTCGATCAAGGCTGATATGTAAAGGAGACGGGGGAATGGACGGAAACTTCTCATTGCTCGATGATAGGTGGATTCCGGTTTCCTATGTAGATGGGCATCCTGATGAAGTGTCGCTCCGGCAGCTTTTTGAGGATGCTCAGAAGATTAAGGGAATACGAGGCGATATTCCTCAGCAGGCGATGACTATGCTTCGGTTAGCACTTGGCATCCTGTATCGCGCATATTGCGTTGAAGATCCCAGCGAGGAACAGATGCGGGATATGTGGGCGGATGTGTTCCTCGCGGGGCACTTCGATATGGATATCTTGGATGGCTATTTCAACGAATGGAAAGATAGATTCTTCCTGTTCGGGGACAGGCCTTTCTTCCAGGTTCCTGAACTGGAATATGTTGGGCAGAAAGAATATGATCCCGTTTCCGAAATGATTGCGGACATGCCTAAGCCCGAAAAATATCTGTTTGCGATGCGTGGTTTGGGGACTACGGACACGCTTTCTCTGCCGGAGGCTGCACGGTGGCTGGTGTTTTTGCAGTCGTTTGATACGGCGGGCATTAAGACTCCGGTGAAGGGAAACACCCATATTAATAAGGGGAAGATATACCCTCTCAAGGGCTTCCTGGGTACCGGTTGGCTTGGCGGTATCGGCGGTGTGTATGCGGAGGGGGCGAACCTCTTCGAGACGTTGATGCTCAATTGGGTCCTGTATGACGACCGCTATGACTTGGAATATTATCGTTTGTTTGGCAATGTGAACGATATTCCGGTATGGGAGAAGGACGAGGTTCCTTCTGCGGACATGGATGATCAAAGCAGCTTTGCCGGTCCTGTTCAGGCAATGACTTGGCAGTCGCGTCGTATTCGATTGGTACCGAATGAAGAGCGCACAAGGGTTATCGGTGTCGTGAACTGTTATGGGGATGCCGTAACCCTATACAACACCGATGGTTTTGAAAAGATGACTGCATGGAGGAGGAGCATTCCGCAGCAGAAGAAGCTGGGGCTTCCCACTCCTCCGCATATGCCCGTTACCCATGATGCAAGCAAAGCGTTGTGGCGCGGCTTGGAACCTATCCTGTGTGTGGGGGATGATGGCGATTTCCGTCCTGGAATCATCAGATGGCTGGAAGAAATTCGTACTGAGGTGCTTGGCTCGGAAGAGCATGTGCTGAATATGGTGACGATTCATGCTCAGGGCATGACCTACGGTACGCAAAGCAGTTTTTTTGAAACCGGTATCGATGACAATCTGTCTCTAAGCATGATGATGTTCCGACATGATTATGCAGGTATTGCTGCAGTGGTGGATGTGGTTAAGCGCACGGACAAGGCCGTGACGGTTTTGACTACGTTTGTCCGAAATCTGCGGTCGGCGGCAGGCGAACATAGTGGGAAAACCCAAGAGATAGCTGACCAGATTCGTGAAAGTGCATATGCGGATCTTGACATGCTTTTCCGTGACAGATTGGCAAACTTCGATGAGTCTCAAAATCCCGTGGCGTACTCCAATGCGTGGTTGGATGAAGTCCATCGGATGTTGCTGATGATGGGACGGGATTACCTGAGTCAGTCGCCAGTGCCGGTTTTCGAAGAACACGAATCCGGAAGGTTCGGCGTAATGAGCGCCCCTCTTGCACAATTGTTGTTCCGCGGATCGCTGAACAAGGAACTTGGTCGTATCTCAGACTAGGGTTTTGACCGCACTTGACCAAAGGAGGAAATGACTATGGCGTCGTTATCAAGATACGATAAGGTGAAAGCTGTTGGGAAATATGCTGCCAGTCTGGTTTATGACGTGCAGCGTGATTATGTCTCAGGCAGCGGCAGCAACGCGAGGGGTAGGGCTAGGCTCTCGAGATTGCACAGGGACCTGGATGGGGCATCCCCGTCTTGGATGCTGATTGGCGACGAACTGTTTTCGAATTGGCCGACCGAGCTTGATGAGCCAGCGGATAATTCACCTGAATTCGAGCGCCAGAGCAACGCAATCAGAGCTGCGCTGGGGTTATATGCAGTGCATCAGCGTTCGAAAAAACAGGGAGTCGCGCAAAAGTTTCAGAGCGATCCAAGCCTACGTATGACTTTTGGGCGTGCGTGCAGAAGGATTGAACCTGATACGGACAGTGCGAAAGGTATTCTGCGACGATTGAGAGTCGCGGAGAATGCACCCGATTTCAACGGAATCGTTCGCAGTATGCGCGCTCTTATCATGCTGATGCGCAACACTGATATTCAGGTTGATTATGGTTCCTTGGCTAGCGATCTGTATTTGTTGCAGTTCTCTGATAGCCGTGGGTCCGTGTTCCAACGATGGGGCAGGGATTACTACTCCAAGTTCCCGTCAGCGCAAAGTGGTCAAAAGGCCGACAAGTAATCATCATTCATTTTCAAAAACATCTTCACAATAAACCGATTAGGAGAAAAATCATGTTCGTAGATATCCATTGCCTTCAGCAGGTGCCGCCGAGCAATATCAACCGAGATGATACCGGTAGCCCGAAAACCGCATACGTTGGTGGAGCGCTGAGAGCTCGTGTGTCCAGTCAGTCTTGGAAGCGTGCCATGCGCGAGATGTTCGGTAGCAAGCTGGACAGCAGCAAGATGGGGAAGCGTACTAAGAGCGCGGTGGCGCTGATCAGTAATGCTATTGCTGAGAAAAGGCTGGATTTGGCTGAAGAAGCCAATAATTTGGCAGAGAAAGTGCTGACTGCTACGGGCGTCAAGGTTAAGGCATCCGATCGCGCTGGAGCAGACAAGGGGTCAGCTGCTACAGAGTATTTGATTTTCATCGCTAACCGTGAAGTTGAACAGCTGGCTGATATCGCGATTGCCGCATTCGATGAGGGGAAGGATCCCTCGAAGTTGAAGAAGGAGGTGGCTGCAGTGTTCCATGGTAAGCAGGCTATCGATATCGCTTGCTTTGGCCGCATGCTGGCTGATGCTCCAGATTTGAATACGGATGCCTCGGCTCAGGTTGCCCATGCGTTCTCCATCGATCAGATTACGCCTGAATATGATTACTTCACTGCTGTTGATGATTGTGCATCGGACGACAATGCCGGTGCTGCCATGATCGATACTGTTGGTTTCAACTCCTCGACCTTGTATCGGTACGCGACGTTGAACGTTGATGCGTTGAGGGATCAGCTGCAGGATGCTGATGCAATGGTGGAAGGAGTTTCCGCCTTCGTGGAAGCCTTTGTCAAGTCTATGCCCTCCGGCAAGCAGAATACGTTCGCCAACCACACACTTCCTGAGGATATTGTGATCGTGCTTCGCGATTCACAGCCGATTAGCGCAGCTGACGCCTTTGAGAATCCCATCAAGAGGAAGGATGGGATTTCGGTCTCCAGACAAGGCATCGAACGACTGGGCGACAGGTTGAACGAGATTCGTATCAACTACGGCGAGGAACCGGTGAAGGCTTGGCATGTTGTGTCCGGTGGTTCTGTGCCCAGTCTGGATGAATGGAGTGAACAGGTTACGCTGCCGGAGCTTGAGCAGAGCTTGCGAGAAACGCTGAGCGCCGCGTATTCCGCGTGATGCTCGGAAGGAGTTGAAATGAGCGTTCTATTATTGCAATTGGCCGGACCATTGCAGTCATGGGGCGATTCTTCGCGATTCGTTCGGCGTGAGACTCGTAACGAGCCAACCAAAAGCGGTGTGATCGGCATGCTGGCTTCGGCGCAGGGACGTACCCGGGAGGATTCCATCGAGGATTTACTAGGTATATCGTTTGGTGTGCGTGTCGAGCAACGCGGTAGGGTAATCCGTGATTTTCAGACCGAAAAATCCCTGACAAGGAAACGTAATTCCAGGAAGTTCGATAAGGAGATGTCGCCGACTTATCGGTATTATCTGGCGGACGCCTGTTTTCTGGTCGCGCTGGGTGCTGATCATTCGGTGTTGGAAACGTTGGATAATGCGATTCATTCGCCGAAATGGCCGCTTTATCTAGGTAGGCGTTCGTGCCCGCCGAATTATCCGTTGTCGTTGGGCATCCACGATGAGTATGAAGATATTCGCCAGGCTCTGAATTCCGAGGTGTGGCACGCTTCGGAATGGTATCGGAGACGTTACAAGTATCCGGATTTGGAAATCGTCTGCGATGCTGAAGAAGTCGAAAACGTAACGACGCAATCGGATTTGCCGCTAAGTTTCAGCCGGGAGGGGCGACGCTATGCGAATCGTGCGGTGCATCATTACCGCATTCCTAACCCGGATAAGCCCGTGGATGAAGGCGAGAAGGACGATACTCGGCCTCCTTCCTTTGAATCTACCGGTGAATCGGATCCGATGAACTTCATCTAGGTAGGAAAGAACGATGTTTATCTCGAGAATAGCCTTGAACAAGGCGCGTTACGGGGCTCGGCAGCTTATTAGTTCGCCATATAAGCTGCATGCGGCAGTGGAATGCGCATTCCCTCCCAATGCAGTTCGAAACAACGATGAAGGACGTATCCTGTGGAGGCTGGACACGTCTGTGGCCGATAACGGTGTTTGGCTCTATGTGGTGAGTCCGGAGAAACCTGACTTCATGCATATCGTCGAACAGGCTGGTTGGCCGATGCATGCGGAGTGGGAAACGAAGAATTATGAGCCGTTGCTTGAGCGTATCGCTAAAGGACAACGGTGGCATTTCAAACTTCGCGCGAATCCAGTCCGAAAGGCAAAAGAAGATAGGGGGCTGAGGCGCAGGAACGGCGGAATCGTTGGCAAGGTGCAAGGCCACGTTACCGTTGATCAGCAGTTGCAGTGGCTGATCGATCGTTCGGCGTCCCATGGTTTCGCCATTCTGTGCGACCAGAATGATCGACCTGACGTGGTGGTGAGGGAACGCCATAAGGAGAACTTCAAACGTGCTGATGCAACCGTTACTTTGGTCACAGTGGTTTTTGAAGGATGCTTGGAGGTCACCGATGCGGAACTGTTCTGCAAGACTCTTTGCCAAGGCATAGGAAGGGCGAAAGGTTTCGGATGTGGATTGTTGACAATTGCTCCGGATCTGAACAATTAAGGGCGAATGATGAATGCGCAAACGACAGATGGCGACAAGCTTACAGACGATTATATTGAGGCGGCGGAGCGTCAGCCGAGGAAAAACGGGCACTCTCACATGGGTACTCCGCCACCGGAGATTAGTGAACTTGTCCGTGCGGAAGACCGTCTGTCGTTTGCGTATTTCGAACATTGTACCATCGGGCGTGATGACAATGCCATTACCGCAACGGATAGTACCGGCGTTACCCACATTCCTGCAGCGACGCTGAGCGTGTTGATGCTGGGGCCTGGAACGCGCGTGACACATCAGGCGATGACGGTCATAGGGGAGAACGGCGCGACTGTGATTTGGGTAGGGGAGCGTGGCGTTCGTATGTATGCCTTCGGCAAACCATTGACGCATTCTTCTGTACTGCTGCAAAGACAGGCGGCTCTCGTGTCTAACACGAGGAAGAGATTGAATGTTGCGCGCCAGATGTACCAAATGCGTTTCCCAGGCGAAGATGTGAGTGGCCTGACCATGCAGCAACTTCGGGGTCGCGAGGGAGCGCGTATACGGCGGGTGTACCGTGAGTGTTCCGCTCGTACCGGAGTGGAGTGGGACAAAAGAACGTATGATCATGATGATTTCATGGCTGGCTCGGAGATTAACAAAGCCTTGTCTGCTGCCCATACATGTCTGTATGGTCTGGCGCATGCCGCAATAGTGGCGCTAGGTTGCTCTCCGGGGTTAGGTTTCGTACATGTAGGTCATGAGCGGTCGTTCGTCTACGATATAGCCGATCTTTATAAGGCTGAATTGTCGATTCCGGTTGCGTTCGAAACGGCGGCAACTCAGCCAGAGGATATTGGATCGGCAGTACGGCATAACGTTCGCGATGCAATATACGATCTTAGTTTGCTGAAACGAATGGTGAAAGACATTCGCACGTTATTGGGAGAATCTTCCTCCGATGATGTTCAGAGCGTTGGGGATCATGTCGGACTGTGGGATGAACGGCTGGGAGAAGTATCTGCAGGAAAATCCTATGCCGATGATGAGTGGGGATATGAGGAATGGTAGTTATTGTATTAACGGCATGCCCGGTGGGTTTACGCGGTGACCTTACTCGATGGCTATTGGAAATATCGCCAGGCGTGTTTGTGGGGCATTTGGATGCACGTGTTCGTGAAAAACTGTGGGAGCGAATCGTTGAACTCTCAAAGAACGGTCGTGCCATTATGGTTTATTCGGCTCGAAATGAGCAGCATCTTGCTTTTAAAGTGCATGGAGCTGAGTGGTCTCCGACAGACTGTGAAGGCTTGGAGCTTGTAAAACGTCCTTCTGGTCCAAAGGAAGTGTCGTTTGGTAGTGCTCTTCACCGTGGATGGAGTAATGCCAGTAAGTATCGGCAGGCGAAGAAGTATTCAAACCAAATGAAAAACGAATGACATGAATTTAGAAACCACGAAATTGCTATAATCTCTTAGTGTGTTCCCCGCATACGCGGGGATGATCCCAGCGCCTACACGCGCCAGTATGCGCAACAGTCGTGTTCCCCGCATACGCGGGGATGATCCTCAGGTTTTTCACATCGGTTTTTCGAGCGAAAAGTGTTCCCCGCATACGCGGGGATGATCCCGTGCCCGTCTTAGCGTCGCGCGCAATTCCCTCGTGTTCCCCGCATACGCGGGGATGATCCCACCGTTGCCGAAAATATCCCTGATCGTCTGCAGTGTTCCCCGCATACGCGGGGATGATCCCAGCAATCCGAAAGGAAACCACAAAATGACAGAGTGTTCCCCGCATACGCGGGGATGATCCCGATTACGCCGTTGCCATAGCGCAAATACAAGAGTGTTCCCCGCATACGCGGGGATGATCCCGTGCTGAAAACCAACGTCGAATATATCGGCATGTGTTCCCCGCATACGCGGGGATGATCCTTCCTATGATGTGGGATAATTCGTGGCCGAGCTGTGTTCCCCGCATACGCGGGGATGATCCCGAGTCGAGCGGCAAATCTACGGGGGAACAGTCGTGTTCCCCGCATACGCGGGGATGATCCCGTGGGTCGGTGGCATCAAGGTTGGTGCGCTGAAGTGTTCCCCGCATACGCGGGGATGATCCCGTGTAGATGGGGCGAGTGTTGTCTTTTGGGATGTGTTCCCCGCATACGCGGGGATGATCCCAACAATGTAACCATCATTCCACGCACCTACAGGTGTTCCCCGCATACGCGGGGATGATCCCTGGTTACCGTTCTCGGAGGCGTACGGGTAGGTGTGTTCCCCGCATACGCGGGGATGATCCCCCACGCTTCAATCATGTTGCGAGAGTCTGAAGGTGTTCCCCGCATACGCGGGGATGATCCCAAAGAACAGGCCATACCACAACGTAGCGTGTAGTGTTCCCCGCATACGCGGGGATGATCCCGCCACCAGTTCCAGGCCGGTGCTCGACAGGGTGTGTTCCCCGCATACGCGGGGATGATCCCGGTATCGCAGATCTGCGGCAGTATGACCATATGTGTTCCCCGCATACGCGGGGATGATCCCGTGCTGTCGGTCGGCGGAACGGTGACGGTCGCGTGTTCCCCGCATACGCGGGGATGATCCCTCCAATTCATCAGATTCAGCGCCAAATTGCCAGTGTTCCCCGCATACGCGGGGATGATCCCGCCGCGGCGGCGAAACCATACGGCATGGTCGGGTGTTCCCCGCATACGCGGGGATGATCCCTTTATAATCAGCCGATTCTAACGCCTTGCAAGGTGTTCCCCGCATACGCGGGGATGATCCCGAACTTGTCAACTATTTAGGTATCGACAATAGGTGTTCCCCGCATACGCGGGGATGATCCCAGGACGGCATTCGCAAACGGATTAGGGGTGATGTGTTCCCCGCATACGCGGGGATGATCCCCCGCAGACGGTTTCAAACACGCTATATCTCAAGTGTTCCCCGCATACGCGGGGATGATCCCCCGCAGACGGTTTCAAACACGCTATATCTCAAGTGTTCCCCGCATACGCGGGGATGATCCTGACAAACACACCCGTCCGCCAATACATCGGTGGTGTTCCCCGCATACGCGGGGATGATCCCATGTCGTAAATGTCCAACACGCTGCGATAGATGTGTTCCCCGCATACGCGGGGATGATCCCTGTCCTACATTCTAGACACTAGCGACTATGCTGTGTTCCCCGCATACGCGGGGATGATCCCCAACCTGTCCAATCAGCAGACCATGCAGCTGGGTGTTCCCCGCATACGCGGGGATGATCCCTTGCCGGTCACGTCCTGGCCCTTGGAGTCGAGGTGTTCCCCGCATACGCGGGGATGATCCCCGCCGATGCCCCATGTGGCACCTGACACGACAGTGTTCCCCGCATACGCGGGGATGATCCCGTGTCGAACAGCATTGGTTCCTTTCCAATTTTGTGTTCCCCGCATACGCGGGGATGATCCCTACAGCCGCGGTACGACGGCCACAAGTCCTTTGTGTTCCCCGCATACGCGGGGATGATCCCGTCGAAACCGCCATCGGCCGCGCCAACCGCAGGTGTTCCCCGCATACGCGGGGATGATCCCGTCGATACGCTCAACGTGCGATCAGCCCCGTCGTGTTCCCCGCATACGCGGGGATGATCCCTTCCGCAAGTGGAAAATCGACGTGGATTCGCTGTGTTCCCCGCATACGCGGGGATGATCCCGGACTGCTCGACTCCTTCCGCGCCGGCAACGTGTGTTCCCCGCATACGCGGGGATGATCCCATCGAACAAAGCTGGATCGAATTCGCCGACTAGTGTTCCCCGCATACGCGGGGATGATCCCTATGCGGCGGTTATGGCCATCGTTAACCGGCGGTGTTCCCCGCATACGCGGGGATGATCCCGTCGGCATAGGACTCTTCCAGAATCCGGATCAGTGTTCCCCGCATACGCGGGGATGATCCCTGTATGTCATGCTGGAAACTCTGCCACACATCGTGTTCCCCGCATACGCGGGGATGATCCCTTAAATGTAGTTTTTCGTCCGTATTAAACCCGGTGTTCCCCGCATACGCGGGGATGATCCCTATACGACGGCGCGTATGAGCAGGATGATGACGTGTTCCCCGCATACGCGGGGATGATTATCTGGCCACGGCCCTGTGGCTGACGGTCAGGACGTGTTCCCCGCATACGCGGGGATGATCCCCACGGTGCTTGTAGAAGATGTTGCGAGTGCCGGTGTTCCCCGCATACGCGGGGATGATCCCGAGTCCACCGCAAACAGTACGTCCGACACCACGTGTTCCCCGCATACGCGGGGATGATCCCGCCTGAATCCTGTCACCCGGCATGATGTCGAGGTGTTCCCCGCATACGCGGGGATGATCCCCCTGTTCAGGCGTGGCGGCTGTCGGCCGAATAGTGTTCCCCGCATACGCGGGGATGATCCCTCAAGCACGGCGAGTACAGCGGCAAGCATACGGTGTTCCCCGCATACGCGGGGATGATCCCCATCTGCTGGAGCGTTGGCGGGTCCATCGTTTGGTGTTCCCCGCATACGCGGGGATGATCCCAGTCCGGTCGTGCAGATCACGTTCAACCGCCAGTGTTCCCCGCATACGCGGGGATGATCCCTTAGCGCCGACATTCGAGGCGAGACTCCCGGCGTGTTCCCCGCATACGCGGGGATGATCCGACGCCATCAGAACGTTCTTCGCCTCTCCCGAGGTATTCCCCGCATACGCGGGGATGATCCCGCGGTCAAAGGCACGCACACGATCGAATGGGCGTGTTCCCCGCATACGCGGGGATGATCCCCCCCCCCTCGCGGCGGATTGCGCGGCGGTTCTGATGTGTTCCCCGCATACGCGGGGATGATCCCTGTCCGGGGTGGAGTAGGTGGGGGCCGGG
>SKEP01000900.1_pt1 | contig 16748 bp, 15 predicted proteins | sample 4826901 | NCBI WGS metagenome assembly SKEP01 (sample SAMN11008806, study PRJNA524170) | human gut metagenome | biome: Human fecal sample; material: Feces; isolation source: fecal sample from pouch patient p4, p43, p49, p54, p55 | host: Homo sapiens | place: Israel: Tel-Aviv | collected 2014-03-20
ACCAAATTATCCTGTGGTACTAATTCATCTAATGTATAGTAAATCATGCAATCTAATTTTGCATTGTTTCTGTTAGTCATAGCCATTGTGATATCCTCCATAAACCCTCTATAATTATATCATTTTTGGCATAATAAATGGCAGAAACGTCGACTATTTTTGGGTTTATGAAGTACGTTTCTGCCACAGATATTCTATCAGATTTTAAAAAGACTGTCGACAGTCACTTTGTCAACAGTCTGAAAGGAGCTAATTTAGCTCCTTTTGTTGTTTAATAATGTCATGTACATCAACAATTGTTTTCTTGATTTTACACCAAGCTTACTATAAATATTACGATTGTGATACTTTAATGTATTGTCTGTAATATTTAATGTTTCTAGAATATCCTTACTTGAATATCCCTTCACATAGAGATTTAAGATCTCTTTTTCTTTGCGTGTCAGTGTCGCAAGACATTCAAGGAAACGTTTATATTCTTCTTCATCTACATCGGCTTCACGTTTTTTTGCCAGACGCTCAACTTCCACCCTTGCCTTATCATATTCTCTTTGAATGAGTTCATGTTCATTTTCAATTTGTTCAAGCTTCTTGCGATTTTCCTGCATTTCTAGCTCAAGCGTCAACATTTTATTCTCAACTTCATAGTCTTTTGAAGATAAGAAATCCAAAAGATCATCAATTTCTTGTACATCATAGCGCATACTGTTTTTATTGTCTTTACGCAGCTGTTCTAATCCTTTTAGAATTGGGGACAGGTATCTTTGACTGAAGAAGGAACATCCTAAAAATACAAATAATAATAGGACAATGGTAAAGAAGAATAATTCAATATTACTTTTTACGATGGCTCGATTGTAGTCAGAATCCAAAATCATAACATATGTTGAATAGGTTTGATTCTTAGAAATTTTGACAGTATTCTTAACCCCAATATAATTACGATTTTTACTTATGATTCTCAATAAGTTGTTGCCAATAGGCTTAATGGAAAGATCTCCATTTGGCATATAATAGAATCCGTTTTGGCTTCCCGTACTAAAGCCTTCATTTGTGATGATTGAATCGGAGTCTGGCACTAAAAGACACGTTAAATGGTTGAGAGTTGAGGGCTGGGGATGTGCAAATTTAAACCAGCTTTGTGAAATTTCAAAACCACAAAGACCATAGAAGGTACCATCCTTTCCAACTAAAGGAACACGTAATAGGGCGATTCTTTCACCTGTGTATGGCAATTGAATAATATTTGATAGGGAATAATCAAAGTTCCCTTTTTTTAATTCTTCATAATCGGGTACAAGTGTAATATCAAATTCCTGTCTCCATTTACGATGTGGCATGATGCCATGTTTTTTGCCGATATTGGCAATTCCACGATATAAAATCAAGTCTTCCTTTGAATAGGACATTGTCGTTTTTTGAAGATACACACCACTTCGTTGTGTCTGCGCATTATCCAAAGTGGAATTGATTGTCGTATCTAGTTGTACATAAGCTCCTGAACAATTAGATCGTTCAAGATATTGTCCTAAAGGCTGAATCATATCGTTTTCTAAAGAATAGATGGCATTGGGATTGTCCTGCAGCTGTTGAAAGGTTAATCCTTGATTCGCTAGGGTTGTTTCTAATATAGCTTCCATATTATCAGCCAGTGCGATATTCATAGAGGCCAAGTCATCCCAATAATTTTCCATATTCTTTGTGAAGTATTCACTTTGAATGGATAGTTTTTTATGAAAATCTTGTTCGGTCGTTCCAAGTCTTCCAAATAGGAAGAGTCCCATTAATAAAGTAATACTGATGGTAGTCACTAGAAAGAACATATATACGAAAAGCTTTCGTTTCATGGATCTTTCTTTTGATTTAAAACTTAATTGCATAGGCTAACCTCAAGAAAGACTTTTTAAAATATTCATTGCTTCATCTACAATTTCATCAATATCTTCACCGGCATTAGCTCGTGCTTGCCATTCTTGTTGGTGGCTTCTTACTTGATCATAAAATGCATAGGCCTTTCTAGAAATCGCATTTGGAACCTCTCTAGAAATAACGGTATAGTCGGATTTCATTTCGGTGAGTGTATTGTATAAAGATTGTGTTTCTTCATCTTCAAACTTTTCATTTTTTAAGTTTTTAAATGCTTTTTTTGTGACTGGCATGTAACCTGCTTGGATCACAAAGTCCATGTTTCGTTTTGGTTCCACAAGCCAATGTGCAAAGACACTAGCGGCTTCTTGTTTTTGTTCTGTAGTCTTATAGGCACATAATCCAACACCAGCTTGTGTCATGAGGGCATGGTCTTTATCGGCCTTTGGATAAGGCAGGGCAATCGCGTTTAATGGTTCCGTTGTATTATCTGGATATGTAACGATGTCATTTAAATAGAGATAGGCTGCACTGCTGGATACACCAATGAGTGTTTCTCCGGTTGTAAGTTCTGTGCTTGAATAAAAGTCAGAAGCAGAAATATGGCCTTTGATCAATGGTTCTAGAAAGGTTCTAAAGGCTTCTTTAAAAGCAGGATCCTCCGTATTGTACCAGCCATTCTCTGTAAACATATTCTTTGTTCCTAATGCGATCGCATAAGATTCAATGGAATTTAATAGATAATCAAAGCATAATAACGGCTTTCCATTTGACCATTCATAATATTTTTCGGCTACATCAAACGTTTGATTCCAAGTGTCAAAATCATTTAATGAAACAGCGGTATCGTTAGAAAACTTTTCAAATTGTGTACCATTCATAAATAAAACGATTGTTGATTTTGATAATGGAAGATCCACAAGCTTATCTTCTAGCATTCCAGCATCTAAAAACTCATCAACAAAATTTGAAATTTCCTTCTCTGTAAATACATCATTCCATACAACACTCTTATCTAAGCCTACCTGTTTGGCATTATGAATATGTCCTGTATAAAGATCTGGCATTGGATCTGCACCTGGTTCTTTAGATAAACTTTCTTCAAGCTCAGAACCAATTTTACTCGCATTGGTTATTTTTGTGACATTAATTATAATGCCCTTGTCCTTGCCTTCTGTTTCATTGAATTCAGCAATCAATTGATTCATTGGAGAATTGGCTTGTTCTCCATAAACATGCCACATTGTCAGGGTCACGGGGTTATCTTTATCGAGTAAAGATTTTGATGAACACCCATATAGATTGCATAGGCCTAGACCAAATACTAATAAATATTTTATAACTTTTTTCATGATTTTCCCCTTTATTTACCGCAGTTCCCACCCTTTTTAAGTTTTGGGGTGGGGTAAATTTTATAATACTTTCTATAATGAAAATGTAAGTTGATTACATAAGTTTTGAAAGTGCTTTCTAAATACAATATAGCACAAGTAAACAAGTCAATCAAATGAAGAAAGGAGGGAAATGAAATGGGGTTGTTTTCTAAAAAGGAATGTGATGTGTGTAAAAAGAAGATGGCATTGATGGAAGGTTATAAATGTGCGGATGGTACGATCTGTAATGACTGTAAGAAAAAAATGTCACCATTATTTACAGACTACAAAAACACAACAATAACACAGATCAAAGGGCAGCTAACATATCGTGAAGAAAACGCACAAAGAGTCAAAGCGTTTGTGGCAGCTGAAACGTTTGGTGAGTATCCAAAGGTAATGGTTGATCGAAAGCACAACTGGTTTGTCGTGACAAAGGCAACAAAGCTTAGTGATGAAAATCCAGATGTGTTTGACTTAAGTGACATTCAAAAGGTTTTGGTAGAAATTGAAGAGAATAAGCGAGAACTTCATTTCACAAATAAGAAAGGGAAGACATGTTCCTATAAACCAGCAAGATACGAATTTACGTACCAATTCAAGGTAAATATTCAAATGAATCATCCATTCATCAAAATGATTTCTTTGAAGATTACCAAAGAGGATGTCAAGATCATTTCAGAAATGCAGGATAAAGAAGTAATGGTACAGTCAAACGAAAAGTATCAGGAATCTTTACAGGTGGCAAACGCATTAAAGGATGCGCTTGAATCATAATAATGCACAGAAAAGGAGGAATCATATATGGCAAATACATGTGCAATTTGTGGTGCTACAATTAATGTTTTACAATCACAGAAATTAATGGATGGAAATTATATTTGTACAAAGGGTTGTCGTGCAAAGGGATTAAAATATTACGACTATGTTCATTCTGATTTAGATAATGTCAAGGACCATATTCATCAAACTGAGGTGGGTACAAAGGTTTGGCAAGATTTAATGGAACCTTTGAAAAAAACACGTGATAAAAATCAAAAGATGCAGTCTTTCCACCCTATTTATATTGCACCAAGTCTAGGTTTGATTGCGGTTATTGAAGCTCGTGGAGGTTTGTTTAATACAAAAACATATGCGTGTGTATATCGTTTAGAAAATCTTCAGATTTATAAAACCGAAAATATGCCAGCTAGAACGAGTGGTTCGGATAAAGATAAAAAGTGTGTTCACTTAGGCTTTGTACATACAAAAGGTTTAAATGATGTCTATATTCCATTTGATGATGAAACAAGATGTCATCAATGTGTAGATTATCTAAATAAATTGTTTGGCTTAGATGATTCATTTAGAAGTGGCATTAAAAAGTCTGTAACTCAATTTAAGGCAACAAAGAGTATGTGAGATTTAGCGAAAGCCAAAAAGAATGGAGAAAATTTAGAAGAAAAAGCGAAAGCGACAGTGGATGCGTTTGGGGCAACGATCATTGGAGATCGTACGCAATTTAAAGATGCAGCCGATCAAGCTCTAGCTGGATATGACTTGGATTAAGCTTTGTTCGGTCTTGTTTCTTAGTTTGAATCTAATGTTTACAGGTTGTAAATCACAACCTAATGAAGAGGTATATATTTCAGATTTCTACAATATTCATGAAGAATATAAGGATGCATGGGGAAATGTTGGTAAGTATGACATTTCCTTACCTTATATTCATTGTGATTCAAAGAGCGCAAAGAAATTGAATCAGACAATCAAAAATGAATACAAGGATTTGGTAGATTCTTTAGATGAGGCAAAAGAAGAAGGGTATACGTTGCCGGACACAAAGGTTAGTTATGATGTGTATACACATTCAAATCTATTGAGTTTAGTTATTAAGGAAGAAGTAGAGACGGAATATCCTAGGTATAAGGTGTATCATTTTGATTCTAAAACGAAGAAGCGTGTTTCGAATAAAAAGTTGTATAAGAAATATAAAATCAGTCAAAAAGATATGAAGGTATGGGCTGCACAGGCTTTTGATCAGGAATATGCCAATGAATATTATGACAATGTAAAGGAATTAAGAGCTCAAACAATTGGTTTGTTGCCTTCAAATCTGGATGTGTTTTACCACAAAGGAAAATTGAATGTATTGATTCCTGTCGCCACAAATTTTGGTTCTGGAACAAAGATGGTTTTGTATAGGCCAAGTCGCAAGAAGTCTTATAAGATAGAAGATTCTTCCACGTTTGACCAGATGACTATGACATTAAAGGATAATAAACTATCGCTTTACTATAGTGGAACGGATAAAACGTATAAGGTGCATGGTTGTTTTAATGAGTATAAACAAGTTCATGTGTATGAAATAGGTCCTGGTATCACTTATGGTTTTGCGCTAACGACAAATGGTTTGGTGGAAGTGATTGCGATTGAGGATGGTTTGCCGATTGAGCGTGTTTGTAGTCAAGGACCATTATATGGGTTAGATAAAGTAAAAAGCCTTCGTAGTGGGCAGGCACTGACAGAAAATGATCAGTTGATTGATTTATTTGATGCATTGCAAAATCAGCCGTTTAAAAGTCTTGAGGGTACGTATACAAATGAGAGTGTAACACTTCAAATCGATGAGAATGGTTTGTATGCAATGCAGGATCAAGAGAATTCGCATTCTGGCCTATTGTTTAGTGTAGGTATGGAAGAAGACGGATTTGTGTATGGATATGATGACTATAATCAACAAGTCTTATCGTATTGTAAAGTAATGCCGTTATATGAAAAATTAGAGATCAAAAATTTGTTTGATCATGACAAATTAGAATTGGAGTATCAATATGAATAATAAAAAATTGTTTGCGAGTGCATTAGTACTAAGTATGTTTTTTGGATTAACAGCTTGTTCAAGTGAAAAGCCGGAAGATACAAAGGTTGTAGAAAAGAAGGAAGAGAAAAAAGAAGAGAAGAAGGAAGAAAAGAAAGAAGAAAAGAAAGAAGAAAGTACGGATGCTGTATTAGTAAGAGAAATTTCTAGTAAGACATATACAGTCACAATTCCACAGCTTACTTCATTCTATACACCAAGTAGAGATGGTTTAGAAGTTAAAACAGAAGTAAATGAACAACAAATCTCATATACGCTTGAAGATGAATTTGGTGATTTTAAAATGGCTATTTATGTAAACCCAATCAGTGCTGAGAGTGCAGAAGCCTATGCGAATCGTATTAATGAAGGATTCAAGGAAGATGAATCGAAACAATATAAGCCTAGCACGATGGGTGATTTCAATGGTTTTAGAAAAGTGACTACAAGTGAAAATCCTAGCTTCAAATGTAAAGATAACTTGTTGTTGGATTTTGAAAGTGTGGATGGTTCTGCTGTAGTGATGTCTGTAACGGTAGAACAATTCTATGATACAGATACAACGGATATGGAAGTAGCGATGAAAGCTATTTTGGGCAATATGAAAGTTGAGGTTAAATAGTCATGAACGCAAAATTTGTGAAAAGCTTATTAGTAATCGGAATGGGCTTGAGTTTAGCTGCTTGTTCATCGAATGATCCAGAGCCTAAAAAGGAAGATACAAAGGTTGTTGAAGCTAAAAAGGAAGAAAAGAAAGAGGAAAAGAAAGAAGAGAAAACAACGGATTTTGTGGTGAGCAAAAACTACAACAAGAAGTATGAGATCATCATCACAATGCCTCAAGATTTCACAACGATTTATACGCCAGCAGATGGTGTAGAGGTTACAGGAGAGATTGTCAATGATTCCTTTATTCGCTATAGCTTTGAAAATAAAGAAGCCGATACGAAAAAGATTGCGGCAGTTGAAGCAAATGCAGATGCAACAGCGGATGAAGTGGCTGAAACCTTCAATAAAGGTGAGGAAGATGAGAGTAAGCTTTATAAGCCTTATCAGGTTGGAAATTATACAGGTGTAAATAAGATTTCGGATTATTCTTATGATGATTATGTAACGTACAATATGTATTTCAATTTGGATCGAGATGGTTTTAAAGGAACAATTAAGGTTGTTGTTGAAAAGCTAAAAGCGGAAGCGGATGATTCGGATACAGAAGCTATTATTACTGCAATTTTAGATAATGTAAAAGTTGAAAAGAAGAAATGTGAGTAAGCCTATGAATCATAAGCTAGCTAAGATCTTGCTTGCGCTAGGTATAGGCTTAAGCCTAGTTTCTTGTGCAAAAAAGCCAGAAGAACCAAGGTCTTCACAAGTGAAAAAAGAAGAAAAGGTAAAGATTGGCGAAATGACTGGAGTCGCACAAATGAATGGCTATTTCATTAAGATGACGATGCCAGATTTATTGTCGGTTTATACACCGAAACAAGAAGGCTTAGATATATCGGGTAAGCTAGAGGGTGATCGTATCCTTAAATATGATTTACATTCGGATGATCGTACGTATATCACGCGAATTTCAATTGATTGTGATTATCGTAAGGCGGCCAAGGAAACGGCGGATGTCTTGAATGCAGGTTTTGAAGATGAAGCAGATCAATATAAGGCATTTACAATTGGTAAGTATTCGGGTTATAAGAAAACGACGGTATATGATTCGTCTGATAAAACCTATTCTAAGATGTTGATCGATTATCCGGTTGGTGAAGATAATGTTGTCTTACAAATTTATGTAGAACAAGAAAAAGCCAATGATTTGGATGAGGTAACACTTGCTGTATTGGATAATATCGTTGTTGAAATTTGTATGGAAGAGTAGGTGATAAGAGTGAAAAGGAATAAGTTATTAACTGGCTTCTTAGTTTTGGGTATGGGACTAAGTTTAGTGGCTTGTTCATCAAATGAGCCAGAGACTAAGGTAGCTGAAGAAAAGAAAATAGAAGAGACTAAGGCGGCTGAAGAAAAAGAAGAAAAGGTAAAAGAAGAGAAGAAGGAAGAAGAAAAGGCTAAGGCAGCTGAGGAAGAAAAAGAAAAGGACAGTACGATTATTAGTTATGCGAATAAAAAGGTAAGAGTTACTTTACCTAAAGATTTGACTTCTTTCCATACGCCTGCTAGAGAAATTTCTAGATATAGCTATATGGAAGAATCGAATGTTCTTGGTTATTCATTGTATGCGAAAGATCGTACGTTTACCATTCATTTCTCAATTGGAACGGATGGCTGGGATTCAGCAGAGGCTGCCAGCATTTCTCACAACAAGGTTTGTAAGGATGAATCAAAAATGTATGAGCCATGTACTGTAGGTGAATATTCTGGATATAAGTATGTGGTGTCAAGTGATAAATCGATTGAATATCATTATGTGCTTGATTATCTAGTGGATGGTCAAGATGTCGTACTAACCATTCGTGAAGAATTACGTGATGATGACGATACTTCCTTGTTAGAGCCATTGTTGCTGGATGTGGTACATAATTTAAAGATTGAATTAATAGGAGAATAATATGAATGGGAATAAGTTATTAACCGGCTTCTTAGTTTTGGGTATGGGACTGAGTTTAGTGGCTTGTTCAAGTGATAAACCCGAGCCTAAAAAAGAAGAGGCTAAGGTAGCAGAAAAGAAGAAAGAAAAGAAAAAAGAAGAGAAGCAAATCGATACGCAGGATCGAACGGCTAAATTGAGTGTTCCCGAAGATCTGTCTCCTTATTTTACTTCATCTAGAGAGGGTGTAGGTAAAATGGAGAGTATGGTAAAGGATAATGGTTCGATTGTCTATAAGTGTTTAAATGAAGAGAATAAGTATGAGTTGAATGCTGAAATTAAATTGTTGTCGTCTAGCTCTGCTGAAAAGAGTGCGGATCTACAGAATTCAATGTATGGTGAAAATGACGAGGATAAAAAGTATAAGCCTTGTACGTTTGAGGGCTTTGATGCGTATAGTCACACCATCAATCTGGGTACAGTTGAAAATACTAGACTTCATTATTATGTAGATTATCCAGTCGAGGATATCAATAAGGTCGTTTCTATTGAGATCAACCAGAAGAATGATAAAGAAAAGGATACTTCTGATTTAGAACCTTTTGCGAAGGCTATCATTAAGAATATGAAGCTCGAAAAGGTGAAGGAAGAAAAGAAAGAGGAAGTAAAGAAGGAAGTTAAAGAAGAAAAGGTGGATGAAAACAGCAAGGAAATTGTTGGTGAATCGTCTCGTGCAAAATTAACTTTACCAAGGGATTTGACTTCGTTCTATACGCCAAGTGAAAAGTATGACACGATCAAGGGTAATCAAGATAAGGGAAACATTGGTTATACATTAAGTCGAAAAGATCCAGATCGTTCAATCTACGTTAACATATGTACGGATTCAAGTGATACGCTTGAAGAGGCTATCGTTTTCCATAATGAGCATTTAAGTAAAGGAGAAGAGCCATTCACAGAGTATACATTGGGTGAATATTCGGGTTATCGTGCTACAAGGTATACGAATTATTGGAATAGTGCCAATGATACAACGTATACGTATAAGTTAAGTTATCCAGTAGGCGATAAAAATGTGATCTTGTCATGTTCTGTAACACTTCGTGATAATTCGTATGATACGACAGGATTAGAAGATATATTATTGGCGACTTTGCAACAATTGAAGGTAGAAATTAAATAATAATAGGAGAACATAATATGAAAAATAATAAGTTATTAACAAGTCTGTTTGTGCTTGGTATGGGCTTGAGTCTAGTTGCGTGTGGTGCAAGTGATGGTGGTACGACTACAAAGACGGATGGTACAAAAACGGTAGAGAAGAAAGAGGAGCAGAAGTTTGCGGATCGAAAAGAATTAGAAATGGAAGGTCTAGCTTGTAAATTCTCATTACCAAACATGGATTCTTTCTATTTGGTGAAGGGTTTAGAAAAGCCTGTATATGAGATGGACGAATCACTTGCGAGTATTAAATATGAGGTAAATGATGATTATCTTCCAGTTCTTCTGGTTTTTGTAGGAGATGATGCATTTGCGGAATGGAGTGAAGGATACACTGTAGAAGAACTTGCTGAAAAGGATTTGAATGGAGAAGCTGACTATAAAGAAACAAAAGTAGGTGGATATAGAGCTTTAGTTGCGGATTTATCCGATGAGGATAGCGTTAAGAAGGCATACTATATTGAACATCCAGATCTAACAAATGGAATCGTTCATATCGAAGTCAATGAATATGATGATAACGATATTTCAGATGAATTGGCAGAAGCGATTATTAAAGAGTTCAAAGTTGTTGAACTTTTAGATGTTGAATAATTGAACTTGTATGAATAAGACACGATTTAAGTGACAGGAGGTTTGTACTTGATGTCTAATCAGAATCGTGAGTATGGTAAAAGAAAAGAGTTGAATGTGCAGAGCTTAGCTTGTACATTCACTCTACCTAATATAGATGCTTATTTTCGTGTGAATGATGAGCGTGTTACGTATAAAAGTAAAGTTGTTGCTTCAGGGGTGATGTATCGCATTTTTGGTCAGAATACGGATATTTTAGTGTTTGTGGATACTATTCCTTATATTCGAAACAATGCGATGTCTTATGATGAAGTGGTTCGTGTTGAGTTTGAAAATCTAGATTATAAAGATTTAGAGATACTTGCTTATAAGACATGTATATATGAGGAAGAGGATGGTAATTATATAAAACGTACATATCTTGTGGACTGTCCAGATATATCAAGTGGTGTATTGAGAATCGAAATTCTGAGTAAATCGAATGAATTTGATTCTTTAGTAAGAGCGATTGTAAAAGAAATACAAGTAAAAACAATAGAAGAATGGTAGGTAAATAATATGGGATTAATTAAAGCAGGTGCTGGAGCTGTTGGTTCTGTTTTTGGCGATCAATGGAAGGAGTACTTTTATTGTGATGCATTAGAGCAGGATGTGTTGGTTCGTAAGGGCTCTAAAAGGACGGGTAAAAAGTCGAGTAATAAAGGAAGTGACAATATCATTTCAAATGGTAGTGTGATTGCGGTTGCGGATGGTCAATGTATGTTGATTGTTGATCAGGGTCGTGTTGTTGAGCTTTGTGCAACGCCAGGAGAATTTGTGTATGATTCTTCAAGTGAACCTTCTATCTTTGCGGGAAGCTTAGGTCAGAGTATTAAGGATTCTTTCTCAACAATGGCTAAGCGTTTCACTTTTGGTGGAGATACGGCTAAGGATCAAAGAGTGTATTATGTGAACACAAAAGAAATGGGCGAGGTTCTTTATGGAACGGCGACTCCAATTCCATTTAGAGTGGTTGTGAATGAAGAATTGGGTTTCAAGTTGTCTGTGAAATTGCGTTGTAATGGTAACTTTACATATCGTGTGGCCGATCCAATCTTATTCTATACAAATGTATGTGGAAATGTGGCAGAGGATTTTGAGTCTGAAACCATTGAGGGCAAACTTAAGGGTGAATTGATGACGGCTTTGCAGCCTGCCTTGGCAAAATTGAGTGCGGATCGTGTGATGTATTATGAGATTCCAGCTCACACAATGGATGTTGCGGCAGCTTTAAATGATGAGTTGAGTGATATTTGGCGTGCTAAGCGTGGCTTGGAAGTTGTATCTTTCAATATTAACTCTTTGAGTATTCCTGAGGATCAAGAAAAGAAGATCACAGAGTGGGAAGAAAATGCGATGACGATGAATCAAACAGTTGCGGCAAGTCGTTTGGTTGGAGCCCAGGCTACAGCTATGAAGGATGCTGCCAATAATGCGTCTGGTGCAATGACTGGATTTATGGGTATGGGTATGGCCATGAATCAGGGTGGTATTAGTGCGCAAAACTTATATGCGGCGGGTGCTGCTGCTCAACCAGCTCCTGATCCAACTCCAACACCGACTCCTGCACCTACGCCTGAGGCAAAGGCAGATGGCTGGACTTGTCCAACTTGTGGACATCTAGCAAGTGGTAAATTCTGTCCAGAGTGTGGAACGCCTAAGCCTAGTGTTGAGGGATGGACTTGTCCGACTTGTGGAACGGTAAATAAGGGTAAATTCTGCACAGAGTGTGGTGCAAAAAAGCCGGCACATGAACCATTGTATCGTTGTGATAAGTGTGGTTGGCAACCTGAGGATCCGCATCATCCACCTAAATTCTGTCCGGAGTGTGGTGACCCATTTGATGATAATGACATAGAAAAGTAGAGGGTTTTAATTATGAGTACTTTACAAGAGTTTAAATGTCCTTGTTGTAATGGTTCCATTTCGTTTGATACAAAACTTCAGAAAATGAAGTGTCCTTATTGTGATACAGAATTTTCTCTGGAAACACTTCAGCAATATGATTCTGTAAAGATTGAGGAAGAAGATCAATTTGAGTGGGATGTGAAGCCAGGTCAAGAGTGGGCTGAAAATGAAACTGATGGATTATTGACATATGTTTGTAATTCGTGTGGTGGTGAAATTGTTGCGGATGAAAATATGGCGGCTGCATCTTGTCCGTTTTGTGGGAGTCCGATTGTCGTAAAGGAAAAATTGGGTGGTATCTTAAAGCCGGATTTAGTGATTCCGTTTAAATTGGATAAAAAGGCGGCTAAGGAAGGTTTGAAACAGCACTATAAGGGTAAGACTTTATTGCCTAAAGAATTCAAATCAGAAAATCATATTGAAGAAATTAAAGGTGTATATGTTCCTTTCTGGTTGTTTGATGCGGATGCCGATGGTGAGGTTCGTTATAATGCGACAAAGGTTCGTATGTGGTCGGATTCAGAATATGATTATACGGAAACCAAATACTATCGTTTATATCGTAAGGGGCATGTAAGATTTGAAAACATTCCGGTGGATGGTTCAAGCAAGATGCCAGATGATATGATGGAGTCTATTGAGCCGTATGACTTAAAAGATGCGGTAGACTTCCAGACGGCCTATTTAGCTGGTTTTTTAGCCGATAAATACGATGTGGATGCCGATTCAAGTATTGATCGTGCCAATACCCGTGTAAAGAAGTCTACGGAAGATGCGTTTATGACCAATTGCGGTAAGTATGACACGGTTACTTGTGAGGATAGTGCAGTTCAGATTCAGAATGGTACGGCAAAATATGCGTTGTATCCAGTGTGGATCTTAAATACGAAGTGGAAGGGTGAAAACTACAGTTTTGCGATGAATGGTCAAACGGGTAAATTTGTAGGTAATCTTCCAGAAAATAAGAGCTTAGTTTACTTATACTATGTAGTGGTTACGCTTCTTGGAAGTGTTTTAACTTATATTGTAATATTGATTATGAGTTGGGGAAAGTAGGGGGTTGTTTATGAAAAAACTTAGTATTTTATGTTCATCTCTTCTACTTGCACTTATGATGTGCTTCCCGGTTTTTGCGAGTGAAGATCTAAGATATGTAGAGGATAATGCAGACTTATTAACTGTTACAGAAGAGCAGCAATTAAATGATACTTTAACTGAAATCAGTGAAAGACAAGGTGTCGATGTTGGTGTTATCACTGCGAATGATATGGGTGATAAATCGATAGAAGACTACGCAAAGGCAAAGTATGAAGAGTGTGGTTATGGTGATGATGGTGTCTTGTTAGTAGTCAACATGGAAGTTCGCGAGTGGTGGATGTCTACTTATGGAAAAGGTACTACAGCTATTTCGTCAGAAGACATTAGTACGATTGGTAGTGAGTTTGCGCCTTATTTAAGTAGTAAAGAATATGCGGATGCATTTGAAACATATGCAAGACTTTGCGATGACTATATTACTAGAGCACCTAATCTTTCTGAAGAGTATGCGCAAGCTTTAAGTGGTCTTACTTCATTACAAGATGGACTAAGATTTGTGAATGATGATGCGCGTTTATTAACTGAGGATGAAAGAAAAGAGTTAAATGATACTTTAACCCAAATTGGTAAGCGTCAAGGTTTAGATGTTGCGATATTGACTACAAAAGATACGGGTGGTAAGGCACTTCTTGATTATGCGATGACGATGTATGGAGCGCTCGAGTATGGTCAGGGTAAAAATAAAGATGGAATTCTTTTAGTGGTCAACATGGAAACACGTAAGTTCTGGATGGCTACTCATGGATATGGTATTACAGCATTTACGGATGCCGGAATTAGTTATATTAGTGAAAAGCTAGGTCCTTCTTTTAAGAAAGAGAAGTACATGAAGGCTTTTACAACGTTTGGTAGTCTTTGCGAAAAGTTTGTAGAAAAGGCACATAATGGTAAGCCTTATGATGTTGGAAATATGCCGTTTAAATGGCTTCCATGGTACTGCGTTCCAATAAGTCTTTTAGTAGGTTTTGTCTGTGCAGTCTTTGTGGTTAGTAAAAAGCGTGAACAACTTCATTCTGTTAGTTTTGAAGACAAGGCACATAACTATATGAAGAAAAATACGTTGAAGATGAAAGAGTCTCATGACTACTTCTTGTATCACACGATAACTCGTCATCGAATTAAATCTGACGATGATGATAGTTCGAGCGGAGGAAGTAGCACATTCACTAGTAGTAGTGGCGACACGTATGGTGGTGGTGGCGGTAGCTTCTAATGCCGCAAAATGCAGGATCAAACCCCTGCATTTTCCATTTTAGGCGCAATAAATTTGGATGGGTTTAGGTGAATTTGCTCTCCAAGAATTTAAGGGGCGGCATATACCCCAAAACGGTTTATAGCTGATATTTGGCTCGTACAACATTTAGTTGTCCGGGTCCTTTTTTTCAACCGTTTTAATGCTTCCGTCATCCTTGTCGATTTCAAAGCATAGGTTACTAAATCTTTTGTATCAACAACATCCACTCCGTAGTCACCGGTGCTTTTTGTGATAGTTACATCAGAATAACCGATTTTCTTTAATAGGTTTGCAATATATTGTTCAAATTCAAAACCGCTAGATAAATCCGAGATGTTTTGATTGTAAGAGATGTCATTGCTTTTACGACTTCCTGTAATATACAGACATAAGTCATTTAATTCATAAAGAAGACTTGACTCAAAGCGGAATTTAAAAACATGATCACTTTCTACAACTTTTCACGGTATTACGGTGGTGTTATAAAGCAATATAGGTTTTTACAAGTTTTTATTGGTAATATGATGGTGTTACAAATTTTTTGTATGAAAATTAAACACGATATGTTTCCTCTCTACAAACCACTTATATTTTGTGTTAAAATAAATTAAAAAAATCGGAATTTGAAGGATGTGAATGAACAGCATGAAGAAAACAAAAGAAGGAATTAATTTGAAAAAACTCTTTAGGCTGAAGAATACAGGCAGTATCTTTGTGATTGCGGGACTTTTGATAATTTTGGTAATAGCGTCGTACACATATATTCTGCAAAGTTCTTACACTAAGACCGCCCTTGAAACAGAAATCACATGTGACACAGCGAGTGCAGATGCAGTACACAAACTTGTGGATGGAAGAATCGGCAAAGAAGATTTTGATCAAATCAAAGATCAATCTGATGAAAAGAAGCAAATATATAAAGATATCTCTTCATATTTCAATGAAATCAGAACATTGAATTCTACTCGATATATTTACACCGCTACAAAAAATGAAGAAGGAAAACTCGTTTATGTGGTAGACGGTTTGGATCCGGATGCGGATGATGTGAGACACCCTGGAGATTATATTGAGGAAGAAATGGTTCCGTATATTGATAGGGCTATTTCTGGGGAGATTGTGTACTCTCAGGATATCATCGATACAACATGGGGTCCGATTTTTACGGCTTGCTATCCTGTAAGAGCAAATCATGATGGGACAGGAGAAATCATTGGCGCATTTTGCATTGAAATGGATATGCAATCAGCTTATGGAATGGTTGAAAAGACGAATCATATTTCCATCATCTGCGGTTTAGTCGCAGGAGTTGTATTGCTTTTAATTTGTCTATATACCTATTATGTTTACCAGAAAAACAAGGCAGAAGAGCAAAAACAAAAACAATTATTAATGACCGCCGCTGAGGAAGCAAATGCTGCCAACAAAGCAAAATCTGCGTTTTTGCTTAGTATTAGCCATGACATCAGAACGCCGATGAATGCCATTATTGGATTTACAAACATTGCGCTTCACCAGAACACAGTTTCAGATATTCATGATAGATTGGAGAAAGTTCAAAAAAGTTCGAATCATCTTCTCTCTTTGTTGAATGACGATCTGGATTTTACTCGCATTGAAAGTGGAAAAGTTACTATTTCACCCGAGCCAGTGGACATTACTCAATTGACAGATAACGTCCAGGCGATTATGAATGGACTTCTTTATACTCGAGATCTTAAGTTTGAATTACATCGAGAAATCCCAAAGAACCTATATGTCCTTGCGGATGTTGTGCGTATCCGGGAAGTTTTGGTGAATCTTCTTGGCAATGCTGTGAAATTCACAAAGGACGGCGGAAAGATTACTTTGGATATCAGCAGTTACCCAGGAGCGGATGAGAAACATATCATAACTCGTTATGTTATTCGAGATAACGGTATTGGCATGAGCGAAGAGTTCCAGATAAAATTATTCGATCCGTTTTCACAAGAAGATGATGCTAATGCCAGAACTCAATATAAGGGAACCGGTCTTGGTATGGCCATCACAAAAAAATATGTGGATATGATGGGC
>SKEP01000901.1_pt1 | contig 16735 bp, 8 predicted proteins | sample 4826901 | NCBI WGS metagenome assembly SKEP01 (sample SAMN11008806, study PRJNA524170) | human gut metagenome | biome: Human fecal sample; material: Feces; isolation source: fecal sample from pouch patient p4, p43, p49, p54, p55 | host: Homo sapiens | place: Israel: Tel-Aviv | collected 2014-03-20
GATTTGAAGGTATAGCGGAAAGGCCATCGGAGAGATCTGGTGGCTTTTTGTAATTATTTTTCGCAAAATACTTGTTTTTCGAAAAAGATTGTGTTATAGTAACGATTGTCAGGAAAAGATTCCGGAGGTATTCCTCGATAGCTCAATGGTAGAGCATTCGGCTGTTAACCGAAGGGTTGTTGGTTCGAGCCCAACTCGGGGAGCTAAGATGAAGAAGCGATACAGAAATGAGAAATCATAGCTGTATCGCTTTTTTGCTGTCTGTAGCCATTAAGAAACGCCATCTAACATTTTGACGGTTTTCCATAACATTTCTTCCTGTTCATGGAAGAAAGATTTCGTTATAATAAAATCAGACAGATCACGGAACATGTGCAGAGTCAGGAGTCGTGTCAAGGCGGAACTTTTTCCGATAGGCGCTTGGCGTCATGCCCTGCTTCTGGCGGAAGGCTTTGGTAAAAACTTCGGCATTCCGGTAACCACAGGAAAAAGCGACCGTTTCGATGGAGAGATCCGTATATGATAAAAGCTCGAGCGCACGCGTGATCCGGCAGGAAGAAAGATAGTCCTGCGGTGAGGTATGGAGATATTTCTGAAACAGGGTATAAAGGTAACTTCGGTTGATGCAGACATATCTGGCAATATCCGAGACAAGGATTTCATTGGAATAATTATTTCGGATAAACTCAACGGCTTTTTCCACGTAAAGATTGCCGCTCTCCCGTGCAGAAGGATCGGCAAGCGTGATTTCGCGGGAAAGAATTGAGAAAAACTGGTACAGACAGCCTTCCAGAAGATACTGGTCAGAGGTGTCATAGGTATTGTGCTTCTGCATCTGAAACAAGAGGGACTGCAGTTCACCGGAAAAGTTGCACTGGTAGACAGGGTGCTCCTCGGAAAGACCGAGTTCCTGTACATAAGAGGCAGCTTTTTCGCCGTCAAAACCGATCCAGAGATAGGTCCAGGGATCATCCGCATCGGCTTCATAGTAGGTGCGGACATTTGGCATCAGGAAAAAGCCCTGTCCGGCGGTTAAGCGGTAAGTGCGGTTTCCGATGGTAAAAGTGCCTTTCCCGGAAATAATATAGTGGATCACGTAATTGGGGCGTACAGCCGGGCCGTAGCTGTGGAACGGCTGGCAGGCTTCGTAGCCGCAGAAGCAGAGATAAAGATCCGAAAATTTATGCTTTTGGACGGGAAGTGTCCAGGAAGTTTCCATAAGTATACCTCACAAAATGAATCATCAGAAAAGCCGGAATGTCACAAAAGGATGAGATTCCGAAATGTCAGTAAAATTATATCGTGTTTTGCAGGATACTGCAAGCCGCTGTAGGAAATCAAAGGCCCGGAGTAGCAGCCTTTGCGGTTCACACAGCACCGGAACACTTGCTGTTCGGGTATGTAAGAAAGTGATTTTGGTGTGAGCAGCCCGAAAAAATGCGATAAGATAAAGGAGAAAAAATCATGGCAATCAAAGTAAGTGAAAATGGACGGTTATTTACCCTCCAGACAAAAGACAGCAGTTACCAGATGTTCGCAGATGACAAAAATGTGCTTCTGCATCTCTACTATGGAGAAAAAATCGGTGAGGAAAATCTTTCCGGTCTGATTTTCTGTACGGATATGGGATTTGCAGGAAATCCGGAGGAAGCAGGCCCTAACCGGAAATATTCTCTTGATACACTTCCGCAGGAAATTCCGGGAAGTGGTGTCGGTGATTTCCGTGATGATATGATTGATATCCGCCACGCGGACGGCAGCTTTGCAGCAGATTTTCGTTTCGATTCGTTCGAAATTCTGGATCATTCCTATGCCATTCCGGGAATGCCGGCGCTGTACGATACAGAGAAAGAAAAAGGCGAGACTCTTGTTATTACAATGACGGAGAAGGCTTCCGATATTGTGCTGAAGCTGTTTTACGGTGTATTTGAAAATGAAAATGTAATTACGAGAGCGGCAAGACTCGAAAATCACGGAGAAACGGCGATTGAGCTGGAAAAAATGCTGTCATTCAGCATGGATCTGATGTATGAAAATTATGAGATGATTTATTTCTCGGGTCGTCATGCGATGGAGCGCACGGCAGAGCGGATTCCGGTGCAGCATGCAAAAGTCGAGATCGGCAGCACCCGCGGTACATCGAGCCATCATTACAATCCGGCTGTGATCCTCTGCGAGGAGGGTGCGGGTGAGACACACGGTTCCTGCATCGGCGCATGCCTCGTTTACAGCGGAAACTTTGTTGCGGCAGCACAGAAGGATCAGAAAAATCAGACCCGTTTTCAGATGGGTATTCATCCGACCAATTTCTGCTTCCATCTGGAAAAAGGAGAGGCGTTCGATACCCCGCAAGCAATCTTAAGCTATTCCGGAACCGGCCTTACCAAACTGTCACAGCAGTATCATGAGATCATCCGCGAGCATATCTGCCGCGGCGCATACAAGCATGCCAAACGACCGATTCTGATCAACAACTGGGAAGCAACCTATTTTGATTTCAACGAAGAAAAAATTCTGAAAATTGCAGAGCAGGCGCAAAAGCTTGGCATTGAGATGCTGGTGCTTGACGATGGCTGGTTTGGAAAACGAGAGGATGATAACAGTGGCCTCGGCGACTGGTTCGTCAACGAGAAAAAGATGAACGGCTCCATGGCGCAGCTTGCAGAAAAAATCCACAAGATGGGTATGAAATTCGGTCTCTGGTTTGAGCCGGAGATGATTTCCGAGGACAGTGATCTTTACCGTGCACATCCGGATTGGGCATTTGCAATTCCTGGCCGTGTGCCGAACCACAGCAGAAATCAGCTTGTACTTGATATGACGCGTGAGGATGTGCGTGAGTATCTGCTGGAGCGTCTGACAACCATCGTTCATGATGCAAAGATTGATTATGTCAAATGGGATATGAACCGCAGCGTCTGCGATGTTTACAGCCATGTGGCAGCACAGAGCCGGAACGGAGAGCTGTATCACCGCTATGTGCTCGGTGTTTACGATTTGATGGAAAGATTCCTTGCCGCATGCCCGAATCTGCTGCTCGAGGGCTGCAGCGGAGGAGGCGGACGATATGATGCCGGTATGATGTATTATTCCCCGCAGATCTGGTGCAGCGATAATACCGATGCGATCAACCGCCTGTCTATCCAGTACGGAAGCTCGTTCTTCTATCCGATCAGCACCGTTGGTTCCCACGTTTCTGTATGCCCGAACCATCAGACCGGCCGTGTGACACCGTTCCGGACAAGAGGCGATGTGGCGCTGGCAGGAAGCTTTGGATATGAGATGGATCTGAATAAGATTTCAGAGGAAGAAAAAGAGATGGTAAAAGAGCAGGTTGCTGCGATGCATGAATATTACGAGCTCACACACGAAGGCCTGTATTACCGTCTGACCGGACTGAAAAAACAGGATTTCATGGCATGGGAGTTCGTGGCAAAAGATCAGAGCCGCGCACTGCTTACAATCGTAAAGACTGACGCAGAAGGAAATATGCTTCCGGTTCACACGAAAGTGTGCGGTCTTGCAGAGGATAAGCTGTACCGCTGCAGCCTGGACGGTGAAATCCGCTCGGGCCGTACCTGGAACCGTGCGGGGCTGACCCTGCATCAGGTGCTGGGAGAGTATGAGAGTATCCGGGTCGAATTTACAGAAGTAAAATAAAAAAGATAAGAAAAATCTTCAACTGGATTTTTGGAGGAGGGAACCTCAATCTGGTTGGAGATTTTTTTGCATAAAGAAAATCAAAGCAGGAGGGAAGGAATGTACTCTTTACAGTGCAAAAATAGTTGTGATACAATAAGCAAAAGAAATTTTCTGACAGAAAATAAAGACGGAACTGTCAAGAAAGGAAATTGTACATGAGAAACAGAAAAAACTGTTTAGCTGTTCTTTTGATGACAACTATTGTGGTAATGGGATGTGGCAACCAGCAGGTGGAAAAGGAGAATTCATCGGCTGTCTCCGAAAGAGCATCCAATGTCCAGGATGAGTCAGAAGATGGTGAAAAAGAGTTTCTTTCTACATACCAGAATATTATAATCACACTTCCAGAAGGCTGGAATGTAATGAGAGATGAGAAAATCCAATGCAGTTTCATATCGGAAGATGGGGAAAGTCTTGAGATATCGTATCGGGAAGGAATGGCAAAAGTAGCGCTTATGGATTTTCCGGAGGACGAAGAGAGCGCTGAAAATTTGCTCTACCCGAATGAAATAACAGGGGAAAACAGCATCAGCGATTTTATGGTGAAAACAGCTAACGAAGGAAAAGATAACGAGAGTTCCTTTTATCGTTTCCAGGTAAAAAATTCCCTGCAGATACCGATTGCATTTTTCTGCGGGGTGAAAACGGAGAATGAAGGGTATCAGATCATATGGAAAAAAGGAAGCGGCAGCAACGATACACAGCAAATCGTGCCGGAAATACTGGAGTCTCTGCAGTTCCCGGACAATGAGCTGCTGACAGAAACATTTCAGACGGCCTGCCAGGAGCAGAAAAGAGCGCTGGAAGCAGAAAATAATTCGGATGGCGTGAAAAAGCAGAAAGGAAAGAAAACAGTCACCTGTATCTCCCCGGTCAATGTACGCACGGAACCCAACATCAGCACAAGCCAGGTCCTCGGAGCTCTGACGACAGGGGAAGAAGTGGAAATGCTCGGAAAAGAGAACGGATGGTACAAGATTTCGTATGAGGGAAAAACGGCGTATGTGTACGAAGACTATGTGAAAGAAAAAGAAAATTAAAAAAATGATATTTTCAAAAAAGCTGCCGAAGCAAACAGAACCGGTAGCTTTTTTGAAATAATTTTGAAAAAGAAAAATCCCGGAAACTATCTGTTTCCGGGAAAATAGAGGCGTCGACCGGATTTGAACCGGTGGATACTGGTGTTGCAGACCATTGCCTTACCACTTGGCTACGACGCCATATGACTCCGACGGGAATCGAACCCGTGTTACCGCCGTGAAAGGGCGATGTCTTAACCGCTTGACCACGGAGCCGAAGTTTTTGATTTGTCTGCCGTGATTTTTGCTCAGCGACAAGTAGTATATTATCATAAGAAAACGAGTTTGGCAAGTGTTTTTTGAAAAAAAATCAAAAATTTTTGAGATTTGTGTTGCCGTGCATTCAGAAGGAAAAAATTTGCCGGGTCAGGGCATGGCTTTTCGATATTCTTCCGGTGACATACCAAAAGTCCGGCGGAAAATGCTGGCAAAATAGCTGGGGCTTTCAAATCCGGTATGCAGAGCAATTTCCAAGATAGAAAGCGAGCTGCCGGTAAGAAGATCTGCGGCTTGGGTTACGCGGTACTGGTTGATATAGGAAATAGGCGTTGTGTGAAAGTGCGTTTTGAAGAAACGACAAAAATATTGTGGATTCATATTGAGTATAGCAGCAAGATCTGAAAGACGGATTTTGGAATCATAGTTATCCTGAATATAACGTAAGAGTTTTTTACATTGATCAGATCTTTCTTTTTTACGAGTGCAGAGGGGTTCCGGATGAAGAAAAAGCTGGTATTGCGCCAGAAGTGCAAGAATCCGATACATGTCACTTTTGATCAGAAGAAACCAGCCGATGGGTTTGGTATCGTATGCATACAGGATTTCCTGGAAAAGCTCAGATAATGTCAGTACAAATGTTTTCTGTGTCTGAGAGGAGGCTTCAGCAGCAGAAAGCTCTTCCAATGGAAAAGCCGGAAGAAGCAGTTGATGAGAGAGCAGCGGACGAATCCAGTCTGCTTCACAGGAATCCAGATAGGCACATGAGAGAATTTCTGGAAGAAATACAAGGGCATGGTGAATCGAAGGGGTAGTTCCAATGCTGCAGAGCTGATGCAGTTCGTGACTGTTGATGAAAAGAAAAGTACCTTCGGAAATTGTCCGGGTTTCAGTTTTCAGTGTCAGAGTGAGAGTACCTTTTTCAACCCAGATCCATTCTAATTCTTTATGCCAGTGAAAAGGAACAGAGAGCCCGCCATGCGCATAATCCTGATGATAGATATGGAGCGGAACAGGTTCGGTTCCATGCACGGTAAAATCCCGGATTCCGCCAGAAAGAACAGGGGAACAAGATTCAGGAGAAAAGAGCTCTTTTGAACGTTCTTTTTTCATAAAAGTCAAAATCCTTTCATTAAATACGAAAATCAGGTTAGAAAATATAAGATAATATCATTATACTGCTCTTATAGGAAAAAAGAAAGAGAGGACAGAAAATGAAAAGAGAGTGGTGGCATAGCTTAACCGTATATCAGATTTACACCAGAAGCTTCTGTGACAGCAACGGAGACGGCATCGGCGATTTTGGAGGGATTCTGCAGAAGCTGGACTATCTGCAGGAGCTTGGTGTTGGAGCCATCTGGCTTTCGCCTTTTAACGATTCTCCTAATTACGACAATGGATATGATGTCAGTGACTATTATAAAGTAATGGAAGAAGCGGGCACAATGGAAGAGCTGGAAGAACTGATCGCAGCCTGTGAAAAGCGGGAAATTGTGGTCATGATGGATCTTGTTTTAAATCATAGTTCCCATCTGCACCCATGGTTCCTGGAAGCCAGAAAGGATCGAAACAGTAAATACCATGATTTTTACATCTGGAAGGAAGGAACGAAGGAGCAGCCGCCAGAAGGCGGCGGAGCATTCTTTGGAGGAAGCACCTGGGAATGGGTGCCGGAGGTTCAGGAATATTATTATCACAGTTTCAGTGTAATGCAGCCGGATCTGAACTGGAAAAATCCGTCGCTTCGGAAAGAGCTGTACCGGATGATCCAGTTCTGGATGGATAAAGGGATCCGTGGTTTCCGGCTGGATGCAATTGACAATATTGTAAAAGATGGACATGGAGGAAATGATACTCATTCAGAGCAGATTCATACATACTTAATGGAAATGAATCAGAATACGTATGGAAAATCAGAACAGATCCTGACAGTGGGGGAAACCGGAGGTGCTACGGTAGAAATGGCACAGCAGTATTCTGATCCGGAAAGCCAGGAGCTCAGTATGATTTTTCAGTTTGAACTGATGGGAATCGACGGCATCCGAAGTGGAAACTGGGATCCGAAACCGTATACGCTGCCGCAACTGAAGCAGCTCTTTGAAAAATGGCAGACGGGACTGGAAGAAAAAGGATGGAACAGCCTGTTTTGGGGAAACCATGATTTTCCGCGTGTCGTATCGCGCTTTGGAAATGACAGGGAACCGTATCGGGAAAAATCAGCAAAAATGTTGGCTGTCCTTCTCCATGGGATGAAAGGAACTCCTTATATTTACCAGGGGGAAGAAATCGGTATGACAAATGTGTCAGGGCTTCGGATCGAGGACTATCAGGATATCGAGTCTGTAAATTTTGCCGAAGACCGTAAAAAAGAAGGCTGGGAGGAAGAAAAAATTCGTACCTATCTTGCACGGAACAGCCGGGACCATGCGCGGACGCCAATGCAGTGGAATGCGGAAAAACACGCCGGATTTACAGCGGGAACACCGTGGATGGCGGAAAATCAGAATTACGCGGAGATCAATGTGGAAAACAGCAGAAAAAATCCGGATTCCCTCTTCTATTTCTATCAAAAACTAATTGCGCTGCGTAGGAAAAATGACACTCTTGTTTATGGGGATTTCCGTCTGATTGAGGAAGAAAATCCGGATATTTTTGCTTATGAGAGAAATCTGGGAGAGAAAAAGCTGATTGTGCTCTGCAATTTCCGGGATACCGCGGCAGAGATGAAAGCCCGATATGATTTGACAAAAGGAACGGTTCTGATTCATAATGATACAGAAAGCCTCACAAAAGAAGTGTGGAAGTTACAGCCGTATGAGGCGTATATGATTGAACTTCTGCAGTAAAAAGACAGAAATGAAAAGCAGCAGAAGAAGAAAACTGCAGGAGCAACTGGAAACAGGAGGGAAAAAATGTATCGCGTTCTTCTTGTAGAAGATGAAGAAATTGAACTGGAGACATTGCGGGATTATATTGACTGGAAAAAGAACGGGATTTCCAGGGTATTTACCGCGCGCAATGGCAGAAGGGCACTGGAGTGCCTGGAAGAAAATATGGCAGATATTGTGATTACGGATATTCAGATGCCAGGAATGAGTGGAATTGAACTGGCAGAGACGATCGTACGCCGGGGATATCCATGCAAAATTGTTTTTCTGACAGGATATGATGATTTTTCCTATATCCATTCCGCTTTTCAGGTGAATGCCGTGGATTACCTTTTAAAGCCATTTACGATTGAAGAAGTAGAAGCATGTCTGAAAAAAGTGAGAAGTGAACTGGAGAAAAGTGAGATAGCAGACTGGTCGCGGAAAACGGCGGCGAAGCAGTTGCTGGAAATGGCTTTGCGGGAAAAACAGGAAACAGAGCTTTTACGGAAAAATTTCCGTGGTGTATTTGGAGAAGAACTGGAAGAGTGCAGGTTTGGAATCATAGCGGTTTATGGAAAAACGGAAGAAAACATCTGTAGCCAAATTCAGGAAAAATACAAGGGCATCCGTTACATCAGCAAAACGGAACGGATCAGCATTCTGCTGCTGGCGGGGTATCTGTCGGTGAAAGATACGGCATTTCAGATCTGGAATGATTTGAAAGAAGACGCACCGAGAGCCGTTGGATGGTGCAGTGGAGCATGGACAGCTGACTGCCTGTACGAAAAGGCGGAAAAACTTCGGAACTGTTGTGTTCTGGCATTTCATATGGATCCACCGGAACTTTTCTGTGCAGATGAAAAAGAAACGGAAGAGGAAAAAGCATATCATTTCCGGGAACAGAAGGAGCGGAGAGAAGAAATCTGTCGTCTGGTCAGCAGCGGGAAAAAGCAGGAAACGCTGCAGACCATGAAAGATTATTTTCAACAGCTAAAGGGGCTTGCGCCGAAAACATTTGCGGGAGAAGTTTACAATCTCTATATGTATCTATGGAACCGTCTTGTTTTGAGCGATGAACTGCTGGAAAACTGGATGGAAGCAGAAAAAATTTTGAGAGAAAATGAAATTTTTGAAGCAAACAACAATTATCAGATGCGGGAAAAGATGAAGCAGTATCTGGAACGGATGTTGGCATTTTTTGAAGAACAGAATCAAAATCCAAATTACTATGCCGTTTATCAGGTAAAAACATATCTTCAGGAGCACTGCTCGGAAAGCGCAGATATCGAGAAGCTGGCCGCGGAGGTCGGTTTGTCTCCGAATTATCTGAGGAGCCTGTTTAAAGAGGCAACAGGAAAAACGATTTTGGAATACAATACGGAAATGCGTCTGCAGAGGGCGGCGGAACTGTTAAAGAATAAGAAAAATAAAGTACGGGAAGTGAGTCTGGCGGTTGGATATGAAAATGTTTCTTACTTTGGCGTTGTTTTTCAGAAAAGATTTGGAGTGACACCAAATGAATATCGTAAAATGGTATAAAAATCGGAGTTTTCAGTTTAAACTGGTGATCGGCTATCTGGTACTGGCACTGATTCCTATGCTGTGTGTTACCTGGTACAGTTATGGAAAAACAAGGAATGTGCTTCTTACTGAAGCATATCAGAGTGCAGAACAGGAAGCAGAACGAATTGAAAAAAATTTTTCTACGATGGTCGAGCCTTACGAAACAATTCTGGATGTGCTGTATGTGGATCAGATGCTGAGCGGATATTTGTTTCAGGATTACAGCAACGATTCTTATGAAGATATGTTTTACTATATTGATAAGAAGCTCAGCGAAATCTGTCTGATGAATGCAGGAATTTACAAAATCTGTTTTTACAGCAACAATGAAACGCTTCCGCAGGATAATTATTATTTTTATTCCATGCAGGATCTAGATCGGAGGGAACGTGTGCTGACATTTGATGCGATAGGGGAAACGGTATTCTGTGGGACATCTGGAGACGGAAAAGCATTTCATATGAATCGTCTGATGAATTTTTATCCACAGGGCGGGATGAAGAGCGTACTGTCGTTACAGATTGAAAATCAGCAGATACAGCCCCTCCTCGAAACAATAAATTCCACCGATGAAATTTATCTGGTGGATCAAAAAGGATATATTCTGGCTGCTTCCGAACCGGAAATGGCAGGCCTTCCGATCCGGACCAGAATGCCGGAAGAGGATCTGGAGCAGAAAGCGCAGATTGAGTTTGAGCGTGACGGTATTTCAAAAATCGGAAATATCCAGAGCGGAGTTTTCGGAACAAAAATTCTTGTGATTTCGGATAAGGAGACGGTTTTAAAAGACGCAAAAGCTGTTTCAAGAAGGATGATGTTCCTGATCCTCTGCAGCGCGGCTATGGTATTTCTCTGCATTATCTGTTACACAAGATGGCTTTCCACGCGGGTGCAGAAAGTGGTGTATGCAGCAAAACGGATGGGACAGGGAGAATTTGATTACCGTCTGGAAAATATGGGAGAAGATGAGATCGGACAGATCGGGCTGGCGTTTAATCAGCTCAGTGATCAGATTCAGGAGCTAATTCGGGAAAATTACGAAAAGAAAATCCGGATTCAGACGAGCGAACTGAATTTGCTGCAGGAACAGATCAATCCGCACTTTCTTTACAATGCACTTGCGGTTATTTCAGCACTGGCGATGCGGGAAGGTGGAAAACAGACGATGCAGGCGGTCAAAAATTTGTCCAGCTTCTACCGGATTTCCCTGAATAAGGGAAAACAGGTGCTTTCCATCCAGGAAGAAGTGGAACTGCTGCAGAGCTATCTGAAAATCCAGCAGATGCGTTTTCGGGACAGCGTACAGGTGGAGTATGAGATTGCAAGAGAAGTACTGACATATCGAACCATTAAACTTCTTCTGCAGCCGCTGGTTGAAAATGCCATTCACCATGCGAGAAAAGAGGAAGAAGTTCTCCACATTGCGGTCAGAATTCAAAAAGAAGAAAGGGATGTGGTATTCCAGGTGACAGATGATGGATGTGGAATCGAGGCGGAAAAACTGATTAAACTGCGAAGTTCTCTGCGGCGCTCAGAGGAAGGATATGGACTGAGAAATGTTGCAAACAGGGTTCGTCTGGCTTATGGAGAGAATTATGGTGTCCGAATAGAAAGCCAGGAAGGATATGGAACGACAGTTTCTGTCAGAATTCCAGTAAACGAATAAAAAATCAACAAAGCAGAAATAACTTCGTATTGTTTGCATAGAAAAGGAAACAGAAACCGGCTGATAAAGGTGATTTTGCCCGTCAGCCGGTTTCTGTTTCGTTAGATATTGACAGAAATCGTAAGAAAACAACAGAATAAAAAAGAGAATTATAAAACTCCGTTAAATCGAGATAGAAATCATAAAAAAGTGAGATTGTTGCAGGACAGACTATCCATTAGAATGGAAACATAGACAGCAAGAGTGTACAAGATGAACAAAAAGAAGAAAGAAGGAGAAGGCATGAAAAAAGAAAACGTGCATGCAAAGCACAAAAAAAGCCTCGCGGAACGGTTCTGGAAACAGAAATATCTGTTTTTACTGCTGCTTCCATCGTTGGTATGGGTCATTCTGATCTGCTATGCACCAATGACAGGACTGTATATGTCCTTCATCAACTACACGCCGCAGGGTAGCGGCTATTTTGCGGATATGGCGAATTCGCAGTTTGTCGGTCTTGACTGGTTCAAGTATTTCTTTTCCACAGATTTCACAAAAATCATGAGAAACACACTGGCAACCAGCTTACTGACACTGTTATTCTCATTCCCGCTGCCAATCATTCTGGCGCTTTGCCTGAATGAAGTTCGAAACCAGAAGGCAAAGAAATTTGTACAGACCGCATCTTATATTCCCTATTTTATTTCCTGGGTTATTGCGGCAAACATTTTCCTTACATTCCTTTCTTCAGACGGCGTCATCAACAATCTGTTAAAATTCTTCGGATTAACCGATGAGTCGATTCTGTTTTTCCAGAAAGGACCATATTTCTGGTGGATCATCGCGATCGCAAATGCGTGGAAGGTACTTGGATACAATGCGATTATCTATATGGCGGCAATCTCCGGCATCAGCCAGGATATGTATGAAGCAGCGGATGTGGATGGTGCGACGAGAATGCAGAAGATTCTGCATATCACACTTCCGGCATTAAAGCCGACCATTATGATTCTTCTGATTCTGGCAATCGGAGGTGTTCTGAATACAGGATATGAGCAGCAGCTGTTGATGTCTAATGATGCTATTTTAAATTATTCTGATGTACTTGATACGTATGCATACCGCTATGGTCTGAAAAACGGAATGTATTCTTACGGTACTGCAGTAGGATTCTTTAAATCCGCAGTCTCCTTCATTCTGGTCATCAGTGCAAATGCACTTTCGAAGAAATTCAGTGATGATAATACGGCACTGTTTTAGGAGGAAGGAAAATGAGAGAAAAAGCAATTAAAATCAAAAGAAAACGTTGTGCCAGTGACTGGTTTCTTGATATTTTCAAAGTGGTTTTTCTGGTGTTAATTACTGTGATCTGTGTGTATCCGTTCTGGAACATTTTTGTGGTATCCATTAACGATGCAACCGATGCACTGCGCGGCGGGCTCTACTTTCTGCCGAGAAAACTGAGTCTGGCAAGTTATAAAGATATTCTGGGACGTGCCACATTTTTGCATGGCATTCTGATCACTGTACTTCGTACTGCAATTGGTACACCGCTGGCGGTCCTTGTCACGACAGCACTTGCCTATGTGCTTTCCAGAAAAGAGCTGCTGTTCCGGAAACAGCTGAACCTGTTCTTTATCTTCACCATGTATTTTGGCGGCGGAATGGTTCCGTATTATATGGTATTAAAGAGCCTTGGAATGCTGAATAATTTCATTGTATTTATTTTCCCGAACCTGGTAAGTGTTTATAATATGATTCTGGTAAAGAATTATATAGAGGGAATGCCGGCAGAGATTTTTGAATCGGCGAAAATTGACGGAGCAAATGATCTGACAGTTTTCTTTAAAATGGTAATTCCATTGTCCAAGCCGATTATTATGACCATTGCACTGTTTGTTGCAATTACACATTGGAATTCTTGGTTCGATGCATATTTGTTTACGAATGCACAGTCTTTAAAAACAATGCAGTCCATTTTGGTTGAAATTCTGAATCAGTATCAGACTTCATCAGCGAACCAGGCGGCAAATCAGGCGTCACAGACCATTACACCGGACAGCATTCGAATGGCTGCTACGATGATTGCGACCATTCCGATTATCATGGTTTATCCGTTTATTCAGAAATATTTTGTTAAAGGAATCATGCTCGGATCTGTAAAGAGCTGATGATAGAAGGAGGAAAAGAAAATGAAGTTCAAAAAAAGTATCGCAATGGCGATGAGTGTCCTGATGGCAGCGGGAATGCTTGCAGGATGCGGATCAAATGGCAGTACATCATCAAGTACTGCATCCGGCAGTGCATCATCTGCATCGGGCGAGGTATCAACAGACGGAGTTACGATTTCTATCTTTGACAAAAACTCCGGAAGCAATACCTTTGATGATCCAGTTGCAAAAGCAATTGAGGAAAAAACAGGTGTCAAAATTCAGGTAGAAAATCCAACCGGAGATCCGCTGGAAAAATTGAACCTGATGCTGACCGGTCAGAATTACCCGGATATCGTCCTGATGGATCGTGGAAATGATATTGTAAACCGTTACATTGAAGCAGGCGCACTGCTTCCGTTGAATGATCTGATCGATGAGTACGGCCCGGATGTAAAAGAGATGTACGGGGAAACCTTAAACAAGAGTCGTTATACCGATGGAAAAAATTACTATCTGAATAACTGGTACGGAGAAGATCCGGATCCGGTAGCCGGTGTTCTGATGCGCTATGATTATCTGTGCGAAATCGTTGGAAAAGACCGCGCAGACAGCGATGAGCCATTTACACAGGAAGAGTATATTGACATTTGTAAGAAATTCAAAGAACTTCATCCGACCATTGACGGAAAAGAGAGTATTGCCATTACCTTTGATGCAGAATCCAAAAACTACGATGGAACATTAAAAGGAATGTATGGTCTGAAAACATATTATCAGGATGGGGACAATCTGGAACATGTTGCCAAAGCACCAAACTTCAAAGAGATGATGTCCTTTGCCAATGAACTGTATACCGAAGGCCTTCTGGACAAAGAGTGGGTTGTCAACAAGAAAAATCAGTGGACGCAGAAACTGTCTGCAGGCAACGTATTCAGTACCTTTGCTTCCTACTGGGATACCGATGCAGCAAATACAGCACTTGCTTCTTCTGTAGGAGAAGATGCAAAATTCTATTCCTATAAAATCCTTGGAAACGGAATCAGTGCAGATGAAACTACTTACTCCGGAAGAAGTACACTTGGCTGGGATGCAATCGCGATCACCAAGAATTGTAAAAATCCGGAAGCAGCCATGAAGATGATCAACTACCTTGCAAGCGAAGAAGGACAGTATCTTCTGATGTGGGGTATTGAGGGAACCAACTGGAATATGGAAGATGGAAAACACGTTCCGAACGATGATCTGATTGAAGGATTCCAGACGGATTTTGACAAAACAAAACTGGATACCGGCGTCCGCAAATGGACCTGGTTTGTAAAGAACGGAAATGGTACAGACGGAACTCCATACGATGTATCACAGTATAAAGTAAAAGAGACCCGGCAGGTGGCTATGAATCACTTTGGTGAGAACGACAGATGGGATACCGCAGAATTTGCAGGCCTTACCCCGGCAGGAAGCACTCCGGATGGCTTGAAATGGCAGAAAATCCAGGATATCTACGATCAGGAATATCCGAAGATTGTGAATGCAGACAGCCACGATGCGGCAATGGAAGAGTACGACAAGATGATTTCCGAAATGAATGACGCAGGACTGGAAGATGTAGAAAAAGTTATCACACAGAATTATCAGGAGCGTATGAAACTCTGGAATGAGTAAGCTAAAGTAAAATAAAAAAATCACACACGGAAAAGAACCGGCAGAAATCGAAATACAGATTTCTATGTCGGTTCTTTTTTATCAGAAGAAGCATTGCGATTTTCAAGGAATCTGGATATAATGAGGAAAACTGGAAAAACAGGGAAATCCAACCGCATGAGACAGGAGGCATCGTACATGGCAGCGAAAGAACAGTTAACCGCAATGGAAATGATCTGGGGATTTATGAGTGGGACGACAGGACATATGGGAAAGACGGACTTTGCGCCGCAGAAGGAAGCGTTCGGGGATTTTGCATCTCCGGAAACGTATTTTCCGCGCGTGGTGCCGGAGAGCGAAGGCATCTCATCGGAAAAGCTGACGCAGATGCTTCGTGAGCTCGCCGCTGCGCGCCATACGGACATGCATCATCTGCTGGTCCTGCGGAATGGACATGTCATCTGCGAATGCAATTTCGCCCCATACCGCAGCGGCATCTGGCATGCGACGTATTCTATGTGTAAGAGCATCACCGGCATGGCGGCTGGTTTTCTGATCAGTGAAGGAAAACTTTCCCTGGACGAGAACGTCTATGATATTTTTGAAAAACGAAACGGTCTGCTGCAGAAGATCCTGCGCCCGAATCTGACCGTGGAGCATCTTCTGACGATGAAGAGCGGCGTACAGTTCAACGAGATGGGCGTTGTTTCCGGCAACGACTGGGTGGACAGCTTCTTAAATGCGCCGGTCAAGGGAACGCCGGGCGAAGCGTTTGAGTACAACAGTATGAACACGTATCTGCTGTCTGCAATCATACAGGAGCGCACCGGCATGAAGATGGTGGATTACCTGCGGCCGCGCCTGTTCGAGCCGCTCGGTATCAAAAAAATCTTCTGGGAGAGCTGCCCGGCAGGGATTACGAAAGGCGGCTGGGGCCTCTTCCTGTGCCCGGAGGACGCGGCCAAGCTCGGGGTGATGTACGTGAACGGCGGAAAATTCGAAGGAAAACAGATCGTCCCGGCGGAATGGGTCGCAGCGTCCACCTCCGTTCATGCGACACCGCCGGAAAAGATGGGAAAATATGGCTATGGTTACCAGGTCTGGATGGAGGAGCGGCCGGGCAGCTTTGCGTTCAATGGCATGCTGGGGCAGAACGTGCTCGGTTATCCGGATACCGGCGTGGTGATTGTGACGAATGCGGGCAGCAACGAGCTGTTCCAGACGTGTGAGATGCTCGACATTGTGCGGAAGTATTTCGGCGCGGAATTTGGTGCAGAGCTGAAATCCGGCGAGGCGGAAAGCCCGATGGCATATCAGAAGCTGGTGCAGACCTGCCGTGATCTGGAGGGCGCGAAAGAGCCACCGGGAAGAATCCTGCGCGGCGGCTGGAAGCGGAGAACACCGGGGCCGCGGAACAGCGGAACACCGCGTCAGATCGACATGGCGCAGCTTCTGCACGGAAAAGAATATAAAATGGAGGACACGCATGTCGGCATGTTTCCGCTGACGCTGCAGGTCTTCCACAACAACTTTTCCGACGGCATCCGCCGCATCGGTTTCTTCTATGAAAAAGGCCGTTTCTTTGTCGAGCTGACCGAGGGAGAAAAAACACAGCGCATTGAGATCGGTCTTACGGGGTCCAAAGTTGTAGAATGGGTGGAAAACGAGGAATCGTATCTGCTCGGAACGACGGGACAGTTTGCGGAGAATGAAGACGGCGAACTGGTGCTGAAGCTTGAGTTTGCATTTCTGGAAGAGGCCGCAAGACGGAGGGTCAAAATCATTTTCCAGCGTGATTTCGAGCAGATCAGACTGGAGTGGAATGAGACGCCGGGCAAGGATCTGATTATCGAGGGCCTTGAATCC
>SKEP01000902.1_pt1 | contig 16722 bp, 10 predicted proteins | sample 4826901 | NCBI WGS metagenome assembly SKEP01 (sample SAMN11008806, study PRJNA524170) | human gut metagenome | biome: Human fecal sample; material: Feces; isolation source: fecal sample from pouch patient p4, p43, p49, p54, p55 | host: Homo sapiens | place: Israel: Tel-Aviv | collected 2014-03-20
CGGCCGCAGAAGCGGATGCCATACGGCTCCTCGCAGGCGCGGGCCATCCACTCGCCGAACAGCTTGGTCTGGCCGTACGGGTTGATCGGCAGCATCGGCACGACGTCTTCCGGCACCACATCGACCGGCGGCACGCCGTAGGTGGCGGCGGAGGAGGAGAAGACGAGCTTCTTGGCGCCGGAATCGCGCATGCCGATCAGCGCGTTGAGCATGCCGTTGAGATTCTGCTGGTAGTACCACAGCGGCTTCTCGACGGATTCGCCGACCTGCTTGCGGGCCGCGAAATGAATCACGGAATCGACGCCTTCGGCCTTCATGATCTCCGCGAGGCGCTCGCCGGCGCCCGGAGCGGCGATGTCCATGCCGTACAGGCGGGAGCCTTCGATGCGGGTGGGCTTGCCGTAGCTCAGATCGTCGACGACGACAACCTTTTCGCCGGCCTGATGAAGAGCGTGAACGACGTGGGCGCCGATGTATCCGCACCCACCAGTGACGAGAACTGTCATGTTCTGGCCTTTCCTTCAAATGAGCGGTGAACTTTGATGATTTGAAAAAAATGTCAACCATTGTTCACTTTTTGCTCAGATTTGTTACCTTTTGAACAATTTGAGTATAGCACGTGAACACGAACGCACATAACTCGTTCGTTCCTGCGTTTCCTCTATAAATTAGGGTATGCAACAAGACGAAAACACGCCGAATAATGGCCGTGAAATAGAAGAAAACGTGCCAGACGTACAACCGACAGTCGATGGCAGGCCTGCTCTTTACGGCCGCAAAGTACTGTCCTTCGTGCGCCGCTCTGCGCGCCTTGATGCGCGACTGCAACGTGCATGGGACGCCTACGCCGATACGTATCTGCTGAACATCAACGCGGGCGAAGGGTCCCTCGACGTGCGTGAGGGTTTCGTGTTCGACCAGGCCTATATCCGCGAAACGTGGGGCAATGCCAATCCTCTGATCGTGGAAATCGGCTCCGGGCAAGGCGAGAACGTCGTTGCCGCCGCAGCTTCCCAGCCGGACGTCAACTTCCTTGCGCTGGAGGTCTACGATCCGGGCGTGGCGCACACGCTGCTGCTCGCCGGCAAGCAGAACCTGAAGAACCTGCGGATCGCCCAGATCAACGCGCCAGAACTGTTCAAGGCGGCCGTCGACGGCTCGATCGCCGAAGTGTGGACGTTCTTCCCCGACCCGTGGCCGAAGATGCGCCATCACAAGCGCCGCATCGTACAGCCCGAGCTCGCCGCGGACATCCACCGCGCGTTGACGGACGAAGGCGTGTGGCGCATCGCCACCGACATCGAGGATTACGCGCTGCACGTCCATGAGGTGATGGACGAGCTGGACGGCTTCCATAACGACGGCGCATTGACCGTGAGCCTGCCCGTCGAGCACGTCGGCAAAGGCAACGCGGATGAGGCGGCCGCATTGCGACACGCCGATTTCGCTGAATCCGAGCGATTCGATGGCCGTGTTTTGACCAATTTCGAGAAGAAGGGACTTGCCGCCGGGCGCGTGATTCACGATTTCACCTATCGTCGCGTGTAATGCGATAAGGCTTGGAATTTCAGTGTTTTACGAGGATTCCTGTCTTATTGTGGCGGTGTGTGACACCGGCGCGACACGCCGAGGTTTGCATGTCGGCCAGATTCGCGTATAGTAGGGCAAGTTGTCAAGCGGAAACGCTGAAAGCGCCCCCTTCGTCTAACGGTTAGGACACCAGACTTTCAATCTGACAACGAGAGTTCGACTCTCTCAGGGGGTACGTACCTTGGAAACAAGGTGGCAATGGCCGCGTAGCTCAGTTGGTTAGAGCGCCGCCCTGTCACGGCGGAGGTCACCGGTTCAAGTCCGGCCGTGGTCGCTGGAACAGCGCAAGTTGTTCATGGCTCTGTAGCTCAGTTGGTAGAGCGAACGACTGAAAATCGTTAGGTCAGCGGATCGATGCCGCTCGGAGCCACCAGATACACCCCGGAGCAATCTGGGGTTTTGTTTTTCTCGCATATCTTTTCCGATTTACCTGCGTGATTTCCGCTCGTTTTCCAGCACAAGCGCCATCCGAACCATATCGGCGAAAGACATACGCCCATTACCCCCAACGAAGAGGGATGTTCTGTCCCCTCTGTTGCTAAACTATGGTGCAGGTAGACAAGGGGTTGACGGCTGTACTGTTCCATGATGTTGACCTCTAAACGGGTGTATCCCTGGGGTGAGGCGAGTGGAGATACTGTTAATCGGCAACACCGACTTCGTGACGAAGCAGTGGATCGAGCACACGTTCCCCCAAGACAAGGTGGTGGTGGCCCTCCGCAAAGGGACCGAATCCAGCGGCGAGGATCTCAAAATCATCGACATGCCCGACCGTGACGCCGTGTCGGAAGTGTTCTCCAACTACGAATTCGATCGAATCGTCTACTTCTCCGAAGATCTGACGCCCCGCAGCGAACGTGACGGCGACCTGGGCTACCTGCGCCGACTGCTGCACACCGTCCGCAATCGCAAGGTCCAGATGCTGATGGTGAGCGGGCCGGAATCGGAATTCACCTATCCGCAGGAAACGGACGTGCACGAGACCAGCAAAAGCCTGATGTCGCGTGCCGGCGAAGAGCTCGGCCTGTACTATGCGCGCACCTACGATCTGGAAGTGAAGATCGTGCGCTGCCCCTATCTGTACGCGCCGCAACGCAATGGCGTCACCGCATATTTCAACGGCTTGTTCGAACAGGCACAAGCGGGAGAACTGCGCTTCCATGAACGCGCCGAACAACGCACCTGCTTCCTATGCGCCGACGATCTGGCCGAACTTATCTACCGCATATTCGACGACTGGACCGCCGACAGCGAGCTGTTCCACGTTCCGAACGTGTTCGACTTCACTTACGGCGATTTGGGAACGCTGATCGCGGGATATTTTCCGGGAACGAAGGTCGTATACGGCGAGGATCGTCCGCAGGCATACCCCGCCGACGACCACGAATTGCGATTGCGGTACGGCTTTTCGCCACGATACTCGCTTCGCGAGGATTTTCCGCACGTCATCGAAGGCTGGTTGAAGCTCCGCGAGAACAAAACCGACAAGTATCCGGTATGGGATTTCCTACGCAGCCACAACAAATGGTGGACCGTGCTGGAAATCATCGGCGCGTTCCTGCTGACGGAATGGCTCCGCACTTTTACACAAGGCAACAGCCAGCTGGAAACCGTGGACCTGCGATTGCTGTTCGTGGTGATCGTCGGCACCATCTACGGGCTGCATGCCGGCGTGTTCGCAGCCGTACTGGCCTGCGCCGGCGTGGCCATGTCCTACGCGTCGCAGGGCGCGTCCTTCGCCCCGTTGTTCTACGACACATCGAACTGGCTTGCCTTCGTCATTTATTTCGTGGCCGGATCGGTATGCGGCTATGTGCAGTCACGCAACCAGGAGAGCGTGAGGTTCGTGCGCGACGAGAACGGGTTGTTGCGCAATCGTCTGGACTTCCTGCGCGGGCTGTATCAGGATGTGCTCGACGACCGCAGACAGTTGCGCGACCAGATCATCGGCAGGCGCGACAGTTTCGGCAAACTGTACGCCGTGACCCGAGAATTGGACGAAGTGCAACCGCAGAAGCTGTACCATACGGCGATCCGCATCATGCAGGAAAGCCTCGATAGCGACAGCCTCGCCATCTTCCGAGTGGACAACAGCGGACAGTTCGCCCGTCTTGTGGCGGCGAGCCCACGGTTCGACGTCGGCAGCTTCCGCTCCGTACGCGTCTCGGATTACGGTGAAATCATCACCGCGCTGGAACACAACGGCATATGGGTGAACCGAACGTTAAAGGACAAATTCCCGATGTACGCCGTCGGCGTGCGTGACCGTGGCGAACTGGCCGTGATCATCACCATGGGAGAGGCCAAACCGGACCAGATGAACCTGTACTTCCAGAATCTGTTCAGCATCATGTGCGGTCTGGTCGAATCGACCATGATCAGGGCCTTCGAATACGAGGACGTGGCGCGCCGGTCCATGCTGGTGCCGGGAACGAACCTGCTGAAGCCAGAAGCGTTCCTGCCGAAGGCGCTGGCTGCCAACGACCTCAAACACGACCATATGGGCGACCATCTGCTGCTCAAAGTCGAATGCGAGGGAAACCTTGAGGACGCGGACTCCCTGCTGATGCAAAGCATCCGCCAGACCGATGAGGCCGGCATGCTGACGGATGACGGCGTGTATCTGCTGATGAACCAGGCGGGGGAGAAGGAACTGCCGATCATCCTCAAACGTCTGACCCGTTCCGGCTTGCACTGCTCCTACGTTCCGCAGACCCAAGAGGATGCCCTGCTTTCCGAAGCCCAATCGCATATCGCGCAAGCCGACGATGGGGGTGAAAGCTGATGGGGTCGACGACTATCGCCGCGTTGATCATCATCGCCGTGCATCTGTTGGTCTGCATGACGCTGTGTCTGCTGCACCACGTCGGAGTGCTGAAAGTCGATGGACTGCTGCTCCCGTTCATGGCGTTGATTCCCCTATGGGGGCCGTTGAGCGTGGCGCTCATGCATTCGCGTGCCGTGCTTCGTGGGGGACGACGGATTCCCGCCGGTCTGCAGGAACTGAAGGTCGAGGATCAGGAACAACGCAACATTCTTGTGGACGACCGTACGGATTACGCCAACACCGTGCCGTTGGAAGAGGCGCTGATCGTGGACAATCCACGGCAGCGTCGTAATCTGATGCTGTCCATTCTTAACGAGAATCCCGGCCAATACGCCAATCTGCTCTCCCAAGCCCGTCTGAACGAGGACGTGGAAGTCGTGCATTACGCGGCCACGGCCATGGCGCAGATCAGCGCGAAGGAAGACATCGCGTTGCAGCAACGCATGGAGGAATACGAGCGGAACCGCGATTCGGACGAGGCGCTCGACCGGTACCGTGAGGCGCTCGAACACTACTTGAAATCCTCCATGGAACAGGGGTATGCCAGAACGTTGCAGATGCGCCGATACGCCGACCTGCTCGCCGAACGGTTCAAACGGCATAACGACTACCGCACCGTATGCTCGTTGGCGAAGACGCAGATGGATCTCGGTTCGTTCGATGCCGCGTCTCGCACCATCGAAGCGGCGCTGTCCGCATGGCCGCGTCAAGGTGACGTCTGGCTGATGAAACTGCGATTGGAAGCCGCACGTCACGATGGCGAGGCGGTGCAACGCACCGTCCGGCACATCAAGGACGACCACATCTACCTTGGCGGCCGAGGCCACGACATCCTGCGATTCTGGCTCGGCGACAAGGAGGCTGGGCGCGCATGATACGTTCCGCATGGCGCATATGGAAGCGCTTCCGTTGGAAAAACCTGGTCCGCGTGTGGGCCGTATTCATGGCCATCGCCTTGGTGCTGTTGGCGCAAACCTTGGGCATCCACTACGGCGCGACGAAATTCACTTTGAAATACATGGCTCGTAACGAGGCCATTCCGGCCCAGAACGCCATCATGGGGCAGCGCGCCACGAACCTGATGCTCGTGGATAGTTCCCAGGATGGTGTGGACGAGGCCGAAGCCATGATGAAACAGGTGCTGCTCGACATGAAAGTGCCGACCGCCACCGTGGATCTGGCCAAAACCGATCCCGACGACATCCCCTCATTGAATCGGTACCGCACCGTGCTGATCGTCATGCCGGAACTTGATTCGCTGGGGGATGAGCTGGTGTCCATCATGAGATGGGTTGAAGGCGGCGGCAACATGATGCTTGCCATGACGCCTGAAAAAACAGGCTATCTGGACGCGATCGGGTCTCAAATCGGCATCGAATCCTCCGCATACGACTACGTGATGACCAAAGGCATCAAGCCTGCCAGGGACTTTATGCTGGGTGGCGGGCACACCTACATGTTCAGTGGCCCGTTCAAATCGTCGTTGAGTCTGAACCTCAATGAGAAGGCCACCGTCGAAGCGGTCAGTGCCAATGGCCATACGCCACTGATCTGGAGTGCCGATGTGCGTTCCGGACGAACCGTGACCTGCAATATCGGCATCTATGGCAAGGTGGTGCGCGGCTTCTATGCCTCCGCGTTCAGCCTGCTGGGTTCCGCCACGGCATACCCGGTCATCAACAGCGCCGCGTTCTATCTGGACGATTTTCCATCCCCGGTCCCCAGCGGAGACGCCACCTACATCAAACGCGACTACGGCATGAGCATCGCCGACTTCTATTCGAAGGTCTGGTGGCCGGACCTGACCAAACTTGCGGAACGCTACGGTATTCGGTTCACCGGCGTGATGATCGAGAATTACGGGGACGATACGAAAGACGCTCCCGTACGGCAGAAGGACGAATCGCATTTCAGCTATTTCGGCGGACTGCTGCTCAAACAGAACGGCGAAATCGGCTACCATGGCTACAACCATCAGCCGCTCGTACTGCCGAACACCGATTATGGCGACGAATACGCGTACCATCAGTGGCCGAATCGCAAAGCTGTCGTCGCCTCGCTGCGCGAGCTGATCGCATTCCAAAAGTCCGTGCTGCCGGCGGCCACAGCGTCGGTATATGTGCCGCCGTCCAACATCCTGTCCAAGGAAGGACGGCAGACAATCGGACGAGACGTGCCCGAAATCCACACCATCGCCAGCACCTACCTGCCAAGCGACAGCAAACTGCCTTACGTGCAGGAATTCGGTGTGGCCGATGACGGCATCGTCGAGGCGCCGCGCATCGTCTCCGGCGGCATGGTGGGAGATTACATGCGGCTCGCCGCAGAATCCGAACTGAACATGCATTTCGTCAGCACCCACTTCATGCATCCGGACGACATGCTCGACCCTGACCGTGGCGCGAAAGAAGGCTGGGCGGTCTACAGAAAAGGCCTTGAGAACTATCTCGACTGGCTTGAAGCGTCCGCACCGTCCATCCGCATGCAGACAGGCACGGAATGCGCGTCCGCGGTGCAACGCTTTTCTGGACTGACTGTCAAGATGAGGGAATCCGCCAATGAGTGGGAATTCGACTTGGGCAATTTCAAGGACCAGGCTTGGCTGCTGCTCCGCGCGAACCATGGCACGCCCGGCAGAATCCAAGGCGGAAGCATGATCCGGATGACGGGGAATCTGTACCTCATCAAGACCACGGACTCCACGGTGCGCATCGACCGCAGAAACGGGGGAGCGGCATGAGAATCTGCTTGGTGTTGGAAGGATGCTACCCGTACGTGCACGGTGGCGTGTCCACATGGATGCACAGCTACATCACCGCCATGAAGGAACACGAGTTCGTGCTGTGGGTGATCGGTGCTAAGGGCAAGGACCGCGGCAAATTCGTATACGATCTGCCCTCAAACGTGGTGGAGGTGCATGAGGTGTTCCTCGACGACGCGTTGCGTCTGAGCGGTGAACATGCGAAAGTGATCTTCACCGACGAGGAAGTCAAGGCACTGCGTGAGCTGGTGAATCTGAGCGATCCCGACTGGGACGTACTGTTCAACCTGTTCCACAACAAAGGCGTGCATCCGCTGTCGTTCCTGCAAAGCAACGAATTCATCGACCTGTTTACGAAGATCTGCATGGAGGAATACCCGTACGTCGCCTACGCGGATGCGTTCCACACCGTGCGATCCATGCTGCTGCCGGTGCTGTACCTGATGACGGGAGAAGTGCCGAAAGCGCAGATCTACCATGCCATCTCCACCGGTTACGGCGGCCTGCTGGCATGCTTGGGCGGCAGTATCAACCACGCACCCGTATTACTAACCGAACATGGCATCTACACGCGCGAACGCGAGGAGGAGATTCTTTCCGCCGAATGGGTTGCGCCCGCGTTCCGGCAACGGTGGATCCGTTTCTTCGCCATGCTGTCACAGGAGATCTACCGTAGGGCATGGCGTGTGACCAGCCTGTTCGGCCGCGCTCGCCAGACCCAGATCGACATGGGCGCTCCGGCAAGCAAATGCCTGGTCATTCCCAACGGCATCCAATACGAACGGTTCTGCGACATTCCACTCAAGCCTGAGGACGGTTGGGTGGATATCGGCGCCGTGGTACGTCTGGCTCCCATCAAGGACGTGAAAACCCTCATCCACGCGTTCAGCGAACTGTCGAACCGCGTGGACAATGTCAGGCTGCACATCCTCGGTGGTGTGGACGACCAGGACTATGCCGACGAATGCTATGAGCTGGTGAAACAGCTTGAAGTGAAGAACCTTGAATTCACCGGACGCGTGAATGTGGTCGAATACATGCGCAAACTGGATTTCACGGTGCTGACCAGCATCTCCGAAGGCCAGCCTCTGTCGGTGTTGGAATCGTTCGCGGCGGCCCGCCCTTGCGTGACCACCGACGTGGGCTGCTGCCGTGAACTGCTGGAAGGCGAGGAAGGCGACGACCTCGGCGTGGCCGGCTTCTATGTGCCTCCGATGTACCGCGAGGGCCTTGCCCGCGCCATGGAACGCATGTGCGCGAGCCGCAAGCTGCGCGAAGCCATGGGCCAAGTGGGACGCGAACGCGTGAAAACCTACTATCGGCATGAGCGCATGCTTGACGAATACCGTGCGCTGTATCTCGATACCGCCGACCATTACGGGTTGGAGCACTGATATGGCGGGAATCGGATTCGAACTCAAGAAACTGTTCCACCGCAAGGGCCTGGTCGCCATGGTGCGCGCCTACGGTTATGCCGGTGTGATCTGCACCGGACCGATGCTGCTGGGCATCCTGCTGCAGTTCGGCGTGCTGGCGGTCAGCGGTTGGTGGCACGTGCCCCGCGCGGACCAGAATCTGCTGGTCTGCATGATCACGTACACGCTGCTCGCCTCATTGGTGTTGACCAGCTTCCTGTCCATGCCGGTGACGCGTTTCCTTGCGGACATGCTGTTCGAACATCATGAGGAGACCATTCTTCCATCGTTCTGGGGATCCACGACCCTCATGCTGGCGGTGGGTGCGGTGCTGTACGCGGTGTTCCTGCTGTTTTCCGGCGCGACCCTCATGCAGGGGTTACTCTGCCTATGGCTGTTCCTGGAAATGATCGTCAACTGGAATGCGATGAGCTATCTGACGGCCATCAAGGATTACCAGGGCATCCTATGGTCGTTCATGGCGGCGGTGGTCGTGGCGTTCCTGTCCGCATGCGCGATGATGGCGCTGGGCTTGCCGCAGGTGGAAAGCCTGCTGGCCGCAGTGGCGTTCGGCTACGGCGTGATGATGGTCTGGGACGTGCTGTTGCTGCACCGGTATTTCCCGCAAGGCGGCGAAAGTCCGTGGATGTTCCTCGCATGGGTGGACCGGTTCCTACCGCTCGCCCTGACGGGACTGCTGACCACCGTCGGATTGTTCTCCCATCTGGTGATCACGTGGTGCGGTCCGCTCGGCGTGCATGTGAAAGGCCTGTTCTACGGTGCCCCCTACTACGACGTGCCCGCATTGCTGGCGTTCCTGACCATCCTGATCACCACCATCAATTTCGTGGTGTCGGTGGAAGTCAATTTCTACCCGAAATACCGTGCCTACTATGCGTTGCTCAACGACGGCGGCACGGTGAAGGACATTGTGGTGGCCGAGCGAGAGATGCTCGCCGTGCTCAATCGCGAGCTGTACTACACCGCGTTGAAGCAGCTGTTCGTCACCGCTGCGGTCATCTCGTTGGAAAAGATGCTGTTGAGCGCGTTGCCGCTCGGCTTCAACGATGAGATGCACGGCTACTTCCGTGTGCTGTGCGTGGGATACGCGCTGTATGCGGTCGGCAATACCGTGATGATGATTCTGCTGTATTTCACCGATTATTTCGGCGCGGTGCTGTGCGCCGCGATTTTTGCGGGCGCGGCCACGGTGCTGACCGTCATCGCGCAGTTCCTTCCGGTCACGTTGATGGGTTTCGGTTTTCTGCTGGGCTCGTCGGCGTTCCTGTTGGCTGCCGTCGTGCGATTGGCGGTGTTCACCGACAATCTGCCGTACCGTGTGCTCGGCGCGCAGCCGATCGTGGCGACCGAAAAGCGCGGATGGTTCACGAAACTGGGCGAATCGCTGGACGAATTCGACGAACGGCTGCATGGGGCTTCCGAACGGAAGGAAGCGTAAGGGAAACGTGAGAAGCATGGAAAGGAACGGACGAATGACGATGGGAAATCAGCGGCGCAATCGCAATGCCGTATCCAGATGCGTGGCGATCGTCGCCGCGATTGTGACGACGCTTTCCTGCGTCGCCTGCGGAAACGTTACGGACAGCGGTTCCACGGCAGGCAAACCGGCGGCGCAATCGCAGGGAAAGCATGAGAAAGTCAAGAAAAGCGATACGCAGACGCTGGACGGCGCGCACTTGCGCGACAACGACTCGCTGTACAAAGTGTATGACGACAGCGGCGTGGAAACCATGTATCTGACGGTCTCGCGCGGCAACAAATCGGAAGGCACCGACCACAGCTGGAGCGAGATCAACCAGTATTCCGTGAGCGATTACGATGCCATGCATACCAAACGCTACCAAGTCAACGGCCTGCTGCAGGTCGGCGACGAGCAGGGGCCGGTATCCGGCGAACTCGGCTACGGCGAAAGCGCGCCGAACGCCACCGTGCAGGTGCGTGGCCAGTCGTCCAGCGCCAACAAGCAGAAGAACTACAAAATCGAGCTGAAAAGCGGCAAAGGCAAGTGGCGCGGGCAGCGCACCATCGCGTTGAACAAGCACATGGGCGAGGGATTGCGCTTCCGCAACAAGATGGCGTACGACCTGATCCGTGGCATCGACCAGATGATGGGTCTGCGCACGCAATTCGTGCACCTGTACGTCAAGGATGAGACCTCCGGTTCCGATTCCTTCGACGATTACGGCCTGTACACGCAGGTGGAGCAGCTCAACAAGACCGCGCTCCAGGTGCACGGCCTCGACAAGAACGGCCAACTGTACAAGGTCAACTACTTCGAATTCCAGCGCGATCCGGACGTGATCAAACTTTCCGATGATCCAGGCTACAATCTGGCGAAATTCGAGGAGAAGCTGGAGATCAAGGGCAGCAGCGACCACACCAAGCTCATAGCCATGCTCGACCAGCTCAACGACTATTCAGTGCCGATGGACAGCATCCTCGGCAAATACTTCGATACGGAAAACCTTGCGTACTGGATGGCGTTCCAGTTGCTGACCGGCAACACCGACACGCAAAGCCGCAACATGTACCTGTACAGTCCCACGAATTCCGACACCTTCTATGTGCTGGACTGGGACAACGACGGCATGCTCATGCGCAAGGAGAACCAGATCCGCAATATCTCCACCGGTTCCAGCTGGGAGCAGGGAGTCAGCAACTATTGGGGCAACGTGCTGTTCAAACGCTGCCTGCAGACCAAATCGTTCCGCGACGAACTCGACAAGGCCGTGAAGCGGGAATACCGCTATATGAGCGCAAAACGCATCAATACGATGGTGGACCACTACGAGTCCATCACCAGGCAGTATTTGTGGAGGACGCCCGATTCCATGTACGAGCCGCTGACGCGCGCCCAGTATGACGAAGTGGCGGGGCAGCTGCACGACGAGGTCGCGCAGAACTACAGGATCTACAAAGAAAGCTTCGACAAGCCCATGCCGTTTTTCATCGACGCTCCACAGGCCGCAGACGGCAAACTCAAATTCAGCTGGGACACCTCGTACGATTTCCGTGGCGAGGATCTGAGCTACGACGTCACCGTCGCCAAGGACTATCTGTGTGAGGACGTCATCTTCTCCAAAACCGATCTGGCATTGCCGGAGACGGTGACGGACCTGCCAGGCGACGGACAGTATTTCATACGAGTGCGGGCGCGCAACGCCTCCGGCAAGACGCAGGACGCCTTCGACTACTACATGACCGACACCGGCAAGACGTACGGCACGAGATGCTTCTACATCAAATCCGGGAAGATAGTGGAGGATGTCAATGCGCGGTGATGGCGGGGCGTCGAAACTGCTGGAACGGGTCCGCCGTCGTGTCGGCGAGGAGCTTTCCATGCCTCCGCGCCGCTGTGAGGAACATTACCGGCATGAGCTCAAGTATCTGATTTCGTACGGGCAGAAAGCCGATCTGAACTTGCGTTTGGCTCCGTTGCTTGAACAGGACAGCCACGCGCGTGGCGGCTGCTATATGATTCGCAGCCTGTATTTCGACGATTATTGGAACACCGCCTACCAGGAGAAGGTGGACGGCGTGCTGATGCGCAAGAAATACCGTATCCGTATTTACGATTACAGCGACCGCGTGATCAAGTTGGAGCGCAAGCGCAAGCGCGACAGCTGGATATACAAAGAGGACGCGTCGCTCACGCATGGGCAGTTCGATCGGATATTGGCCGGCGACGTCGGATTTTTGGAACACAGCGAAGAGCCGTTGTGCCGGGAATTCTATGTGGAATACATGAGCAATGTGCTGCGGCCGCGGGTGATCGTCGATTACGAGCGTGAGCCGTGGATCCTCGACGCGGGCACGGTGCGCATCACCTTCGATATGAACGTGCGCGCGGCGGTGGATGGATTCGACGTTTTCGACCGTAGTCTGCCCACTCTGCCGGTACTTGAGCCGGGCAAGCTGGTGATGGAGGTCAAATTCACCGAATTCCTGCCGCAGATCGTGCGTGACATTCTGCCAGGCAAGGCGCAGGAGATAACGGCCGCCTCGAAATACGTGCTGTGCTATGACAAAGCCTCGTATCTGCGGGGTTTCGACTACTGGCAGGAAGGCTGGAACGTGCCGAGCGTGTGACTTGAGCGCACCGGTCGGACGTATCGCGGAAGACCGAAAACAGACGGACGAAAACGCGCAGCCGAAAACATCGGCAATCGTAGAAAACGTAATAACCGAACAATCGCAAAAGAGAAAGCGAAACCATGAGCGTAAACGACATGATCAAGAAATCGGTGCTGAACTCCTTCAGCCAATACAACGTGCCCAAAATGGCGCTGGCCCTGCTGGTGGCGCTGCTGGTGGGCATCGTCATCTACTGCGTATACCGGCGGTTCTACACGGGCGTCGTGTATTCGCGCAGCTTCGCGGTGACGCTGGTGGGCATGTGCGTGCTCACCTGCATGGTCACATTGGCCATCAGCACGAACATCGTGATCTCGCTTGGTATGGTGGGCGCGTTGTCCATCGTGCGTTACCGTACCGCCGTGAAGGATCCGATGGACCTGCTGTACCTGTTCTGGGCCATCACGTCCGGCATCGCGGCCGGCGCGGGCATGTATCTGCTGGTGGTGGTCGCCGGCGCGGTGATGATTGGCATGCTCGCCCTGTTCTATTCGCATCAGGACAAGGGCCGCGTGTACATCGCGGTGATCCATTACGCTTCCGACGCGGTCGGGGACGACATCACGCGCGCGTTCGGCCGCACGAAGTTCTTCGTCAAATCCAAAACCATGCGTGGCGACCATGTGGAGATGGCCGTGGAAGTGTTCTGCGACGACAAGGACATGACGTTCGCCGAGCGGATTCGTGCCATCGAGGGTGTTGAGGACGTCACCCTGATACAGTACAACGGTGAATATCACGGATAGGACGTGGTGACAGGAAGGAATCTGTTTGGCTGACACACCGGAAATGGGCAGGACGCCGTCCACCGACGAGCTTGTGCCGGAGCTGACGTTCGACGAGATCGACCGTGCGTTCGACAACAACGAGTTCTGCTTCTACCTGCAGCCCAAATGCAATGCGGCTACGGGTGCCATCGTCGGTGCCGAGGCGCTGGTGCGTTGGAACCACCCCAAATATGGTGTGGTATCTCCGGGCAGGTTCGTTCCCATGCTGGAACAGGCCGGACAAATCTCCCGACTGGACGTGTTCGTATGGCGTTCCGTGGTCCGGATGCTGGCACGTTGGGAACGTGAGGGCCGCAATCTGGTGCCGATTTCCGTGAACGTCTCCATGGTGGACATCGACCAGATGGATGTGGCGGACACGCTCACCGGACTGCTGAACGAATACGATGTCGACGCTCGGCTGCTCCAAGCGGAAATCACCGAAAGCGCCGTGGCCAGGAACCTGTCCAAAGTGGAAAGCACCATCCGCAAGCTGCATGCGGACAACATCGCGGTGCTGATGGATGATTTCGGATCGGCGTATTCGTCGCTGAACATGCTCAAGGACATCAACGTCGATGTGATCAAACTTGACATGAAATTCATCGACCTCGATGAGGACAATGCCAGCAAAGGGCTGAAAATCGTCGAATCGGTGGTCAACATGGCCAGAAAGCTGCGACTGCTGGTCATCGCCGAAGGCGCACAGACCAAACAGCAGGTCGACCAGCTGCTGTCCGTGGGATGCCGGTACATCCAAGGGTATTACTTCCACGAACCGCTTCCGGTGGGACGGATGGAGAAGCTGTTGGCCGAACGTCCCGACGACCGGCATTTCTGGGATATGTCAAACGATTTCATGCATGGCAGCTATGTGCCCGTCAACGGCCGTACCATGCTTGAGACGTCCGCGCTCGCCGCCAGCACCTTCGAGATTCTGGCCAATGGCATGGCGGAACTCTCCCGACTGAATGTGAAGACGGGCGAGTACCGCGCGGTCAAACGCGATGGCATACTGCCGACGCCGGAAACCGATGATTTCGAAACCTACGTGCAGACGCTGATCGCCGAACGCGTGGTGCATCCGGACGATGCCGACAGGTTCCGTGCTGATATGGATCTGGCTTCGCTCCGTTCGCTGCTGTTCTCGCAGAAATCCGCGTTCGGAGTGTACCGCAGTGAGGTGCTGGCCAGAACCGGCATGATCTCCTTCGCGGTGATTCCCTCACGTGAATGCTCCGAAAGCGATCCATGGGCCGTGGTGATGGTTGGCCGGAACCTGCCGATAGAGTCCTTTGTCCGGTTGAACGGCGAGGAGTACCGACGGGATTCATTGACGGGGCTGCTCAACCGCAACGCTTTCGACGATGATGTGGAATTCATCCAAGCCACCCATGACAAGCCGTTGACGGTGATGTACATGGATCTGATTGGCCTGCATGAGATCAATAATCATTTGGGTCATGCCAGAGGCGACGTGGTGCTGTGCGAGCTTGCGGACGCGGCGCGCGCCTATTTCGGCGACGATAATATCTACCGCATCGGCGGCGACGAGTTCGTGATCATCAGTTTCGCCCATTCGATGGCGCAGAGCGCCCGACAGATGGGATATATGCGTCAGGAGCTGCTTGATCACGGTTGCGAGCTGTCCGTGGGCATGGCCGAATCCGATGACGGCGAGGATATTCCGGATCTGGTCAACCAGGCGGAAAACGAGATGCGCAAGGACAAGAAGCGCTACTACGCCAGCGGCAGCGGCAAAAGGCAGTTGCGCACGTTGAACAAGCAGCTTGAGGACATCCTGGTACGCAACAAAGACATGGAATCGTTGCTGCAGCATTTGAATACACGGTATTCGATCGCTTATGTGGTCAATCTGCGTGCCGATACGCAACGGCCGGTCGTGGTTCCCGGCTATGTGCAAAAAATGCTTGACAAACATGGCGGTTCCTTCCACGAGATGCTGCTCGACTATTGCGACAAATTGGTGGCGCCGGCCTACCGGGACGGCTTCCGCATGCTGTTCGACTACGATTACGTCCGCGACCGGATATGCAGGGAAGGCGCTATACGGTACGCCTACGTCAGAAACGACGGCGAACGGTTCCTGATTACGATTTTCCCCGACACCCATTCCGTGGACGAGGTCATGTGGGTGTTCGCCAAAGAAGACACGTCGTCCGAAGAATAGGATTTCGGGCATCGGACGGTATGCTGTCCGGTTTTGCCGGTGTTGTGGGATATTGACGAAAAAATTGTGTGTCGTGGGTGCTTCCTCGCATGGAAAAGGGCTTATGATGAAACCGTTGGCCGCGGCAATGGATGCCGTGGTCTTCGCTTGAACACACAGTCGCTTAAAGGAGAGCACTATGGTCTATCGCATGATTTTCAACCAGACCGCGTATTTCGGCCGCGGAGCCATCAAGGAGATTCCGGGCGTCGCCAGGTCCCATGGCTTCACCAAGGCGTTCATCGTCACTGATCCGGTGCTGCTGGAGACCGGCACCGTCAAGAAGGTCACCGACGTTCTTGACGAGGCGGGCATGCCGTATGAGGTGTTCGACAACGTCAAGCCGAATCCGCCGGTCGAGTGCATCCAGGATGGCGTCGCCAAGTTCGCAGCCTCCGGAGCCGACTTCCTGATCGGCCTGGGCGGTGGTTCCCCGCAGGACACCTGCAAGGGCATCGGCATCGTGACTGCCAATCCGGAATTCGCCGACGTGCTGTCCCTTGAAGGCGTGGCCGACACCAAGAACCCGTCCGTGCCGATTTTCGGTGTGCCGACCACCGCTGGCACCGCATCCGAAACGACCATCAACTATGTGATCACCGACACGGCCAACAAGCGCAAGTTCGTGGCCGTCGACCCGCACGACATCCCAATCGTCGCCTTCGTGGATCCGGACCTGACCGACTCCATGCCGCGCGGCCTCAAGGTGGCCACCGGACTCGACGCCCTGACCCACGCCATCGAAGGCTATATCACACCGGGCGCGTGGAGCCTGTCCGACTGCCTGTCCATGCAGACCATCCGCATGATCGCCAAGAACCTCGCCAAGAGCGCCGATGGAGACATTCCGGCCGGCGAACAGATGGCCTACGCCTCCTACATCACCGGCATGGCCTACTCCAACGTCGGCCTCGGTCTGGTGCACGGCATGGCCCACCCGCTGGGCGGCCGCCTCGGCGTGGCGCACGGTGTGGCCA
>SKEP01000909.1_pt1 | contig 16640 bp, 16 predicted proteins | sample 4826901 | NCBI WGS metagenome assembly SKEP01 (sample SAMN11008806, study PRJNA524170) | human gut metagenome | biome: Human fecal sample; material: Feces; isolation source: fecal sample from pouch patient p4, p43, p49, p54, p55 | host: Homo sapiens | place: Israel: Tel-Aviv | collected 2014-03-20
TAATAGGATAAGCCCGAATGGAGGCTGGATCTGTCCGATTATTAGCAGCTCTTTTTGTATTGTTTGAGTTTTTCGTACTTTCATGGGAATCACCAAGGAGGAGTCGTGAAAAAGAGATTACTGAGTTTTGTGTTAACCCTAGCGACGGCGATGTCATTTTCACTTTCATGGGGAGTCATGAAAACTCAGGCAGCAGAACTGCCAAATGTCGTTACCAGCGCATCGGTTACTGATGCAAGCGGGAATACTCCGGTTACCGTTGGTCCATGGCAGCCTTTTAAAATACATTTTAACTACAAGCTGCCAAATAATGCGGTACACGCAGGTGATACCACGACGATTGATCTTCCAGACGGTATTGTTGGTGCTGCGCCAATCAATTTTGAGATTAAAGATGGTTCCAATGTGATTGCAACGGGAAAATTGGATCCCAGTACCAAAAAGTATGTTCTGACTTATACCAGTTATGTTGAGGGAAAGTCAGATATTTCAGGCAAATTTACCGTAAATGCACAAGTTGACAGTACGGTACATAAAACAAGCAAGACGATTCCTATTGATACAAAGGTAAGTGGTGTACCTGTTTCGGCAGGAAATATCAATTATGTTGTCCATACCGTAGCGGGGCTACCCATTATTAAATCTGGCTGGGCAAAGGGCTACGATACAACAAAGGGTGTCTGGCAGATTAAAGTCAACCAGGACGGCAAGGGCTACACCAACGTGTCTCTTGATGATAAGATTCTTACGCCGGGCATAAAGTACATTTCCGGTTCTCTTGAGGTGTTTTCTGGCACGTGGCAGTCAGATGGCGTTAATATAACGCTTACAAACCAGACTAACGTCACTAGTCAATATGCTTCGAAGCTTGTTGAAACAGCAGACGGATTTAAGCTTGATCTGGGTAATATTCCGGCCGATAAGGGATTTCTCGTACGTTATCAGACCCAAATTCCATGGACACCTCTTCCTGGTGAGAAGTTCGAAAATCAAGCAACACTCAATAGTACTGAGCTGCAGAGGACAAGCAAAGCCTCCTATACCGTTCCTTCTGCAGGAGGTACAGGTGAGGGCTATGCCTATACAATTAAAATCAAGAAGGTTGATGAAGCTGGACAGCCTCTTGCGGGTGCCGTTTTTGACGTCATTCGTAATCGATCTGGACTATCAGTTGGCCAAGTGACAACCGACGCCAATGGTGAGGCAGAACTCAAGCAAATGCTGAGTGATGACTATACGATAAAAGAGACCAAAGCCCCCAATGGATATGACACAGCCGATGATCAAGGAATAGCTTCGACGGATTTCTCGCCGGCAAACCAGACGGTAACTAAAACATTTGTCGATAAAAAGACTCCTACGACTATCGATGTTACTGTTAAGAAAGTTTGGGATGATGTAGACAACCAGGATGGACTGAGACCCGCATCTATTACGGTGCGTCTTCTTGCCGACGGTGTTGATACAGGTAAGACGTTAACTCTTGATAAAAATGGTTCTTGGCAGGGTTCCTTTACGGGTCTAAATGAGAAGAACGCCGCAGGCCAGACAATTACCTATACCGTAAAGGAAGATTCAACGATTGCCAGCTATATCCCAACAATTACCGGTAATGCGACAAGCGGATATATCATTACCAACTCACATACACCTGAGGTCACGTCCATTTCTGTTACTAAAAAGTGGGTTGGTCCTACAGGTTCTGCCGTTACCGTGAAGCTCCTTGCAAATGGCAGCGACAGTGGCAAAACATTGACGTTGGACGCAGCTGGTAACTGGACAGGAACCTTTAGCAATCTTCCAAAATATAAAGACGGCGTGCCTATTACGTATACGGTGGCTGAGGCATCGGTTATTGGTGTTGACATGTCGAAATATACTGTTGCCATCACGGGCGATGTCACTTCTGGCTTTACCATCACCAACACCAATACCGAGAAGGTCAGTGTTTCTGGCACCAAGACATGGAACGACAATAACAACCAAGATGGCAAGCGTCCCGCCTCCATTACCGTCAATCTTTTGAAGAATGGTACCAAGGTAGATTCAAAGACAGTTACCCCTGATGCATCAGGTGCGTGGACCTACAGCTTTAGCAGTCTTGATAAGTACAACGCTGACGGTACAGAGATTACCTACAGTGTTTCTGAGGATTCAGTAGATGGTTACACTTCAACCGTAACAGGCACCAACATCACAAACTCCTACACCCCTGAGACCACAGTTGTCAAAGTAACCAAGGCATGGGTTGGACCTAAGACAAACTCTGTCACCGTACATCTTCTGGCTGACGGCACTGATACCGGCAAGACCATAACTTTGGATGAAGCCGGTAACTGGACAGGAACCTTTAGCAATCTTCCTAAGTACAAAGACGGTACAGCTATTACCTACACCGTCAAAGAGGACGACATTACCAACTACACCAGCACGACCACAGGGGACGCCACAACAGGCTTTACCATCACCAACACCAATACCGAGAAGGTAGATGTTCCGGTTAAAAAAGAGTGGGTTGGACCTAAGGCAGGATCTGTCACCGTACACCTCTTGGCTGATGGGACAGATACCGGCAAGACACTCACCCTTGATGAGGCTGGCAACTGGACAGGAACCTTTGATGGTCTCCGTAAGTACAAGACAGATGGTACAGAGATCAAATACACCGTCAAAGAAGATGACATTACCAACTACACCAGCACGACCACAGGCGATGCTACAACAGGCTTTACCATCACTAACACAGAAGTTCCTCACGATACCCCTAAGCCAAAAGAAGACACATCTAAGAAGTCCAACAGAAAACCTGCTAAGAAATCCGGTGGGGTTGTCCCTTATACGGGAGACTCAAACGCCACAGGTATTGCAATCGCACTTGCCTCTGCAGCAGTAGTTCTTATCGGTGGAGGAGTATACCTTCGTCGTAGAGGCCACCGTGAATAACGGCTTCATTGGCTAGATCTCACAAGTAAGAACAAAACAGGGTCACATCTAAACAGGGTCACATCTAAAAGATGCGACCCTGTTTGTATAGCACTCTGTATCAACCGAGACTGAGTTTTGCTCGACAGTTAATGAACAGTTATTGCATACATTACGACAAGTTCTTCTCGCTACTCTTTAATGGCAAGCTCCTGCTTTAGCTGACGGATGCGCTTGCGATACGGTTTTGCAAAAACAAAGAATTCAATAGCCGCAGCGATTATGAACGCAATGCTTGTTCCAGTGAGAATGCCGAAGGCGACAGGAGATATCTGTTGAGTGAAAATGCCGTTTACACAAAATACCAGTACAAAGAAAAGTTGTGAAATTATAATGGGGGGCCAAAAATTGGCCTTTTGAGCTTGGGTGAGGCGAGACTTCAGATCGCTGTGGAGAACAAAGGGGGTTCCGTCATCCTTCTTGCGCAGGTAAGCTCGGCCGGCATAGGTGGATACGGTTTCAATACCCATATCTTCAAGGAAGCTGAGGTAATCGCGGCTTTCTTTTGAGGTTGTACCCAAGACCTCAATGGCATATTGCCACGTATGAGGCTCGCTTGTAGTAAATGTGTACGTTCCGCCGCGATAGTTAACCAGCTCTTTACCCTGGGCGCTCATTTGATTGAGCCATGCTTCTTCTGTATCAAAGTCGGTAAAGAATTTTTTGATTGTTGTTGAGGTGCTCATAATCAAGCCTCCTTTGTATTGGCTGTGCTGATGACGTTTTGTGCGTTAGCGAGAAGTGCCTGTAGTCGATTAACTTCCTGCAAAAAAGCTTGCTTGCCCTGCTGAGTGATTCGGTACTCTTTTTTACGGTCGCTGGGTTGGTTGTGCAGAGCCTCTATCCAACCCTTTTCAATAAGCGAATTAATGGCGCCGTAAAGTGTGCCCGCTCCGATGGTAACTCGACCGTCAGTAATCTCTTGGACGTTTTGCATAATGGCATATCCGTGCATAGGTTGATGAAGAGAAAGAAGAATGTAAAACGTCGGTTCAGTGAGTGCACCGGAATCGATTGCCCTTGCCATAACCCCTCCTTTCGCTGTGTAGCTATGACGAAAAACAGAACTACGACTCTCGATATATCGAGTAACGTTATATCGTTATCCATAATATATCGAGAGTCGTAATAGTTGTCAAGAAGATTTTAGAAAATTTTTTGAGGTTTTGTTCTGCCGTTCTTCAGGCTCGCGCCCCTCCGACAAGTCCCTCGAGCCCTACGGTGCGGACGAGGCCTCCCAAGAGTCCGACGTCGAGGACGTCCGACAGGCCCTCGGCAAGGTCGTGCTGGGATCCATCAATGACAGGAGCGCAAGGGCGGGTCTCGTCTTCGGTATCTCATGCGGCGTCGTCGGTGTCCTGCTCATGCTCTTGGTGCCCCGGATCCCCGTGAGCCTCTTCGCGGGAGCCTTTCTGTTCGGCTGCGTCTACGCCTGTACGACCGTACAGTCCCCATTGCTCGTCCGCAGCGTCTTCGGCGAGAGGGACTACACGGCCATCTATTCCCGTGTCTCCATCGCGGGGTCCCTGTGCTCCGCGATAGCGGCCGTGTTCTGGGCCTGGGTCAGCGAGCTTCCCGGCGGTTATGTGCTCATGTTCGGCCTCTCCATCGTGGCTATGGTAACATGCCTGTTTCTGGGCTTCTCCGCCCTCGGGCAGAAAGGGCGGCTCGAGGCGGCCTCCGAATAGGGGCTTGGGGATCTTTCAAGAGGGGCGCCCCGTATCGTACCGGTGTATGCTAAGACCCAAGCAGTATGCCAGGACCCTCTGTAAAACGTGCGTCAGGGTCTGCATCCAAGTCCGAGTCTGGAAGGGGAGTACCCATGAACTGTTCCGTCGCCTTGCAATTCCTTCCCATGGACGCAGCGTCGGATGACGAGGTCTGCCGTATCGTCGACGAGGTCATCGCCGAGATCGATGCCAGTGGGCTGAGCTATTACGTCGGACCTTTCGAGACCGCCGTCGAGGGGGACCTCGATGAATGCATGGACCTTGTCAAGCGCTGTATCAAGGCGGGCGAGAAGGCCGGCTGTGCGGAGAGCGCAAGCTACCTCAAGATCTCCTATCGCTCCGATAGGGATGTGATGACCACCGAACGCAAGATCGCCAAGTATCATACGGGCGACCCCCGGTTTTCCGACGATCGCTGAGCATTTTTCTGAGTGCCCTCCGTCAGGGTCTGTGCCGCATCGGTGACCGGCCGCACTTCTCGCCCGCCCACGCAACCATTTGGGAGGGTGTGTAGTATGCGGATGCGCCAAAATCGAGGGGTATGTAGTAAGTTATGTTCGTTCAAGTTGCTCACGGAGTTCGGCAAAGTTCTCGATGATGCCGTTGTGTACGACGGCAATTTGATTGTCACAAGAGGTATGTGGGTGGGCGTTGCGCTCACTTGGAGCGCCGTGCGTTGCCCAGCGGGTATGTCCGATACCACAGGGGCTTGCATTATTGAGGTACTCCACCGCTTCAGCTAATCCCGCAACCTTTCCTACGCGATGTACGACCGTAAGTTCTTCGTTGGTTGCGTTTTGCAAAGCAATACCGGCAGAATCATACCCACGGTATTCGAGACGTTTAAGACCTTCGATGAGGATATCTTTTGCACTTTGGTGTCCGGTAAAACCAACGATGCCGCACATATATAAGCTCCAATCGTGTGCTTCTGGGAGTGTCACAGAAACGATTAGTTTTAATCAACCCACTCTATTTTAGCGAGTTATATAGGCGAACTTGTATGGTATTAAAAAGGCAGTTGGCAAATACTTATCGGAAAGCGAATAGCAGATATACGATACAAACGGAACATAATGATACGAATGGGCTATTGACTGCGATTCTATATGTCTATCCTTTAGAAGTTAGATAGAGCTAACCGAAAGGAGACGCATTATGTCTGAAACACCCTCAGTCAAGAAAAAAGGGTTGCAACCGAAGGACCTTATAAACATCGGTATCTTCACCGCTCTCTACTTCATAATCATCATGGCTGTGGCAATGCTGGGCTACGTTCCTATATTCATTCCATTGCTCTCCGTCATCTGTCCGCTTATCGGAGGCATTCCGTACATGCTCTATATCACAAAAGTAAGGCATTTCGGAATGGTTTTTATCATGGGAACCATCCTCGGCCTCCTTATGGGTCTCGGTGGCATGGGCGTATATGCCTTTATTACAGGGCCAGTATGTGGTCTTCTCGCCGACCTTGTCCTCAGAAGCGGTAACTATAACAGCGCAGGGCGCGCCATAATTTCACACGGAGTCCTGAGCGTATGGTTGATAGGCAACTATATTCCCATCGTCATGAATCGCGCGAGCTACTTCGCAGGTATCGCCTCTGGCTACGGACAGGAATATGCCAACGCCCTCTCCAGCTACATTCCTGACTGGAGCCTTCTACCTCTTGCTCTTGCTGCATTTATCGCGGGGTATATCGGAGCCGTCATCGGCAAGAAACTCCTCCACAAGCACTTTGAGTGAGCCGGTATCGCATAATGAAAAAGGGGCTGTTCCTCTCAACTGCCAATAACCGAGGGCTCGTGCTTGATCCCCGCACTAAAGTGCTTGCCACACTCGTCGTCTCAACAATTATGCTTGGGTCTTATAATGTGGGTTCTCTCCTTGTGGTTAAGCCGCTGCTTATTGCAACACCTTTTATCATGCTAGCCCTCTCTCACCGTTTCCGCTCAGCAATCACATACCTCACGTTATACGGGGCTGCAAGCGCTGTAGCAGCAATCGCGGAATCATGCCTCACTGGAGTTGCTCTCTTTGCCACGCTGGGCATCTCAGGAATCGTAAGGCAGTTTGCTCCAGGTATTGCCATGGGAACCTGGCTAGTCACAACCACGTCAGTGAGTGAGTTCATGGCAGCATGCGACCGTATGCACATGCCTCAGGCCCTAGAAATTCCCTTTGTCGTAATGCTTCGATACTTCCCAGCGATAGCCGACGACTACCGACAGATAGCTGCTGCTATACGCATGCGCAGCAGCAAGACGTTCAGAAACCCTATCTCCGCCATCGAAAGTTGCCTGGTACCTTTACTTGTCTCGGCAGTGCGAGGCGGTGAAGACCTCTCTGCTTCGGCGCTTGTGCGAGGGCTCGGTGGACCAACGGCTCGCACAAACATAAACGAAGCGCGCATGCGTGTACGAGACTGGATAGTAATCGCCTTTCTCGCCATAGCCACTATCTGCGCGGTGATTACGCCATTGCTCTACTACTAGGATTGAAATGATCGAGATAAAAAATGCATGCTACTGCTATCAGGCAAGCGAGAAAAACAGCCTCTCCGAGGTCAACCTTAACGTAGCCCCTGGTGAAGTAGTCTGCCTGACGGGTGCCTCAGGATCTGGAAAGACAACCCTAACAAGGCTCGTCAATGGCCTCATCCCCCATTATTATGAAGGGAAACTCTCGGGGAAGATTGAGGTCTGTGGTCTTACACCTTCCAACCACGAGCTTTGGGAACTAGCGCCAAAGGTCGGATCAGTCTTCCAGAATCCTAAGACCCAATTTTTCTGTTTGGATACAACCGGTGAACTTGCATTTGCATGTGAGAACCAAGGAATAACACCTGACAAGATACGCACACGCTTAAAGGACGTCGCCGACGCGCTTGAGCTCACAGATCTTATCAACCGCAGCTGCCTCTCACTTTCTGGTGGAGAAAAACAACGCGTTGCCTGTGGCTCGGCCACTATGCTTGACCCAGATGTTCTCGTCCTTGACGAACCATCCTCCAACCTTGACTTCGCTTCCATAGGACTTCTCCGAAAGATTGTTGCAAAATGGAAAGCTGAGGGCCGCACTGTGCTCATCTCCGAGCATCGACTCCATTGGTTGGAGGGCATCGCCGATCGCATTATTGTGATGCGCTCAGGCAGCGTGGAACGCGAGATTGACTCCAAGCAATTCTATGCATCCACTGCTGCCGAGGCGCGAGCGCTTGGTCTGCGTGCACCAACCTTTGCAGCCATTGCAGCTGAACAGTGCTGCGCACGATGCGAGAAGAACGAGTTTGTTGAAATACGGGATATGAACTATCACTACCCGCAGTCGAGCCGTGGCATCAACGTTTCTCGCATCGCCTTCAGGCGAAGAGGTATCACTGCCATCATCGGAAGCAATGGTGCTGGAAAGTCTACCTTCGCACGCTGTATCTGCGGTCTTGTTAGCGGTTGCAAAGGGACCAAAGATGTTGGAGAAGGTCCTAGCCCATTCTCAAGCAAACCAAGGAACGGCTACTTGGTTATGCAGGACGTGAGCCATCAGCTCTTCCGAGAGAGCGTATTTGATGAGGTACTCAACTCCACGAGACGTGCTGACAAGCACCTTACCCGTACTATACTTGCATCGTTGGACTTAACTGAACTGGCACAACGCCATCCGTTGTCGCTTTCAGGAGGCCAAATGCAACGCGTTGCCCTCGCTACGGCACTTGCATCAGGTCGTGATCTACTCGTACTTGACGAACCTACCAGTGGACTTGACCTTGCCCATATGGAACAGGTTGCTGCAAGCGTTACCGCAGCAGCGGCGGAAGGACGAGCTGTCGTGGTTGTAACACACGATCCTGAGTTCATCAGAGCATGTTGCACCGACTTTGCCCGCATGGAAGACGGATTATTTGTAGACCAAGGCGCGCTCGACGATGCGGGCTGGTCAAAGGTACTGTCATTTTTTGAGAACACCCTTTAGAGAAACGAAGGGGATTGGAGACACGATGGACATTGCTAACTATGCTGACATGGGTGGCAACGTCCGTCGCGTGACGCACGATACAGATCATTCTGTATGGAGGGCGGAAGGTACTGACGGACAGGGCATCATGACAATGCACGACGTCATGCCTGGAATTACCCTCATGTTCAATGACTTCACAAGCGTATGGAACCTTGAGTCGGGCTTTAAACTTACCCCAGGATCACGCATGCTCTGCCTGAACTATTGTCGAGAAGGAAGAATTGAGTGGGAGTCCGGGACTGACTCATGCCTGTACCTTGACGTAGGTGATCTTGGCATTGACGATCACGCAAGACATGAAAGTCTCTTTCGGTTTCCGTTTGGACACTATCGTGGTGTCACCGTCTGTCTTGATCCCGACATAGCAGATAAATCGCTGCAATCAATGTTTCCCGAGGGCTTTCCTGTAAGTGTTAAGCAGCTCTACCAGAGGTTCTGTTCAGGCGATGAACCAAGCGTGCTCCGTAGCGGACCGTCGGTCGAGCATATTTTCTGCGAGATATATAACGCTCATGACCGCTTTAGAGATGCTTACCTAAAACTCAAGATTATGGAGCTTCTCTTGTTTCTCGGCAGTAATATTCCTGAAGGCGGACGCATTGGACAGTACGGTATCACACGCGCACAGGTTGATAGGGTAAAGGAAATAGAGCGAGCTATAACCTCTGATCTTTCTTCCCATAAGACACTCAAAGAGCTCTCACAAGAGTTCGAGTTTCCCTATGCCAGCATGCAGCGGTGGTTCAAGGAGGTTTATGGCACCAGTGTGCACGTATACCTCACACGCTATCGCATGGCACAAGCTGCGACGCTCCTTCGAACAACCTCCAAGCCAATTGGTGAGGTGGCATTTGAAGTCGGATATACCAATGCCTCAAAATTTGCTTCCACATTCCGTAGTGTCGTTGGCATGGCACCTGGCGATTACCGTGAAAGCGCTGGGCAAGAAAGATAATCCACCCGCATAGATACACTTGGAGCTTGCCGCGACAATCGGGCTTTTCTCATTCAACGAGCTATGAATACAATTTGCTCATACTCGTCGTTTGGGAGGACCCATGGACCCTAGCAAAAAGAAAAAGAGCAGTTGGATAGGGCAGCTTGCTTTATTTACACGCGGACAGCGTCTAAAACTTGGAGCCTCGCTGTTATTTGCTGTGGCAGGTGTTGTTGGAGGCATTGTTCCCTTTTTTGCCGCCTACAAGTTGATTGCGCTCTCAATATCAGGCACCCTTGCCATCAGTGAAGTTGGACACTGGGCACTCATTGCCCTTCTCGGAGTGACAGTTCAGGCAATAGGCTATCTAGCCTCAACATCGACATCACACAGCGTTGCCTACCATACGCTTGAAAACTTGCGAAACGCCGCTTGCAAACATCTTGCTGCATGCTCCCTCGGTGATGTTCAATCAGCGCCCTCTGGAGCACTTAAGAAAATAATCATTGACGATATTGAGCAAATGGAGCTGCCCATTGCCCACGTTATCCCAGAATTTACCAGCAATGTGCTTCTTCTCATCTTGTGTTTTGCAATCGTGTGCTCAATTGATATCCGGCTCGCTCTGTCTATGCTCATCGCGCCAGCCTTGTCAATTGTGCCTCTTTCGCTACTTTTTAAAAACTTTGAACGAGACTATGCAGCGTACTGGACAGCAAGTGAGCGCGTTAACTCAACACTCGTCGAATACATCGATGGAATCGAAGTCATCAAGACTTTCAACCAAGCCGACTCCTCGTATGCACGCTTTCGTAACGACATCTCTGAATTTGAGAAACTAACACTTGCCTGGTATAGGTCTGCTCGTGTCCCCATGAACGCCATGTTTGCAATACTGCCAACGCTTCTTCTGGGTGTTGTACCAGTTGGATGCATTCTTGTAGCTTCGGGTAGTATCGACGTAGCTCAGATGGCTCTTGCATGTATGTTGTCAATCGGCGTCATTGGTCCTCTCACTAAAATTACGCAGTACACCAATATGTTCAAGGAGATCGAAAAGGTAATGAACAGCGTTAGTAAGCTGTTAGAGATGAAACCCTTACCCGAAGTCTCCTCTCCCGCAATCATCACGTCCCACAATGTCTCATTCAAGAACGTCCGGTTCTCGTATTCCAACGAAGAAGTACTCCACAGAATCTCTCTTGAAGTGCCTGAGGGTACCTCGTGTGCTCTGGTGGGACCAAGTGGTTCTGGAAAGTCAACAATGGCCAAGCTCATTGCTCGATTCTGGGACGCGGGATCAGGAGCAATTTGTATTGGAAAAACTAACGTGCGCGATATACCACTTAATCAGCTAGCTGGTCTTGTAAGCTTTGTAACTCAAGACAATTTCCTCTTTGATCGAACAATCTTTGAAAACGTAAGGCTCGGACGACCAGACGCAACGGACGCCGAGGTAGAGCGCGCGCTTGCTGCTGCACACTGTGAAGAGTTAGCGGATAAGCTTGCAAATGGGTTTGAGACCCTCTCCGGAGAAGCCGGAGGAGCTCTTTCGGGTGGAGAACGCCAGCGTATCTCTATCGCGCGCGCCTATCTGAAAGATGCACCAATTCTTGTACTCGATGAAGCAACTGCCTTCATAGATCCCGAAAACGAAGAGCTCATCCAACAGGCGCTCTCAGAACTTGCGCGTGGAAAGACGCTAATTGTAATCGCGCACAGAATCTCAACGGTGCGTAATTTTGACAAGATAGTAGTCATGAATTCCGGAAATATCGTCGCTGAGGGAACACATACGGACCTCCTCGGCTCAAGTGACCTCTATCACCGCATGTGGGAAGCACATATCTCCAATGGAACTCATGAAGTGAGAAAGGGGTAGCGTAATGTTTAGTGCGCTTATGAAAGTGGTGCGTTGGACGGGCAACAAGAAAACGCGAATTCTCTGTGGCTTTGCATACTCTTTTCTTATCTCACTTGTTTCTGCAGCACCCATCTCTATTGCCGCTTGGGCCATGTGCGGATTTCTCGGTCTATCAAATGACGAGAAACCCGGTCTTAAAATTGCACTTACGGCTGGACTGGCCATTATTGCTTCGGTTGCGCTACGCGCAGCACTTATGTGGTTGAGATCACAAGCCGAGGAAACCATAGCTGCAGAACGTTCCAACGAGGTGCGTGTACGTATCGGAGAAGCGCTGAAACGCGTCCCTCTTGGTTACTTTGACAATCACCCATCAGGAGAAATTCTCTCGGCACTCACAACCGAGCTGTCATTTGTGGAAATCCACGGTATGCGCATGGTCGACATGCTTGGCAACGGATACATAACCGCAGCTGCAATGGTGGCGTTTCTCGCCTTCATGGATCTGCGGGCCTGCTTCCTTGCATTGGCTGCGATTGCGGTAGCAACGGTAGTACTGGAGCTGATGTTCAAAAATTCCGCGCGTTTGTCGCCCGCGCAAAATGACGCACGCGAGGATATGGCTCAAGCAACGTTGGAATACATCCACGGTATGCCCGTTGTTAAGAGTTACCGGCAGGTAGATGCTGCTGTTTCAGCAGTACGCTCCGCATACGCACGTTCTAGAAATGTAAATCTCAAAACCGAGCTTGCTTTCCAACCCCTCAACGCCTTGCTAATATTTGTGACACGCGGTGCTTCGGTTGGCGTCATTGTTATCGTATGTATCTCTTTCCTGAACAGCACGATATCTCTTCTTAGCTTCTGCACGCTGGTGATGTTCTCCTTTATGCTGTTCCAATCAATCGAAGCTTGTGGCGATGCTGCCTACGTAATTGGGCACATCGGAGAAGTTATCGACCGTCTTGACGCTATCGAATCCGCACCCGCAATCGATGACAATTGCAAAGCTGTGAAACTTGAGCATCACAACCTTGAGATGCATGACGTCTCATTCGCTTACGGAGATGGACCTCTTGTGCTCAACGGAATCTCTCTGACTATTCCCGAGGGAACAACTGCAGCTCTTGTTGGAGGAAGTGGTTCAGGTAAGACGACTGTTGCCAAGCTGTTTGCACGTTTCTACGATGCAACAGGCGGCTCCGTACGCATAGGAGGCCGCGATGTACGCGAGCTTTCTTGCGACAGTATTCTTGAGGACTTTTCCATGGTTTTCCAAGACGTCTATCTTATGGATGACACGATTGAGCGTAATATTGCCCTAAGCAGGCCAGATGCACAGTTTGAAGAGATTGTAGAAGCAGCAAAGGCCGCATGCTGCGATGAGTTCATAAAAGCCCTACCTGAAGGTTATAAGACAAAAGTTGGAGAAGGTGGAGCACGACTTTCAGGAGGCGAGAGACAGCGAATCTCAATTGCTCGTGCAATTTTGAAAGATGCGCCTGTTGTTGTTCTTGATGAGGCAACGGCGAGTGTTGACCCAGAAAACGAAGCAGAGATTCAAGCAGCCCTTGCCCAACTCTGTAAGGGAAAAACTGTGCTTGAAATTGCGCATCGTCTCTCAACAATTGAGGAAGCTGACCAAATTTTCTTCCTTAGGGATGGACGCGTTGCAGAGCATGGAACCCATGAGGAACTTATCTCGCACAATGGTCCCTACCATGACTTTGTTGAAGCTCGTTCGCGTATTGAAGGCTGGCAGATTTCTAAGTAATAGCGAGATACATGTAAAGTATTGGGAAATAAGCACAGATGAACCAATAGTTAAAGCCACCTGCCCTGCGGATGACTTTATGTTTTGCTTGAGGATACACTCAACAAGCTGACGTCTATTGATTTACAACAGCAATATAACGTCAAAGCGAGAAAAGATCAGTTAAACCTACTTATCACCGTACGGAATTCGGAAGTAATCCAGTGTGGCTTTGAATCTATCCTGAGCTGTAAGGCACGTATCAAGAAGATAGCCGTTCTCCTTATTCCACTTAGAGAGCCCTCGATAGTAGAAAGACTTCATATCATCAGTAATTACGAACGGGACAACGTCATGGGTAAGGCATTCTTTAAGCATAATCAACCTGCCGACACGTCCATTGCCGTCTTGGAATGGATGAATGCGTTCAAAACGAACGTGATAATCAACAATGTCTTCAAAGGTATGAGAGCTGTTTGAGTTATATGCCCTTAACAGCGATTTCATCTCTTTAGCAACATTTTCTGGAAGAGTAGTTTCTCGTCCACCAACCTCATTTGGTAGGCGTTTGTAATCTCCAACAGCAAACCAATCTTTTACAGAGTCTGTAGTTCCCGTTTTTAGAATACGGTGAAGTTCTTTGATAATGCCCTCTGTAAGGGGGTCTTTTGCATGGTCAATCACGTAATCGATAGCGCGAAAGTGGTTCTGTGTTTCTACGATGTCATCAATGTAAACAGGATTTTCTTCAACACCGATAGTCGCCGTCTCAAAAATCATGCGCGTCTGATCAAGGGAGAGTTTGCTTCCCTCAATGTGATTAGAATTGTAGGTAAGCTCAACTTGAATCTTATGGTAAATGCCGCCCTTTATTTTTGAGGACTTTTCTTCAATCAAGCGTGAAAGCAGCGAACTTGTTGACGATGTTTTAGCATTTTTTCGAGAAGGTTTTACTGCATCAGCTGGAATGTTCCAGGTTTTTCCCACGAGAAAAGCGCCTGGTACGCGTCCATTAGCGCAGTAATTGCGCACACTTCTCTCGGATATGCCCCAGAGTTCAGCAATCTCTGCTGCAGAAAGAAATCCCATCGAACTTCACCTCCCTATCGGCAAAAACTGATGAGATTATTATAGCAAACGAGACTGTTTTCTGCCGATATCGGCAATATTTATAAATGACATAATTCACTGAAACAATTAAAGTCTATGACGAGAAGATCAATTTGGTTCCGCTAAATAACTCACAAGCAATCATTGTTGAAAATGAGGACTTCTCCATACTGACAGAGCTCTTATAGGTCTAAATACCTACAAACACGCATGTAATTAACTCCATTACTATCTCAATTCAAAAATCTTCTTGACATTTAAGTTAACGTTGTTAACATATTACTCGCCGGTATAAGTTAACAGTGTTAACTTATTGAAAAGAAATATCTGATGACGAAAGCAATGAAGCGTTATCAACAGTGCCAAAAGGAGTTTTTGTGTCTGACGTAAAGAAAGGCTCCGCCGCGCTACAACTCAGCGCGGTACAAAAGAGCTATGGAGACCACCATGTACTTTGTGGCGTAGACCTCAAAGTTATGCCCGGTCAAATACTTGGTCTTCTCGGCAAAAACGGAGCTGGAAAATCAACCTTAATTGAGATACTCTGCGGACTTAGGCAAGCAGATTCCGGATCTATCTCCGTCTGTGGAAGGAATCCTGCAAAAGAATCGGTAGGTCATCTTATTGGGTACGCTCCGCAAGACCTTGGAATCTATCCTGACCTTACCGTCATGGAAAACCTTACGTACTACGGGCAGCTCGAAGGACTTTCTCGTAAGCGCTCATTTGCACGAGCAGAAGAAGTAATGGAGCTGTTAGGCCTTACGGGCGAGAAAACCAAGCGAACCCGTCATCTATCCGGTGGACAAAAAAGAAGACTGCCCTCAGGTATGGCCATCATGCACGAACCCAAGGTTATCTTTATGGATGAGCCAACGGTGGGAGCTGATGTTGAAGCACGCAGCCGCATTTTGCACACCATGCAATCACTTGCCAAAAATGGTGCGGCGATCATTTACACCTCCCACTACCTGGCTGAGTTTGAAGAACTTGGTGCCGATATTGCAATCATACATAACGGTCGCATTGCAGCAGAAGGTTCACTTGAAAAGATTATTGCCAACTACGCACGCAGCTCAATCAGCCTGCAATTCTCACAACCTGTTCCTTCTATTGACGGCTGGCAAAGCAACGGCGTGAAACTCTTGCGAGAAAACAATGCAAACGATGCAGGAAGCGCCATCGCTGATCTTCTCGCCAATCCTGCTTTAAGAGAAAACACCCTGGAAAACGTACACATATCACAGGCAAGCCTTCAAAGCGCATATTTATCGATTGTTGGAGAGGAGACAAATCATGACAACGCTTAAGAAATTTGCAGCAGTCGTACGACTCAATATTCGCCTCCAACTGATGGACCCAACTCCTACGCTCATTCTGAGCATCTTCCCTCTTGTTATGATTCCTTTTATGGAGCCTGCTTTTAAATCTATGCTTTTAGCCGATGGTTACACCAATGTCACGGGAGTAGAACAAGCAATACCTGGTATGGCTATATTTTTCTCTTTCCTCTCGGTGCAAACTATCATTCAATCTTTCTTCTGCGAATATGCTTGGGGCATGTGGCCTCGTCTGAAAGCGTCCTCAACTCCTCAAGGTACAATCCTTGCAGGAAAAGCGTTTGTCGCTTACCTCATACAAGCTGTTCAAGTTCTTACCGTTCTTGGTCTTGGCGCACTAATTTTTGGATATCAACCAACCGGAAATGTTGGGGCGCTTATTCTAGTAATCCTTGCGTTCTCTGCAGTTCTTGCTGCTTTAGGTGTAGCGCTTGCTCTTTGGACGCCCACAGAAGACATTGCTTTGTCTCTTTCTAACATCGTAGGTATGCTTGCCGCAGGAATCGGTGGATCCTTCTGTACAGTTTCAAGCTTTCCAGACTGGGCTCAATCCGTGGCAAAATTCTCACCAGCTTACTGGGCTCTTAATGCAGTTCATGCAGTCAGTTTAGATGGTGCTGGTTTAGCTGACGTATTACCTCAAGTTGGCATGCTTGGGGTATTCTTTGTAATTCTTGCGATACTTGTGGTGATACAATTTACGCTTAAGAAAGGTCAGCGATCCCGTTAAATAAGGAAGAGGACAGGTGCCTAGTAAGTCGCTTAAGAGTCCAGCTGAAAGTTCCGCAAAGAGCGCTACAAAAAGCTTGACTAAAAGTTCATCCAAGAGCCGTACGCTTTCAAAGAAAAAGATTTTCTCGACAGCACTTGCTCTTGTGGACGAAAAGGGCCTGTCCTCTCTTTCTCTTCG
>SKEP01000923.1_pt1 | contig 16533 bp, 8 predicted proteins | sample 4826901 | NCBI WGS metagenome assembly SKEP01 (sample SAMN11008806, study PRJNA524170) | human gut metagenome | biome: Human fecal sample; material: Feces; isolation source: fecal sample from pouch patient p4, p43, p49, p54, p55 | host: Homo sapiens | place: Israel: Tel-Aviv | collected 2014-03-20
ACGCACATCGGTCCGATTTTCATGCACGGCCACAGCTTCACCGGCAGCGTCGACACATTGGACAGCTCCAGCGTGATGTGCCCTTCGAAACCCGGGTCGATGAATCCCGCGGTGGAGTGAGTGAGGATGCCGAGTCGTCCAAGCGAACTCTTGCCTTCGAGTCGTGCCGCAACCGTCGAATCAAGCTTCACATACTCCCACGTGGAGCCGAGCGCGAACTCGCCCGGATGCAAGATCCACGGCTCATCAGACCGGACTTCGAACTGCTCGGTCAGCTCGCCCTGGTTCTCCGCCGGATCCACATACGTATACGCATGGTTGTTGAACAGACGGAAGAAGCGGTCCAGACGGACGTCGATCGACGCCGGCTGCACCATTTCCGGGGTCCACGGATCGAGCGAAATATGGCCGTCAGCCTGTGCGGCGAGAATGTCGCGATCGGACAGCAGCATCGAAATTCCTCCAAACATCACCGGAACAATCGTCATATGAGCGGGCGCGCAGCCAACGCGCGCCCACCAACTGTCGTCCAGTCTAGCCCGTCGACGCTATAAGCCAGCATCACCGCCGATGCATCGCACGCAGCACGCACTTGCGCAGCTCGGAGGCGACGAGCACAATCATCGCCAGGCCGAGGCATTCGACCCACGCACCCGCGGACAGCGGCACGGTACCGAACGCGGTGTTGAGGAACGGCACGTAGACCACCGCAAGCTGCAGCAGCGTGGACAGTGCGATCGCACCCCACAGCCACTTGTTGGCGAACAGCCCCACGAACACCGACTGGTCATGCGAGCGAGAGCACAGCGCGTTGAGCATCTGCGCAAACACAAGGATGGTGAAGCCCATCGTGCGCGCCTCAGTCATTTGCGCATCATGTCCGATGGCATCCACGGAACGGTCCGTGAACAGACCTCCGGCGAGGTGCATGTCCATGCCGATCAGCGTGACGGCGGCCATGATGATGCCGATGAAGATGATGTCGCCCCACATCTGCCCGTCGATCACGCGGTCGGTGAGTTTGCGCGGCTTGCGGGCCATCACGTCGTCGGTGGAGGGATCGACGCCCATCGCCAAGGCCGGTGCCGCGTCGGTGAGCAGGTTGATCCACAGCAGCTGCGTGGCGAGCAGCGGCACGGTCACGCCTTGGCTGCCCGGCTGCGTGATGCCGAGGAAGCCGGCCAGCATCACACCGCCGAAAACCGTGAAGACCTCGCCCACGTTGGAGCTGAGCAGGTATCGCAGGAATTTACGGATGTTGTCGAAAATGCCACGGCCTTCGCGCACCGCTTCGACGATGGTGCTGAAGTTGTCGTCGGCGAGGATCATCTTGGCGCTCTGCTTGGTCACTTCGGTGCCGGTGATGCCCATGGCCACGCCGATATCCGCGGTTTTGACGGCGGGAGCATCGTTTACGCCGTCGCCGGTCATAGCCACGATATTGCCTTGCCGTTGCAGCGATTCGACGATTTTCAGCTTGTGTTCCGGCGCAACGCGCGCGTACACGGAGATTTCGCGGGTGGCCTTGTCGAACGCTTGCTCGTCCGGCAGCTCGTCGAGTTGAACGCCGGTGAGCACTTTGCTACTAAGGTCGGCGCTGCCGACCGAGCTGCCGTCTCCGTCCGTTTCAATAATGCCCAGATCGCTGGCGATGCGTGCCGCGGTAAGCGGATGGTCACCGGTAATCATGACGGTGCGGATGCCGGCGCGATGCGCTTCGGCGACGGAATCGCGCACTTCGGTACGCGGCGGATCGATGATGCCGACCATGCCGACCCAGATCAAGTCGCTTTCCAGCACATCGCTTTGGTCGGCGATGTCCGCCACGTGACCGGCGGCGTTGATGCGCACGCCTGGCACTGCGGCGAGCGACGCGGTGCCGAGTGGCCGGTACGCCTGGCCCAGCGTACGATACGCTTCGGCGGACAGGCGTTCCACGGCGGCGAGGATCTGCTGGCGATCGCCTTGCGTCATCGGTCGTACGGCACCGTTGACCGCGATGCGGCCGCAGTAGCCGAGCAGCACGTCGGGGGCGCCTTTAGCAAAGACGGTGAGACGCCCGGCATCAGTGTTATCCTGCGCGACGACGGTCATGCGTTTGCGATCGGAAGTGAAGGGAATCTCGCCCACGCGCGTGTAGTTCGCGTACTTGCGATCGGCCTTCACCTTACGTGCGGCGACGATAAGCGACACTTCGGTCGGATCACCGACAGCCTCCCATGCCGATGAGGACGCAACTAAATCGCCAGCAGCTTCGACAGCGCCGAAAGTCACGGTTTCGCGCAATTCGCCGTCGTTGGCCAGCGAGCCCACGGCGAGCGTGGCGACGGCTTCGACCTGTGCGGCGGAAGCGGCGGAACCAGACAGAGCAGCGTCGGGAATCGCAATCATTCTGCCTTCTGGCGCATAGCCGGTGCCGGTCAGCTGCACCTCACCGCTCGGCGTGACCACGCGTTCCACCGTCATCTCGTTGCGGGTGAGCGTGCCGGTTTTGTCGGAGCAGATCACCGACGCGGAACCGAGCGTTTCCACGGAATGCAGTTTCTTGACGATCGCATGATGTTCGGCCATGCGGCGCACGCCGAGCGCGAGCACGACTGTCAGAATCGCGGCGAGCCCTTCCGGCACGGCCGCGACGGCCAGCGAAACGGATAGCAGCAGCGAATCGATTACGTCGTGGATGTCGTTGAAGCCTTCGGTCAGTGCAAGCGCCACCAGCACGACCGCCGCGATAATGCACACCGCGATGCCGAGAATCTTGGAAACGTAGTTCATTTCCTTCTGCAGCGGACTGTCATCATCATCCGTGGCCTGCAGAAGGTCCGCGATTTTACCGACCTGCGTGCGCATTCCGGTGCTGGTGACGATGGCACGGCCGGTGCCTTGCGTCACGGACGTGCCGTTGAACACCATATTGGCGCGATCACCCAAGGCCTTGGCTTCGGCAAGTGTGTCAACGTTCTTGCCGACCGGTACGCTTTCGCCGGTCAGGCTCGCTTCCGCCACGCGCAGGCTGGCGGCGGCGAGCAGACGTCCGTCGGCGGGAATGGAGTCGCCTTCACCGAGCACGACCATGTCTCCCGGCACCACGTCGACGGTGTTGATGCGTGCGATTTTGCCGTCGCGCAGCACGTTGGTTTGCGGCGCGGTCATTTGGGAGAGCGCTTCGACGGCTTCTTCCGCTTTCGATTCCTGAATGTAGCCGAGTACCGCGTTGACGATAAGGATAAGCACAATGACGATGGCGTCGAACGGCAGTATTTCGCCGCCTTCCGCGCCTGGCGCAGCGTTGGCTTTTTCGATGAACCATGCGATGAGCGAGATGCCGGTGGCAGCGAGCAGCAGGTAGACGAGGGGGTCTTTGAACTGCGCCAGGAACTTCTTCCATTTTGGCACGGGTGGTGCGGATGCGAGCTCGTTCGGCCCGTATTGCGCGAGTCGGCGTTCAGCTTCGGCTTGGCTCAGACCGGTGTTCGGATCGACGCCGAGCGATGCGGCCACGGCTTGCGCGTCGGCAAGCGACGGGTCGATTTGTGGCGGCTGCTGGTTTTGCTGATCCTGCCGAATCTGCGTGCGATCGCCCGTAGCGGAATCGCCGTCAAAATTGGCATGGGACTGGATGGACTGATCTTTCTTGCGATCATCCATGGTGATCTCCTTGGGAGCGCCGCGGAGTAGTCAGCTCTCCCCCGTCTTACGTATGCCTCGAATCGCGGAAATCGAAAATCCGCGGAATCGCAAGCATTTTGCAAAGGCGAGGCAACGCTGCGCGGTTGTGGGCACCGGGCGGACGCCATCGGCGCATCCTGCTATTATCGCACATCCTCGGCGTGTGAAAAATGGACATGTGGCGGAACGATGCATGGCACGCGACGGGTGCACGATACCATGAAGTGTGATATATTATCGGTAGTTAGTAAAATTCATTACTAAACGGTCGTGCAACATCGCACGGCGCAACCGCAACGATGCAGTGACACCAAGTAATACAGGGGGATGCAAGATGGCAGATACAGCCGAACTCGCAATCGTACATGCAACCACGGCAAGTGCAAGCTGGCTCACCGATCCGACGGTGTTCGCAGCGAACCGCAAGCCGGCACATTCCAGCCACCGATATGTCATCGGCGAGACGAGCGAGCCGAAGCAGAGCCTCGACGGCGAATGGAAGGTTCGTATCGAACAAGCGCGCAACGTGGACGTGGAAAGCGCTCCGTTCGCGGCCGTCGATTTCGAGGATGGCGATTTCGGCGCGATCGAGGTGCCGGGCCACTTGCAGATGGCCGGCTATCTCAAGAACAAGTACGTCAACATCCAATATCCGTGGGACGGTCACGAGGATCCGCAGGCGCCAAATATTCCGGAAAACAACCATGTGGCAATCTACCGCCGTCGATTCGCGCTCGACGCGCAGCTTGCGCGCACGCTGGAAAACGACGGCACGGTCAGCCTCACCTTCCACGGTGCCGCCACCGCGATCTACGTATGGCTTGACGGCACGTTCGTGGGTTACGGCGAGGACGGATTCACGCCGAGCGAATTCGATGTGACGGAAGCGCTGCGAAACGGCAATGGCAACGCCGCCGATTCCCCCGAAGCCGAGCATACGCTCACCGTCGCCTGCTACGAATATTCGAGCGCCTCTTGGCTGGAAGACCAGGATTTCTGGCGACTGCACGGCCTGTTCCGCACCGTCGAGCTCGCCGCCCAGCCGCATACGCACGTCGAAACCGTGCAGCTTGAAGCCGACTACACCGCAGCCGACACCGCCGGTACGGCCGACACCGCCGAACTCAACGCGGCACTCACCTTGCGCAACCCCGCCGACGCGATGACTATCGAAAGCACGCTGCGCGACGGCGACGGAAATGTCGTATGGGAATCAACGCAGGCCTGCAACGGCGAAATCGCCCTTAATTCCGGCAAAATGACGAACATCGCGCCGTGGAGCGCGGAATCGCCGACGCTGTACACGCTGACCGTACGCGTCGTCGGACATGACGGCGCCATCATCGAAACCGTGACGCAGAAGATCGGCTTCCGCACATTCCGCATCGAAAACGGCATTATGACGCTCAATGGCAAGCGCATCGTGTTCAAGGGCGCGGACCGCCACGAATTCGACGCGAAGCGCGGGCGTGCGATCACCCGCGAGGACATGCTTTCCGACGTGGTCTTCTGCAAGCGGCACAACATCAACGCCATCCGCACCTCCCACTACCCCAACCAGGAGTATTGGTACGACCTGTGCGACGAGTACGGTCTGTATCTGATCGACGAGACGAATATGGAGACGCACGGCACGTGGGTGGCAAACAATGTCGAGCGTCCTGAAGACGGCATCCCCGGCAGCCGCCCCGAATGGGAGGGCGCGTGCGTGGACCGCATCAACAGCATGATGCGCCGCGATTACAACCATCCGAGCGTGCTGATCTGGTCGCTTGGCAACGAGTCGAGCGCGGGCGAGGTTTTTCGTGCGATGTATCGCCACGCGCACACGATTGATCCGAATCGTCCGGTACATTACGAGGGTTCCGTGCACATGCGCGAATTCGAGGATGTGACGGACATCGAAAGCCGTATGTACGCGCATGCTGACGAAATCGAACGCTATCTGAACGACGGCAGCCCGGCACATACGGACGGTCCAAAGAAGCCGTACATTTCCTGCGAATACATGCACGCAATGGGCAATTCGTGCGGCAATATGGACGAATACACGGCGTTGGAACGCTACCCGATGTACCAAGGCGGTTTCATTTGGGATTTCATCGACCAGGCAATCGAGACCAAGCTGCCCGACGGCACGACACGCATGTGCTACGGCGGCGATTTCGGCGATCGTCCAAGCGATTACGAATTCTCCGGCGACGGCCTGCTGTTCGCAGACCGCACCCCCTCGCCGAAAGCGCAGGAAGTCAAGCAGCTGTATGCGAACGTGAAAATTGCGGTTTCGGTCGATGAAGCGCGTATTACGAACGACAATCTGTTCGTGTCTACGGGCGATTATCGCTTCGTGCTGCGGATTTTGGCCGACGGCAAGCCGGTATGGTCGACTACGCGCCGTTTCGACGTGGCCGCCGGCGAGAGCGCTTCATTCGAAGTCGATTGGCCGGTTGATGACTACCGCAGCAACGCCGAAGAGCTGGTTTTGGAGGTATCGCAGCAGCTTGGCAACGCTTGCGATTGGGCACCGGCCGGCTACGAGCTGGCGTTCGGCCAGTGCGTGGTGGCAGGTGCGAAGACCACCGCAGATGCCGTTGACGCGGCCGGAGCTCCGGCCGACGGCACCGTCACCCTTGGCCGCTGGAACGCCGGCGTGCGCGGACAGGGTCGTGAAGCACTGTTCTCCCGCACACAAGGGGGTATGGTTTCATATACGTTCGGCGAGCGCGAATTCGTGCTGCGCCGCCCGTCGATCACCACGTTCCGTCCGCTGACGGACAACGATCGCGGTGCTGGACACGCTTTCGAACGTGCCGCGTGGGCGGTCGCAGGAAAGTATGCGCGTTGCGTCGACTGCGCGATCGCAAATCGTGGAGAAAATGCCGTGGAAGCCACGTATACGTACGAATTGGCGATTCCGCAGCGCACGAAAGTGACGGTCCGTTACGTTGCCGACACGGCCGGCCTCGTTTCGCTCGACGTCGAGTATCCAGGCGAGAAGAACGGCGATCTGCCAACGCTTCCGGCGTTCGGTATCGAATGGGCGCTGCCGGTGGAATATGCGAACCTGCGATTCTACGGCGCCGGTCCGGAAGAGACGTACGCCGACCGCAGGCACGCGAAGCTGGGTGTATGGAGCACGACGGCTGGCGATGATTGCGCGCCGTACCTGCTGCCGCAGGAAACCGGCAATCATGAGGATGTGCGTTGGGCGGAGATCACGGACGATTCCGGCCACGGTGTGCGCGTGAAGCGCGGTGCCGGCGCAAAGCCGTTCGCGATGAGCCTACTGCCGTATTCGAGCACGATGCTGGAAGAGGCGCTGCATCAGGATGAGCTGCCGAAGCCGCGTCACATGTTCCTGCGTCTGCTGGCCGCGCAAATGGGCGTCGGCGGCGACGATTCGTGGATGTCGCCGGTGCATGAGCAGTACCAGCTGCCCGCCGACCAGCCGCTCAGCCTCAACGTTCAGCTCAAGCTGTTCTAAGCTAAGCCAGCTTCAGCCTCAAGCATAACCGCCGATTCGCGGCATAATTCCGGCCGACTTGCCAATAGGCAGGCCGGCCGATTCTGTTGATGGCTGAAAACAGGCAGGGTGCCTAAAATGAAAGCACGTCTTTGAAGCAAACGACGCCTCAAAGCATGTTTTTCTGAAGGAGGGCATCATGAGCTATCCAAATATGAATCCCGGCAATCCCAACGACCCCAGTCAACCACCGCAGCCGGGATACGGCGCCTATGCACCGAGCCAGCAAGCGCAGCAATCGCAACAGCAGGACGGTCCACAAAGCGGCGGACCAGATGCCGAGCAGACCCCTCGCTATTCCGGCAATCCATATGGCAACCCGTACGGCAATCCGTATGGATATCCGTACGGTAATCCGTATGGTTACGCCCCGAATAGCCATAGCAACGACAGTGGCGAGTGGGAGCCGGTAAGCCCGTTCAAGTTGGTGGAATCGTGGCTGCCGCAACGCGCGAAGAATGCCATTCGCGGTGTATACGGCGTGCTCGGCGTGATGGCGATTGTGCTCGGCATTGCGCTACTCATCTGGCCGGGGGTGACGCTGAAGATCGCCGCGGTTGCGTTGGGCGCGTATTTCGTGATTTCCGGGGTGATCCGTATCGTCACCGCAATTGTGGAGCTCGGTCTGCCGGGAGGCTGGCGCGTGCTTGACATTCTGGTCGGCCTGTTGCTGACAGTCGGTGGCGTGGTCATGCTGAAGAATGCGACCCTGTCCGGCGCCATGCTGGCAGTGCTCGTCACTATGGTGGTGGGCCTCGGCTGGATGATGGAAGGCGTGATGGCGCTGGTTGAGTCGTGGCATATGCCAAGTTCCGCATGGGCTGTGATTTACGCGCTGATTTCGATTGTGGCCGGCTGCATCATGCTGTTCAGCCCGCTGGCCTCCACCGGTTGGCTGATTCTGTTTGGCGGATGCGCGTTGGTTGCACTTGGCATTGTGGCGATCGTCCGCGCGTTCACGTTTGGCAAGGTCGGCAAGAAGGGCTGATTTCCCGCAATCGCAACGCCGGCCATACCACCGGTCGCATTGCCTTTTTCTGTCGCACGATTCGGCGTTTCGATACAGACGCCGAATCGTGCGACTTTTTCTTTATGCCGCCCCGCATCGCCGGCAAAATACGATACGAAACCAAAGACGCAACGGAAGATTGACAGCAATCGTAACGCTGTGTTATACTAGGTGAAACGTTTCGACGAAACGATTCGACGCACAGACGCGCACAGTACGGAACAACCACAGAAAGCGAGATGAATGACAGGCATCAAAGACGTCGCCCGCGAAGCCGGAGTATCCGCCAGCACCGTTTCCTACGTGCTGTCCGGCAAGCGTTCGATTTCCGCGAAAACCACCGAAAAAGTCATGGCTGCCGTAGACAAGCTCGGCTACACTCCGGACGCCAGCGCCCGCAAGATGCGCGGCATGCGCAACCAGCTCATCGCGCTGAGCTCCCCGATTCGCGGCGACATCAACAAAGCCCGCTACAACGCCTACTTTCTGCACACCGCATGGGCCGCAAGGAACGCTGGCTATGACGTGATGTTGCTGACCGGCCCGGACGCCACGAAAGACATTCGTCGCGTAACGCAAAGCAATCTCGTCGATGGCGTCGTCCTGCTTGACGTCGAACAGGACGACGAACGTGCGGCCGCGGCCATGACCTTCCCCAAGCCGTGCGTGGCGATTGGTTATCCGTCATCGCATGCCGGCTGCGCCTGCGTGGACATCGATTTCGCGCTGATGGGCCGCAAGGCCGTCGATTTTCTGTACGAAAAGGGGCATCGCACCGTCGCGTTCCTGCGCAACAACGAATCCGATTACGACCGCCGTTCCGGTTACGTCATCCTCTTCCGCGAAAGCCTGCTGGCGCACGCGAAGGAGCGTGGCATGACAATCATCGAATCCGAGCATTACGAGGAAGATAGTTTCGATGCGAAGCGGTTCGTCCGCACCATTTTCGCGCGGCCCGACCGCCCATCCGCCATCATCAACCAGGCGAATGCGGGCGTGCTCAGCCAAGTGTTGGTGGAGCTGCACGACAATGGAATGACGATTCCGCAGGACGTTTCGGTGCTGTCGTGCGGCACGTATTTCGAGGGCGAGCCTACGCGCTTCCCCATCACCGAAATGCCGGTCATGCCGGAGGAACTGTGCGCCGAAGCCGTGAATCTGCTGACTTCCGCCATCGAGGAACGCGCCGATATCAACGGTTCCGTCAAGCTCATCGAACCCGCGCTGAAGCGCCGCGGATCCGTTGCGGAAGCGGGGTCCGGCGGCACACAATAAATTTTCTTGCGATTGCCGGCACCGCAGTCGGACACCAATCGCAAGGCCAAGCAATATCGGCAGCATAATTTCATACGGATAATCGAAACGTTTCAACATCGGCCGGCCCCGTTCGGCCGATTGCCAAGATTTTCAGATTTCCAAGTAAGGAGAACAAATATGAATACTATGGCGACTTCCGGTTTCGGCAACGGTGCCCTCGATTCGCTAGCAATCGCGACGGACCACGGCCGTACACGTTGCGTCAACGCCGAAAACCCGACCGGCGGCAAGGGCACTGCAGCCACCGCCGCCAGCGCGCTCGGCCCGTCACGTAAGGGCAGCCCTTGCATCCAGACGATCAAGGCGGGCGATTCGGTCACGCTGATGGACGTCGATGGCCCGGGCGTGATTCGCCACATTTGGATGACGGTCACCGACCGCACTTCCCCGACCGGTCCGAACGTACTGCGCAATCTCATCCTCGAATTCTATTGGGATGGCGAGGAGACGCCGTCCGTGCAGTGCCCGATCGGCGATTTCTTCTGCTGCGGTCACGCACAGGCCTGCCGTATCAATTCCATCCCGATCATGGTGGTGCCAAATCGAGGTTTCAACTGCTATTTCGCCATGCCGTTCGAGCACGCGCGCATTGTGCTGCGCAACGATCACAACGAGGACGTGCCGGCCTTCTTCTACCAAATCGACTACACGGAATACGACGCGCTGCCAGCCGATGCGATGCGCTTCCATGCGCAGTGGCGCCGCGAACGCGTCACCGAAATTGCCCGTGACTACACGATTCTCGACAATGTGCACGGCCATGGCGCGTACATCGGCACCTACCTTGCGCTGACCGCGCTGGAAAGCCGCTGGTGGGGCGAAGGCGAAGTCAAGATGTACATCGACGGCGATGAACAGTACCCGACGTGGTGCAGCACCGGAGCGGAAGACTACTTCGGCGGCGCGTGGAGCTTCGCCGACTTCGACGAGCATGGCCGCATGCGCGAGAACACGTTCACCGGACCGTACCTGGGATTCCCGTTCTATTCGCAGCGTCTTGCCGCGCACCGCGAAAGCGACTACTGGGATGTGGCCACACCCGTCATGCGCGGCCTGTACCGCTGGCACATTCCGGATCCGATTTATTTCGATTCTGACCTGCGCGTCACCTGGCAGCAGATCGGCACCGAGGAAGCCGGCAATTTCGAGCGGCAGGATGACGTCGCGTCGGTGGCATACTGGTACCAGCTTGAACCGCACACGCCGTTCGATCCAATCGGTGACCGTCACTTCCGTCAGCCCCGCTGATTTACGATTATTCCGCTGATTTACGCCGATATCGCCGTATCGTGCGTTGACATGGGAATGGATATGTTCCGTCTCGTGTCAGCGTACGATACGGCGATTGTGTTGTTATGCGGGCACAGTAATCACATTTTCTTCAAGATAACCCGATGATTTTACAATAGAAATGACGATTGCGGCATGCCAGACGCATACCGACGTGCGTATAGTAAAGGCACAACAGAAAAACAACAGAAGAACGAAGAACAAGAAAAACAACACAATAGCGACGCACCGCACGATGTAGAGAAGAAAAAAAGAAGCAAGAAACCAGGCGGTCGTCCGAAAGGAAACATCATGAAGAACAACGACACTTTCAACCAGATCCTCAACTCCAACCTCGCTTCCATCGATCCGGGCTTCGGCCAGTTCGCACTTGCCAAGGCTTCCGCTGATCTGATGAAGAAGGTCCTCAACAAGTAAGACCTTCAAGCAGGAAGGCAAGCCGAACCGCGTCAGGCCATCTCTTTGAAACAGACCGCGTGAGGCAAGGCACCGCCGCAGCGAACGCTGCGGCACCGATTCTCTTCTTTCCGATTTTTTAAATCGCATAGCGGGAGGCCGCGATTCCAACCGAATCGCGGCCTCCCGCTTTTTCATACGCGCACATGCATCCCTGTCTTGCCGGCAATGTCCATTATTTGTGCCACACAATCACGCCAATACATCGCTTTCCGTCAACTTCGCACGAACTTAACAGCAACTTACCAGCGAACTTAACAGATGCGAAGTTGCTGTTAAGTTATGTTAAGTTGTCTGGCAAGTTCGGTGGCGTATCTACCGCACGCCACCTGCGCAGCGCAACCGCTACAGTTCCTCCATCGCGAGATTGCGGGCTGCGGCGCGTTCGCGGGGGCCGCGCGTCACGTAGAAACCAATCGCCACGATGACGAACATCACCGTGCAGCAGGTCCACAGCACGTGACTGCCGAACGCGTTCAAAATCCAGCCTCCGACAAGCGGCGAAAACGCATTCGACAGCGACCACACCAGGTTGTACAACCCCTGATACGTGCCGCGCACGTCCTTCGGCGCGATATTCGCCACCGTCGTAGCGGCAATCGGGAATGTGCCAAGCTCGCCGAGCGTCCACAGCACGGTCGCAATCGCGAACGTCACCCACGAATCGGCGCCGATTTGGAACGCATAGCCAACCGCGGTAATGGACATGCCCAGCACCAGCACACGGGTGTTGCTCATCCGCTGGAACAGCGCGATCGCAGGAATCTGCAGCAAACACAGAATGCCTCCGTTGATGGTCAGCAGGCTGGAATATTCGTCCGTACCAAGCCCAATCTGCGTCATCGAAATCGGAAGTCCGCTGACGATCTGGTAATACGCCAGCGTGTACAGGAACATCAGCACCACCATCGACATGAGCGCTTTGTCGGTGCAGGCACGACGATAGCTGCGCCAAATGGAGAATTTCGATTGCTGCGATTGAGCCGTTTGCGCAGTGCCAGAACGTTCCACAGGTTGTTCCACGGAACGTTCCACGGAGCGTTTCACAGACCGTCCGACACCGTGCACGCCCAGCCCGGCCTCTTTGAAGAATGCCATCATCAGCAACGTAGCGAATACCAACACAGCCGCTTCCGCATAGAACATCAGCGAATAGGAGATTTTGACAAGCTGGTTGGCGATGATCGGGCCGATAGCGAAGCCGAAATTCGCAGCCCATGTTTGCAGCGAATACGCACGCTTCTGCTTGCGAAACGGCACCACGTCGGAAACGTAAGCCGCGACCGCAGGCGTCGGCATAGATGAAATCGCACCGTATATCAGCAACGTAATCGCCATAATCCAAGGATTGCCGATACAAGCCAACAAAACCAGCATCACCGCGGAACCGAGATTGCCGATAACAATCATCGCGGGGCGCCCGAATCGGTCAGACAGCGCACCACCGTACAGGCAGCCGAAAATACCGCCGAAACCGTACATGGAGACGATAGTGCCAGCCACGCCCGCGCTCACATGCATGTCGGAGACGAGGTACATGGAAAGAAACGACGTGACGAAACGGCCCATCCACAGGATGAGCAGCGTGACCCACAAGCCCCAGAACATGACGGGCAAACCGAAAATCTCTTTGTTCTTCTCCATTCTTGCCATCATATCGAGCAATATCGAGCAGACGCGAAGCCGCCGCCTTTTCCCGGGGTGCTGGGACAATGGACAACTATGGCAATGAAAAAAGGACCGACCAAGGGGTCGGGCGGAAAGCATCGTAACGCGCTGAAGGGCAAGGGGCCGACCCCCAAGGCCGAAGATCGCGTATATCACAAGGCTTACAAGGCGAAGAAGGCGGCGGATCGCCGCAAGATGGCCGATCCGCGACTGGCGGCACGTCGTCGCGTGGCGAAGTTCACTTCGGAATCCGACGATCTGGTCATCGGCCGTAACGCGGTGCTTGAGGCGCTGCGTTGTGGCGTGCCGGCAACCACGCTGTATGTGGCGGCACGTATCGAGCATGACGATCGCACGCGCGAAATCGTGCGTCTCGCCGGCATCCACGGACTGCATCTGCTGGAAGCCGACAGGCTTGAAATGGACCGTATCGCACGCTCGTCGAACCATCAGGGCGTGGTGCTGAAGGCGCAACCGTTCCAGTATTCCTCGCTGGCAGAGCTCGTGGACCGCGCCGATAAGAAGGCGCGTGCCATGGAAGCAGCCGATTCGGAAAGCGCGCGCATCGCGGCACGTCCGCTGTTCATCGCGCTCGACGGCGTCACCGATCCGCAGAACCTCGGCGCGGTCATCCGTTCCGCGGCCGCATTCGGCGCGAATGGTGTGATTCTGCCGGAGCGCCGTTCCGCTTCGGTCACGGCCGCCGCATGGAAGGTGTCCGCGGGCGCCGCCGCGCACATGCCGGTGGCACGCGTGGTGAATCTGACCAAGGCGATCGAAAGCCTGAAGGAACGTGGCTACTACAGCGTCGGCCTTGACGGCGGCGGTGACGCGCTCGTCGGCGAAACCGGCTTCGAAACCGATCCGCTGGTGGTTGTGCTCGGCTCGGAAGGCAACGGCCTGAGCCGTCTGGTACGAGAGGCGTGCGATTCCATCGCCGGCATTCCGATGTCGAATATGGTCGAATCGCTGAACGCCTCCGTGGCAGCGGGCATCACGTTGTATGCCGTGGCACGCGCCCGTCGCGAGGCCGCAGCAGCCAAGTAATCGTTTATTACGATATTTATGAAAAAGCTCAAGCCTTGTGGCTTGAGCTTTTTCATATGCCATTAACGGCTAATGGCTCCACACCGCAGCGTCCGGATCATCGTCCGGGTTGTAGCCGTCCTCGTCGGTGCCGTAAGTGTATTCGTCATCGATCACGCCGGAATCGGCCTCGGCGTTCAGCGCGTCGACATCCTTCGAATCGAGCTTGTACTGCGGCAGCACGTTCTCCACATAGCTCTTCACGGCTTCGGTCATGGACACGTCGTGGCCGGCCTTCTCCGCAAGGAACCAACGATGGTCGAGTACCTCATGGAAGAACTGCGCCGGCTCGATCTGGGAGCGGTATTCGCGCGGAATCATGCGCACGGTCGGCTCGAACACCTCGCGCATCCAGTCGGTGGCCACGATTTCGAGATCCTCGCCATCACGCCACGTGGAGGTGCGGTAGGCGTCCAGATCGTTGAGCAGACGGCGGGCCTGGTTCTCCTGCACGTCAAGACCGGTCAGTCGCAGCAGCTTGCGGTTGGCGTAGCCGGCGTCCACCACGCGCGGACGCACCAGCACGCGCTTGCCGTCCTCGGCGGTCTTCATTTCCAGCTCGTCCACGTCGAAGCCCAGTTCGTTGAGCTTATTGACGCGCTTTTCGATCTTCCACATCTCGTCCGGGCTGAACTTGTCGGTGTCGGTCAGCGCGCTCCACAGCGAATGGTAGCGGTCCACCAGGCGGTTTCCGATTTCGATTTCGTCCACGTTGCTCGGCAGCAATGCGCCGGAAGACAGATCCATCAGTTCGCCGATGATGTTCGTACGGGCCAAATCCACATCGTATTCACGCTGGCCTTCGGTGAGGTTCACCTGCAGATCGCCGGTTTCGGCGTCCACCAGGAACGCGGAGAAAGCGTCGGCGTCACGCAGGAACAGCACGTTAGACAGGGACACATCGCCCCAATAGAAGCCGGCCAGGTGCAGACGCACCATCAGCACGGCAAGCGCGTCGATGAGTCGTTCGGCGGTGTCGGGACGCAGGTTGCGGGCGAACAGCGCGCGGTACGGCAGCGAGAATTTCAGATGCTTGGTGACCAGGATGGCTTCCAGCGGCTCACCTTGCGCATTATGGCGGCCGGTGACCACGGCGATCGGCTGCACGGTAGGCAGTTCCAGCTTCTGCAGTCGGCGCAGCAGCTCGTATTCGCGTTCCGCCACGTTGCGTGTGATTTCCTTCATGGCGTAGACTTCGTCGCCCACGTGCACGAAACGCACCACGTGCCTGGAGATGCCTCGCGGCAGGTTGACCAGCAGGTCCTCAGGCCATGTTGCCAGCGGCTTCTCCCACGGCAGCGTGAACATCTTCGGATTCGAACTCGCGGCGGTGATCTTCAACGCCTGCGGCTCCGGGCTCTGCGCTGCGGGGTCCTCGGCCTTCACGGAAGTGGCCTTAAGCACACGGGGATCCATCTGTGGCAATTCATGTGATTCCATAGCTCTTCAATTTACCCGCTGACCTACCCACGGCAGGCGGCAAAGGGACTACGAGTGTCACGATGAGAACAGCGGGAAAAGAAAAGCCCCGCACCAACGCGGGGCTTTTCCAACGAGACAATAAGAGAGGAAAGAGAATGTCTCGTTTAATGGTTGACGGACGTTTGCACATCCGCCAAGTATTGGTTCAACCACCCGCCAAGCGTTCCATAAGGAACGCCCGACGGTTGGTTACTCGTTATCGTCTCAGTTCAGACGCAGCTCGGTGGACGGAGCGAACAGGTGCATCTTGGACGGGTCGATCTTGATCTTGACGGTATCGCCGACCTTCGGAAGAGCACGCGGGTTCACGCGGATCGTGGTGAGCTTGTTCTGATCGGACATCATGGTGGACGCCTCAGCAGCGGAGCCATCGGTGATGATGTTGCCGTAGATGTAGCCGTCGGAGCCCAGATCCTCAACGTTCATGACCTTGAGGGAGAAGGCGTTGGCCTCATCCGGGGCAGCCAAGGAGGCGTCTTCCGGACGGAAGCCGACCACAATCTGGCCGTTGTCTTCGGCGGTGAGCTTGTTGACGGCCTCAGTCGGCAGATCCACGGTGTCCTCGCCGATCTTTGCCTTGCCGTTGACCACCGGGTGGGTGTTGATGTTCATCGACGGAGAGCCGATGAAGCCAGCGACGAAGACGTTGGCCGGACGATCGTACAGCTCAGTCGGAGCGCCGACCTGCTGCAGAATGCCGAGCTTGATGACGGCGATACGATCACCCATGGTCAGAGCCTCGGTCTGATCGTGGGTCACGTACAGGGTGGTGACACCCAGCTGACGCTGCAGAGCGGCGATCTGGGTACGGGTCTGCACACGGAGCTTGGCGTCGAGGTTGGACAGCGGCTCATCCATGAGGAAGACCTTCGGCTCACGGACGATTGCACGGCCCATAGCCACGCGCTGACGCTGACCGCCAGACAGAGCCTTCGGCTTACGATCGAGGTACTCGGTCAGGTCGAGGATCTCAGCGGCCTTCTCGACGCGCTTGCGGATCTCGTCCTTCGGGGTGCCGGCGCTCTTCAGGGCG
>SKEP01000929.1_pt1 | contig 16495 bp, 14 predicted proteins | sample 4826901 | NCBI WGS metagenome assembly SKEP01 (sample SAMN11008806, study PRJNA524170) | human gut metagenome | biome: Human fecal sample; material: Feces; isolation source: fecal sample from pouch patient p4, p43, p49, p54, p55 | host: Homo sapiens | place: Israel: Tel-Aviv | collected 2014-03-20
ATATACAATTCTGTGGAGGTAAACATATATGAAAAAGGTTACAGTTTCTTGGAAAGTTAAAAAAGTAAAGGATTCTGCAAGAATTAGTACAATGTACTGTTTCAAATCTTGTGAGAAGAATCAGAACTAATTCTAATGAAAGCACGGATGAAGGATGTGGTATTTATATCACACCTTTTTTGTTATATATAAGGAGAAAATGAAAAATGACTTTTGAAAATGAAGAAAGATATGATGAAGACTTGGTGGAAAAGGAAATTAATTTAAGTAAGGTTTACTCATTACCAGACGAAATTTGTATTGTTAAATATAAAGAGGTTTATTTAGCTATATATACAGAAGGCGTGTTGTGGATTGTATTGAAAAATAAGGAAGAATTAGAAATCTTTAATTTAATTAGAAAAGGAGAAAATTTAGAGAATCTCTTTAAAAAATATTCAGAAGATTCAATTATAAATGTAGTTATGCAAATAGAAGCAAAAAAATTTGATTCTCCTGAAGTAAATGAATTTGATGAAAAGAATGTTTGTATTTATTTGACAAATAATTGTAATGAACGTTGTAAACATTGCTATATGTATGCAGGCGATATAAAAATTGAAGAGATGAATTCTGAAAAATGGATTACAGTCTTAAATAAATTGGTAGCAGCAGGGTGTGAAGGTGTTACGTTTACGGGTGGAGAAGTGACTGTATACAAGGGATTTGAAAAAATAATAAAACATGCGCATGAAATAGGATTAGCGGTAACTGTTCTTAGTAATGGTATTTTATGGGATGAACAAATGGTAAAAAATCTATCTCCTTTTATTGATGAGATACAAATAAGTATAGATGGTTATGATTCAGAATCATATTATTCTGTTAGAAGATATGATGGCTTTGATAAAGCCATGAATTGTATTGAGTTATTTACAAATACAGGAACAAAAGTATCTATGGCAGTAACTCCCTTATATGAAAATTTAGATGTTTTTATAGATAAATTTGAATCGTTTGCCAAAAATTTTTTAAGTACGCATCCTGATGTTTTTGTTAAGTTAAATCATGAACTTATAGTAGGGCGTGAAGTGAATACGACAGAAGATGAAAACAAAGAATATAGGAGAAAACTTAAGAAATTGGTTGAAAGACTTTATCCAGATTATTATAATGAGACATTTGTGTTAAATTACGAAAATAAAGCGATAAGACGAAATTGTGGATTTGGTGGTGTTAGTATTGCGGCTAACGGGGATGTTTATTGGTGTAATCGAATTCATGAATTAAATAGTACTATGAATGTATTTAAATGTGATATGGATACTATTTTCAAAAAAAGCAAGTGGATAAAAGATAATACTTCTGTTGATAATACTATAGGATGTATGGACTGTGAAGTTAAATATATATGTGGTGGTGTTTGCAGAATGAAGTATGAAGGCATTAAAAATGCAGAAAAACATTTAGGAGAGTGGAAATGTAAATGTGATGGAAAAGAACATTTGTATGAAAAAATGATTCGCAGTAATGAATATTTTTTTGAATGATAGAGAGTGTGAATTTATAGATGTCAGACCTTATTTTAAATATCAATTTTGATGAAAGTAAAAAAAAGAATAGATTGATTATAGAAACATATGAAGGAAATATTCCTTCCTTTAAGAGTAAAAAATATTCAGGACAGTTACGCAATGTAAATATAAATGCTACAAATATATATGACAATATTTCAGATGTAGAGATGAAGGTTTTGCGTGAATTTTTGAATGATGATTCTAATGTTCAAATTAGTAAATATCAGTATATGATTTCTCCAGAAAATATAAGGAAGATAAAACAATTAGCAAAAATAGAATGTATGTTTTATAAAGATAAGAAGAAAGGAATGTTTCAAATTGAATATGTGAATTATGATAACCTGCCTTCAAAAAACATGTATTCGATAGAAGGACTTCGGTTTGGAGGAGAGAAAACATCTTTATATTTCATGATAGATGACTCAAAAACAGAAATAAAAGTAAAAGAAATAATACCAAAAGTGTATATAAATTTGAGTGAAAAAGAATTTCATTTAGTATTAAAATTTGATTATGGAATATCTGTAATTGACTTTTTGAACCAAGAACGTCAATTAGGCCCCAAAGAAGGTTATCGAGATTTTGGGTTTGAAAATAAAATAAAAAAGGAAATTGAAAAAAATGGATGGAACCTTAAAAGAAGCGAAGGATTTATATTTGTTGGTAAAGATATTAGTAAAGGAATCTTAGGCCTGATAGAAAGCGGTATTTGTGTATATACAAATTCTGAAGAAAAAGTATCAACGGCAGATTTTTCAAATATAAAAATATCTTATAATATGGATTGGTTTAGCATCAAAGGACATGTTTTGATAGATGATAGTTCTGTAGACATTACAAAATTGATCGATTTTAGAAAAAAAAGAAAAAACTGGATTGAATATAATGGGAAGGTAATTATTCTTCCAAAGTCATTAGTGTCTAAAAAGATTAAAAAGGATGTCGAATCCGATGAATTATATATTGATAAAAAAAATATACCTAGTGCAATTGGTATGGCATATGACTTGAATAAAGGAGTAGTTCGTAATCTTGATAAGTTAATTGATTATAACAAGATCGAATTGAAAATAGATGCCAATATCGAAAAAATATTAAGAGAATATCAAATTATTGGGGTAAAATGGCTTTTAGCGTTGCGAAAAAATGGATTTGGTGCATGTTTAGCTGATGATATGGGTTTAGGAAAGACTTTACAAATTATAGCTTTTTTAAGTGATGCTAGTTTAAAAAATACGAAAAATCTTATTATTGTACCGAAAACATTATTGATAAATTGGGAAAGAGAAATCAGTAAATTTTCACCAAACACATTTGTTTACTTATATCATGGTACGGATAGGAATATTGATGCGATGAATGAGGCTAATATTGTGTTATCCACGTATCAAACCATAGTGAATGATGTTTCTTTACTAAAAAACATATATTTTGATAATCTAATTATTGATGAAGCGCAGTATATAAAAAATTCGAGAAGTAAGGCATATAATGCAGTTAATACTATTAAAGCCTCTATGAAAATTATATTAACTGGTACTCCAATTGAAAATAACTTAAAAGAGTTCTGGGAGCTAATGAGATTGATTAACCCTGAAATCATTGAGCCTTATACAAAAATTTCAAATGATCAAACTAAATTAGTTGACAGAATAAAAATGTTAACATCTCCTTTTTTGCTTAGAAGAATGAAAAAAGATGTATTGAAAGATTTGCCAGAAAAACAAGAACAAACGATTTTGATTAATATGAATGGCGAACAGCAGAAAATATATGACAAAATGTTAGAGAGTATTCGATATGAGATTTTGAAGAAAAATGATAGATATGAAATAAAATCAAATAGTATAATGCTAAATGGATTATTATATTTACAAGAAATATGTTGCCACCCCCAATTATTGCCTATAGAGTATAATGAGGGTATCACAGAATCTGCAAAACTGGAGACATTAATAGAATTATTGAAACCATTGTATTTGAACGGACATAAAATTGTTGTGTTTAGTAGATTTACCAAAATGCTATCGATAATTAAGAAACGAATAGTTTCAGAGCATATGAATTATTTTTATCTAGATGGTTTAACTCAGAATCGACTAGATGTGGTAGATGAATTTGAAAAAAGTGATAATGGAGTCTTTTTGATTAGTTTGAAAGCGGGGGGGACAGGTTTAAATCTTGTTTCTGCAGATACAGTTATTATTTATGATCCTTGGTGGAATCCTGCAAGTGAAAAACAAGCAGAGGATAGAATATATAGAATAGGACAAACAAGGAATGTTATGATATATAAAATAATTGTAAAAGGAACAATTGAAGAAAAAATACAGAAATTGCAGAATGAAAAAAAGAGTTTGTGTTCTGAAATCTTAGATGGTCATGAGATTCCAATTGCTATGACAACTGAAATTATGGAAAAACTAATTTTAGAATAGATTGCTTTTGTAATAATGGTGGACTGATGTAAATGGGCCAATATCTTGTGTTATTAAGTGTATTTTTAGTCAATAAAGAAACGCAGACAGATTAAGTTCTGTCTTTTTCTTTACCTAAAAAAAGATCCTAGGCTTATCTAGGATCTAATAATTCAAAGCAACGCCCTACATCACTTGGATAATGAGCATCACTTGCAGTAACAATTTGTACATTATTTTCTTTTAGGATATTTCTAAAATCAGCATTTAAGCCAATATCAGGATGATGATATGAATAATGAGCTTTAGTGTTGTCTTCCATTTTAATGTTGTATTCATTTGCCAGACGAGCGATATGATGGTAGGTAGGATGTAAATCGTAGCCTGGATCAATCGAATACAATTTAATCACATCTGGATGACCCACTTGATCAAAGAGATTGGATTGGATTAGTTTTTCAATAGAGTCATAATAGGATTTATAAATAGTAGAAGGATCATTTTTGTTCCAAAGCAATTCTTTAGAAAAGGCATCCATATCATATAGATAACCATTTACAGAGTGTACACTACCTATTAGAAAGTCAAAATGGTAGTTTTTAAGGATGGAGGATAATAGACTTTCTGTTTCAGGCGTATAACATACTTCAAGCCCAAAACGCACATTAATGTCAAAAGTTTCTTTTTTTAAGGCTGCAATTAATTTTAAATAATCATCTATGGAGTTTTTTTGTTTCTTTAAAAACCACTCTTCTTGTAATTTAGATACTTCACAAACTCTTTTATAACAGTCTTTAAATTCAAAGAATCTATGTGTGTGATCTAAAATCTGAAGATGAGTAATTCCTTTTTCTTTGGCAGCATCAATAAACTTACAAACATATTCAATGCTTAAATCACCATTTTCTAAATGTGTATGTGCATCAATCATAGTACCATCCTATTTCTTATATGTAGATACTCGAATTATACCATTGATTTTCTCGATTGGAGAAATATCTACTTCTGAGTCTAAATCAATAATTGTATACGCAATATCTTTTTTAGATTTATTCATCAAGTTTTCGATATTGGCATCCTTTAAAATATCCGTAATTTGAGAAATCATTTTTGGTTTATTATCATGAATACAAGTGATTCTAAATGGTGAATTCATATCCATCTTAGCATTTGGGAGATTGACAGAATTTGAAATATTTCCATAAGTCAAATAATCCATCAATTCTTGAGCTGCCTTTACAGCACAATTTTCTTCACTTTCCTCGGTTGAAGCACCTAAGTGAGGAATCGCAATGGCTTTATCGCTTTGAATTACTTTTTGACTAGGAAAATCAGTTACATAAGATGCAACTTTATTTTCATCTAACGCCTCTAATAGAGCATCTTCATCAACAAGGCCACCACGCGCAAAGTTTAATAATTTGACGCCATCTTTCATCTTGTCAAAACTATCTTTATTGATAAAGTTTTTTGTTCCATCATTTAAAGGTACATGAATCGTAATAAAATCACATTGACGATATAGATCATCAATATTTGTGACATGATTTACATATCGAGATAAATTCCATGCAGCATCAACAGACATATAAGGATCATATCCATATACTTTCATCCCGAAACGTAAAGCTAGATTGGCAACTTGAATACCAATAGCACCACAACCAATGACACCTAAAGATTTACCTGTTAATTCATGACCAGCATATTTTTTCTTTTGTTTTTCTACATCCTTTGCGATGTTCTCATTTTCTTTTTGTGTTTGGATCCATTCAATACCATGATAAATATCACGACTTGCCAGTAACATACCCGCAAACACAAGTTCTTTTACGGCATTGCTATTTGCACCGGGAGTATTAAATACGGCAATCCCTTTTTTAGTACATGTATCAATATCAATGTTGTTGACACCAGCACCTGCACGAGCGATGGCTTTTAAATTGTTGCCATATTCAATATCATGAAGATTGGCACTACGAACTAAAATGGCATCTTCATCTTCCATATTTTCGTTTACTTCATAATCTGGCGTAAACTGATCTAAACCAATTTGCGCAATATTGTTATAGAGTTTTATTTTAGGCATTATAATTCTCCTCTTCAAATTTTCTCATAAATGCAATTAGGGCTTCTACACCTTCAAGTGGCATGGCATTATAAATACTTGCACGCATACCACCAACCGTTCTGTGACCTTTAATATTCACAATTCCTGCTTCTTTAGCTTCTTTAACAAATTTAGCATCTAGATCCTTGTCACCCGTCACAAAAGGAACATTTGTATAAGAACGATCTTCAGGTACAACAGGATTTGAATAGAGTTTAGAAGCATCGATATAGTCATATAATAATTTAGCTTTTTGACGATTGATCTTTTCCATGTTTTCCAATCCACCAATTTGTGTTTCTAGCCATTCAAGTACTAAACCACAAATATAGATGGCATAAGTAGGTGGCGTATTGAACATAGAATCATTGTCAGCATATGTTTTGTAGTTTAACATGCTTGGTGTTTTTTCATCAGCTAAACCAATCAAGTCTTTTTTTATGATAACCACAGTTAAACCTGCAGGCCCCATATTCTTTTGGGCACCGGCAAAAATTAAATCATATTTAGAAACATCCGTTCTTTCACTTAAAATACAACTTGATAAATCTGCAACTAATAACTTTCCTTCATGTGGAGGAAGTTCTTTATATTTAGTTCCATAGATTGTGTTGTTCTCACAAATATATACATAATCAGAATCTTCACTTAAATCTTCTTGTTTAATTTTAGGAATATACGTAAAGTTATCTTCTGCACTTGACGCGACTACATTTACTTTTCCTAATTTTTCATGTTCTTTTAAAGCTTTCTTTGTCCATTGACCCGTATTGATCAAATCTACGTTATGTTTTTCTAAATTCAAAGGAATCATAGTAAATTGTAAAGAAGCACCTCCTTGTAAGAATAAAATTTCATATTCATCAGGAATGTTCATTAATCTTTTTAATCTTGCTTTACAAGTATCTATAATATCCTGGAATTCACTGGAACGGTGGGACATCTCCATAACACTCATTCCACTATTATGAGCATCTAACATTTCGCTTGCAGCTTTTTTTAAGACCCATTCTGGTAAGCATGCGGGACCGGCACTAAAGTTATATACACGTGTCATTTTGTTACCTCGGTGAAAATATTTCCACCTTTCCTTTCTTTTATGTTTCATGATTATACATTTATTTACATTATATTTCAAGAAATTTGTTCATAAATTGAATTCAGGTGTGCTTAAAATCAAAACAAATCATTTAACGAAACCTTAACAGAACCATTTTTTTCGTTTAACAAACATGCATTATGATATGTGTGTCGAAAGAAAAGAGGACAAGGAAAATATGAATAAGTTTTTAAAAGGTGCAATGATCGTAGGATTATCTGCAGCTATGGTAGGATGTAGTTCAAATGTTGCATCCGATGAAAGTGATTCAAAAAATGAAAGTTTAAGCGGAACAATTACAGCCGCAGGTTCAAGTGCGTTGAAACCATTGGTGGATGTTGCAGCCGAACAGTTTTCAAACGAAAACCTAGATGTTTCAATTACAGTAGATGCTGGTGGTTCAGGAGAAGGCTTAAAACAGGTAGCTGATAAAACCGTTACACTAGGAAACTCCGATGTTGCAGCTGAAGAAAAATTAGATAAGGATCAAGCTAAAGATTTAGTCGATCACCAAGTTTGTGTTGTAACAATGGCTCCAATCGTAAATAAAGATGTTGGTGTTAAAGATTTAACCAAACAACAATTGATTGATATCTTCACAGGAAAAACAACAAACTGGAAAGATGTTGGTGGACCAGATGAAGACATTGTCTTAGTTACTCGTCCAACTTCATCAGGAACAAGAGCCACATTCCAAAAATATGCATTAGATGGAAATGAAGAAGCAAGCAACACTTCAATGGAAACAGATGATTCTGGTGTATTGTTACAAAATGTAACAGATACAAAAGGTGCAATCGGTTATGTGGCATTATCTTATTTAGTAGACAATGACGATGTAGATACAGTCGCAATTGATGGGGTTGAACCAACATTAGAAAACACATATAGTGGTGACTACAAAGTTTGGACATTTGAGCACATGTATACAAATGGAGAACCAGATAAAGCAACAAAGGCATTCTTAGATTACATCATGGGTGAAAAATTCGGTAAGAAAATGGAATCATTAGGCTATGGTGTTTCTAGCAAAATGGAAAAAACAGATCACTAATTGCGAGTTCTTTAACGGACATTGAAATATATGTCCGTTATTCATTTAGTTTGGAGGAATTTGATGAGTCGTAAAAGCATGTTTTGTAAAGAATATTTTTGGCAGATTCTCGTTACAATTGGTGGTCTGTTCGTGATATTTGTAACTCTATTAATTGGAGCTTTTCTAGTTTATAAAGGTTCTGATACATTTTTAAAATTTCATCATACTCTACAAGAGTTTCTTGGCAGTGCAAACTTTGCACCAATGGATAATGCCAGTTCAAAAGGACATGTAGGAGCCTTGATCTTTATTGTTGGATCGCTATGTGTTTGTGGATTGGCCTTATTGATTGCCACGCCTTTTGCGTTAGGATCATCTATTTTTATGACAGAAATTTCACCTAAGTTTGGTGAAAAATTCTATCGTCCTATGGTAGAAATTTTTGCCGGAATTCCTAGTGTTGTCTATGGATGGGTTGGATTAACGGTCTTGATTCCGTTCTTAAAGAAAGTATTTGATTTGCAGGTAGGACACTCTATACTTGCAGCAAGTCTTGTTTTATCCATTATGATATTTCCATCGATTACCAGTGTTGCCAGTGATGCGATTCGAGCTGTTTCAAAAGAAACACGAATGGCTGCTTATGGACTTGGCTCAACGCGTTGGCAAACGATATATCGTGTCGTAATTCCTGCTGCATTACCTGGAGTCATTTCAGGTATTGTTTTAGGACTGGCAAGAGCGTTTGGTGAAGCTTTAGCTGTTGCGATGGTTATTGGTCAGACAACGGCTTTACCTAAGAGTATTTTTTCTACTTCAAAAACACTAACAACGGAAATTGCAGCTCAAATGGGAAATGCGATGGAAGGTGGAGAAATGAAGGCAGCCCTATGGACAATGGCTTTATTGTTGTTCTTGATTTCGTTATTGTTTATTACTATTATTCATAAGTTTTCAAGACCGAAAGGAGAATAGAGATGGATTCTAGAATTAAAAGAGCAAAAATGATTGATCAATTCATGACAATCGTCTTCTATGGTATCGCCTTATTCTTCTTTTTACTTCTTGTAGGCTTTGCCGGTAAAGTTATTATTGGGGGCTTGTTAGGGGCTAAACCAGAAATGTTTGGCTTTACTCGATCTGGCAGCATTGGAAACCAAGTTTTTAATACGATTTACTTAGTATTTATTTCTTTGTTGGTTTCGGTTCCAATTGGAATATTAGCCGGCATTTATTTGGCGATGTACGCAAAACCAGGGCTTGTAACACGCTTTTTAAGAACTTGTATTGAAACATTGTCTTCTTTACCAAGTATTGTTGTCGGTTTATTTGGATATTTGATTTTCTTAGTTGTCATTGGATTATCAAAAAGTTTATTAGCAGGTGCTCTGTCTATATCAATTCTAAGTTTACCTTTGATTACAACAACTACAGAAGATGCGATAAAAGGTTTGCCTGAAGGCTATTATCACGGAAGTATGGGACTTGGAGCAACAAAGTGGCAAACCATATTCCATGTACTATTGCCAGCATGCCTATCACGTATTATGACCGGTGTTATTTTAGCGGCTGGTCGTGGATTTGGTGAAGCTGCTGTATTACTTTATACAACTGGTTCAGGAAGCGATTTGCGTTGGAATAATTTTAGTTTTACTTCTCCAACATCGCCAATTAATGTGTTAAGACCTGCTGAAACATTATCTATCCAAATCTGGAACTTACAAACCAATGGACAAGATCGAGCATTGGCTAATTTATCTAGTGCTGTGTTGATGATTTTAGTATTGGCATTTAGTATTGGAGCCAATGTCTGGTCAAGACACATTTCCAAAAAACAAGCTGGATTAGAGAAATAGAAAGGTTACGTATGAATAATAAATTTACAGTGAATGATCTGAATTTATATTATGGTGATTTTCATGCCTTAAAGAATATAAATTTGGATATCAAAGAAAAAGAAATTACAGCATTCATTGGTCCTAGTGGATGTGGTAAATCAACATTTTTAAAAACATTGAATCGAATGAATGACTTGGTGGAAAGTACTAAAATCACAGGTGATATTTGCCTAGATGGAACGGATATCTACAAAAATATGGATGCGATTGAATTAAGACGTAGAGTTGGAATGGTATTTCAACAGCCTAATCCATTCCCAAAAAGTATTTATGACAATATTGCGTATGGCCCAAGAATTTTTGGAATCAAAAAGAAAAGTGAATTGGATGAAATTGTTGAAAGAAGTTTAAGACAAGCTGCCATTTGGGATGAAGTGAAGGATCGTCTACATAAATCAGCTTTAGGAATGTCTGGTGGCCAACAACAACGCTTATGTATCGCAAGAGCCTTGGCTATGCAGCCTGAAGTATTGTTGATGGACGAACCTACAAGTGCTCTAGATCCAATTTCAACTAGTAAGATTGAAGAATTGACTTTAGAATTGAAAAAAGACTATACAATCGTTATTGTTACTCACAATATGCAGCAAGCTATGCGTATTAGTGATAAAACAGCCTTCTTCTTATTGGGTGATTTAATTGAGTATAGTGATACAGAAGCATTGTTCTCTACGCCAAAAGAAAAGAAAACAGAAGACTATATTACAGGGAGGTTTGGATAATGGTTTTACCTACAAAGTTTTTAAAACAAACAAAACAGTTAGAACTGACTATGACACAAATGTCTCAAGACTGTTTAAAAGGATTGTGGTTTTGCAAGCACGCTATTTTAGATGGAAACAAAACTTTAGTTCAGGACGTTTCGCAAATGCATGAAGAAGTGAGTGAACAAGGAAGAGAAGCTGAACAAATTTGTATGAAGATTCTTCTTCTTCAACATCCGGTTGCGAAAGACTTAAGACGTATTACTGTAGCTACAAATACAATTCGTGATTTAACACGTATCATGGATCAGGAAAAAGAAGTTTCAGAACTTATTTGTGCTTTGAATATGGAAGATTTAGTTATGGATGATTGTATTCAACAACAATTTATCATCGCAAAAGAAATGATTACACTTGCGATTGAAGGTTTTATTCAGAAAGACGAAAAAGCAGCAGATCAAGTTATTAAAATGGATGATCAAGCGGATGCACAATATGAAAAGGCTAAAGAGGTCTATGTTGATTTATTGGCCAGAAAAGAGCATGATACAGGGACTCTAGTGGATGTGTTACTTGTCGGTAAGTACTTAGAAAGAATTTGTGATCATTGTGTAAATATTGGAAAATGGGTTCTTTATCAAAAGTCTGGTATTTTTGAAGCAATTGAATAAAGCAAAAAAGCTGTAAGCAAATTTGCTTACAGCGTATTTTTTACTTGGTGGAGCGTATCGGGATCGAACCGATGACCCCCTGCGTGCAAGGCAGGTGCTCTCCCAGCTGAGCTAACACCCCAAGTGCCTTTTAATATTACCTAATAATTTTGGAAAATGCAAGCTTTTTTTGGTAAAATTAAATTATGAAAAAGAAATGGACATGGATCATTATATTATGTATATTCAATTTCAGCTTAATGGGCTTTATTTTAACACACCCCACACCAAATTCGAAAGAAGCAACAAAGGTTGTAAAAAATGTTTCTACAAAAAAACAGGAAAATAAAAAATCATTTACGTTTGTAGGTGTAGGTGACAACTTGTATCATGGTGCGATGTATTGGTACCCATACCAAAGAGATGGATATTACAATTTTGATTCCTATTATGAAATGACAAATAAATATACACAAAATGCAGATTTGGCATATATCAATTTTGAAACTTTATGCATTGGAGAAGAGTATGAATTGAGTGGATACCCTACTTTTAATGGACCTACAGAAATTCTGTCTTCAGTCAATAAGGCTGGCTTTGATTGGTGGAGTTTAAGTTCAAATCACTCTATGGATCGAGGGGCTGAGGGTTTATTAACACAGATTGATTTGATTCGAAAGAATTATCCAGATGTTATTACGACGGGTTCGCATACGTCTCAAAAGGATAAAAAGCGTACATTAGTAAAAGAAATCAATGGAATCAAAGTAGGATTTCTTGGATATACCTATGGCTTGAATGGATTTAGTGTGCCTGAAGATAAGCCATGGCTTGTGGATTTGATTGATAAGGATCAAATGAAAAAAGATATGGAAGTTTTAAGTAAAGTGAGCGATGTCCAATTGGTTTCTATGCATTGGGGTGAAGAATATCAGATGGAGCCGACTGAAGAGCAGGAAGATTTGGCAAATTATTTAAATGAACTAGGTGCCGAGGTTGTGATTGGTTCACACCCACACGTTATTGAACCGGCAAAAGTTATTAAAGGAAAGAAGCAAGATACACTTGTGTATTATTCATTAGGAAATTATACGAGTGCCCAGGATATGGATATTACTATGGTTGGTGGAATGGCGAGCTTTACACTGAATTATGATCTAGATACAAAAAAGACTTCTTTTACAGATACTAAATTTATTCCATTGATTACATGGTTTGATGTAGGGTATAATGCATGGAAGACTTACCCAATCGAAGATTACAATGATTCGCTTGCACAAACACATAACTTAGCTTCGAATTATGATCTTTCAAAAGAATGGGTGCAACAATTTGTCCAGTCTGTAATGCAAGATTGTGATGGAGTAGAGGTGGTTTTAGAATGAGTCAAAATCAAAAGACAATAGCCGAAAATCGTAAGGCAAGACATGAATATGAGTTGTATGATCGTTTTGAAGCAGGTTTAGTGCTTCAGGGAACAGAAATTAAAAGTATTCGAAGAGGAAAAGTTCAATTAAAGGACAGCTATATCAGTTTTCAAAAAGGGGAAGCTTTTATTAAAGGTATGCATATTTCTCCTTATGAATTTGGAAACCGATTTAATCATGATGAAACGCGTGATCGCAAACTCTTAATGCATAAGCAGGAAATTCAAAAATTGGAGCAATCTGCGCGTGTTAAAGGGTATACGGTTGTACCTGTGAGAATTTATTTGTATAAAGGTTTGGCAAAGTTAGAAATTGCTTTGGCGAAAGGTAAAAATCTTCATGATAAGCGTGAGTCTCAAAAGGCGAAGGATGCGCAAAGAGAGATTCAAAAGGCCTTGAAAAATCAGTATTAATAGATTATACTGATGTTCCTTGGGGATGTTCAGGCATTCGATGAGTAAATGTTTGGATTCAGCCACAGCCACGAAGGATACGTGTAATAACCAACTTAAATTAATTGCTAAAAATAAACTTGCTAATGTATTTGGTATGAACCAAAGCATGGCTTTCGCTGCTTAATTTTATTGCCTACGTTTGGCTTCGCAGCCCCTTTCTGAAATTTCGCTTTCTTATTTCAGACTGAGTGTTAAAGAAAAGAAGATAGAAATAAGCATTGGCTAGCTGCTTATTTTGAATCAACTATAGCTAAACCAAAAGAATTTTTGTTTCCATCCGAAACTTTTGGATAACTAGATGGAAAAAGCTGTAAACGCTGTCTCGTGGGACTTTGCTTAGACAGGAGTTCGATTCTCCTCATCTCCACCAAAGACAATCAACGCCCTTATTTAAAGGGCGTTTTAATTTATCGTGATGTACTTTTGATGTATAATTGTTACGAAAGAAGGTAAATTTACATATGAGAATTGCAGTAAGCTATAAAGACGGAGAAGTGTTCCAACATTTTGGTCATAGTTCAGAATTTAAAATCTATGACACAGATCATAATGAAATTATTAAGAGTGAAATAATTACAGTCGAAGGGCATGGACATGTTGGTGTTTCAAATGCATTGAAAGAACAAAATGTAAACATTGTACTTTGTGGTGGCATTGGACAAGGTGCGAAAAATGCATTGGCTGGTTTTGGAATTCATTCTTTTGGTGGTGTAACCGGAAATGCAGATGAGGCTGTAAAAAAATATTTAAGCGGAAAGCTTGAATTTACAACGGATGTGACTTGTACAAAGCATGAATCTGGCGAAAGTCATTCTTGTGGTGGACATTGTCATTAATTCTTGAGTTTTTCTTTTGACACACTTTGTATTTCGGTCTATAATCTAGACAACAATAGTGATAAGGATATGAATACATTCTATTCAAATGTAGAGAGAGTGTGATTGGTGAAAACACTTTGCGAATGTATGTGTTTACTCCCTTTGAATTGCCCTTGAAAAAGTGTGCCGTAATTCTTGCGTTAAAAGGTTTGAGGTGTATACAGTAATTGTATAAACAAAGGTGGTACCGCGTGCGACAGACGTCCTTTGATGGCTGTCGCTTTTTATATGGAAAAATGGAGGAAAATAAAATGGAATTAGTGAATGTATTAGAAAATGAACATTTATCTATGTTGAACCACTCATGTGCTCATATGATGGCTCAAGCTGTTAAGCGTTTATATCCAAATGCTAAATTTTGGGTAGGACCTGTTATTTCTGAAGGTTTCTACTACGATATGGATTTAGGAGATGTAAAATTAAAAGAAGAGGATTTGGCAAAAATCGAAAAAGAAATGAAGAAAATTGCCAAAGACGGAAAGAGAATTGTTCGTGAAGAAATCTCTAAAGAAGATGCTTTAGAAATGTTTAAGGAGGATCCTTATAAAATTGATTTGATCAATGGATTAGAAGATGGAAATATCACAATTTATCGTCAAGGGGAATTTGTGGATCTATGTCGTGGACCTCACGTTGAGACTGCTAAGATGTGTAAAAACTTTAAATTGTTGAAACATTCTGGTGCTTACTGGAAAGGTGATGCAAACAATAAAATGCTTCAACGTGTTTATGGTATTTGTTTCGATACAAAAGAAGAATTGGAAGCTCACTTGGAAGCTTTAGAAGAAGCTAAAAAACGTGACCACAAGAAATTAGGAAAAGAAATGGGTTTATTCACAATTAGTGAATTTGCACCAGGTATGCCTATCTTCTTGCCGGATGGAATGATTTTACGTAACATCTTGGAACAATACTGGTATCAGGAACATGCAAAGGAAGGATACCAATTCATTAAGACTCCAATTATGATGTCAAAAGAATTATGGGAGTTAAGTGGACACTGGGATCACTACAAAGACAATATGTACACTTCAATGGTCGATGATCGTGAATTCGCAATCAAACCAATGAACTGTCCAGGTGCATTATTGGTATATAACTCAACTTTACACTCATATAAAGACTTACCATTGCGTCTAGGAGAACTAGGACAAGTACACCGTCACGAAGCAAGTGGTGCATTGAATGGATTATTCCGTGTACGTACATTTACACAAGATGATGCGCACTTATTTGTAACTCCAGATCAATTGGAAGAAGAAGTTAAAAAAGTATTACAATTGGTAGATCGTATTTATTCTGTATTTGGTTTACCTTATGAGATTGAATTATCAACTCGTCCAGAAAGTGGATATATTGGTTCTGAAGAAATTTGGGATGTTTCAGAAAAAGCATTGGCACAAGCTTGCGTTCATGCAGGTAAAGAATATAAAGTAAATCCTGGAGATGGTGCATTCTATGGACCTAAATTGGATATCCATATTAAAGATAGCTTAGGACGTGTATGGCAATGTGGTACTGTACAATTGGATATGAACTTGCCAGAAAGATTCGAATGTAAATATGTAGATGCAGATGGAACAAAGAAAACACCAATTATGTTACACCGTGTGGTTTATGGATCAGTTGAACGTTTCATTGGTATCTTGATCGAACACTTTGGCGGACACTTCCCATTGTGGTTAGCTCCACGTCAATTTGTGGTAATTCCAGTTCACCATGAAAAACATGTTGAATACGCAAATAAAGTATGCGATGCATTAACAGCATTAGGAATGCGTGCTACAGTAGATTCTCGTAATGAAAAATTGGGTTACCGTGTTCGTGAGGCACAGCTACAAAAGGTTACTTACCAAATTGTAGTGGGTGATGGAGAACAAGAAAACAATACAGTTACAATTCGTCAGAGCGGTAAAAAGGATAGTGTTACATTATCATTAGATGAAGCTTTAGCTAAATTTAAAGCGGAAGTAGACAACAAAACATTGTTTGGAAAGTAAAAGTTTAGAGGTCAAAAATTGGCCTCTAATTTTTTTGCCTTTTTTTAAAAAATTGCTTGCAATAAGTTTTTATTCATGTTATTATAAACGGGCGTTACGGATAACGCAGGTTGTTCTAAAAAATAAGTATTCTGAAAATATTCTTGGAGAAGTACTCAAGTGGCTGAAGAGGTGCCCCTGCTAAGGGTATAGGTCGGGAAACTGGCGCGAGAGTTCAAATCTCTCCTTCTCCGCCATCTTATTTTTGGAAAATTATGGTCCA
>SKEP01000931.1_pt1 | contig 16481 bp, 10 predicted proteins | sample 4826901 | NCBI WGS metagenome assembly SKEP01 (sample SAMN11008806, study PRJNA524170) | human gut metagenome | biome: Human fecal sample; material: Feces; isolation source: fecal sample from pouch patient p4, p43, p49, p54, p55 | host: Homo sapiens | place: Israel: Tel-Aviv | collected 2014-03-20
GCACTATATATTATTTCACCTATATTCTACTAAAATCTTCGTTAGATAGATATTTTAAAATAAAGTGAATATTCGATGTTAAATTCATCTAAATCAAATACGCATAACACAGTACTTGACAATCCAAGGTAGTGTGTATATCATAATAGTAAACGGGGTGATATTATGCAGCCAAGAGCGGTGATTTATTGTTCTAAACATGGAGCAACAAAAGAATATGCGCAATGTTTAGGTAAAAAAAAGAATCTTCCTGTGATTTCGATTGACCATATTTCGGGATACTCTTTCCAAAATATTCCGGTGTATTTTTGTGGTTGGATTCGTAACGGAAAAATCATGGGGTTGAATAAAGCTTCGAAATTATTTATGTGTGTTCAGGTAATTGGTGTGGGTGCCATTGAATATAATGAGGCATATGAATTGAAGTTGAAATATAAGAATGGGATTGTGAATCCAAACTTTAAGTATGTACAGTCGATTCGTAATCTTTCATTGACAACTTTGGAAAAGATGTATGTAGATGTGTTTCAGCCATCATTAATGGGAAAGAATAGGGGTGAAACGCATGAATACTCAATTTAAAAAAGGTGTTTTAGAGTTGATTGTATTAAAGGCTATTGTATCGGATGATCTATATGGGTATCAGCTTGTGTCTCGTATCAATGAGGTAATTCAAGTAAATGAAGGTACGATTTATCCTTTGTTGAAGCGATTGTCGAACGATCGTTTGTTGGAGTCTTATTTAAAAGAATCTACGGAGGGTCCTCCAAGAAAGTATTATCATATCACAAATTTAGGACTTGAAAGATATGATGCATTATTATCGGAGTGGACGGATTTTTCAGATAGTGTAAATGCATATTTGAAAGGAGTAAAGTAGGGTGTTAAAAAAGGAATTTTTGGATGTTTTAAATCAAAAGTTATCGTTGATTAGTGATAAAGAAAGAGAAGACATCATATTGGAATATGGAACGTATATTGATGACAAGATTGCTGGTGGTGTTGCAGAAGAAGAGGCTGTTGCTGGTTTTGGCGATGTGGATGAATTGGTAAAGGATATTCTAGATGCATATAAGATCAATACGGACTCAATGGATCCATTCTCTAATCGTGCAGATAAAACGATTGATAAGGTGTATGCGAAGGTAGAGGAATTGTTTTCTAAGCTTGGTAATTTTTCGATGAATGAAATTTTTCACATCTTATTTGATGCGATTGTTTTAGTGTTGATTTTGTTGATTGGAAAAGTCATCGTGGTTGATATATTATGCCAATTTTTATTGTCTATGATTTTTTCATTCTTTGTCGGATTCTATATGATCACAGATTTTATGTTAAGTCTTTGTCGAATACTATATTTATGTTTAGCCATTTATTTCTTTGTGAAAGTCATGGCTAAAAGAGTGGAGCGTTATCGTTTGCATGCACATAATGTGGGTGTGATGGATGATATCAAAGATACTTGGAATGATAATATTAAATCGAGTGATTTGCCTCCAACACCTGAGCGTCCTTTGTATCATGAAAGAAAGCCAAGACATCTTGAATCCGATGTCTTAAAGGTGATCTTAGTCTTGGCTATGATTCCTGTAGCGTGTGTTTTGATTGGTAGTGGTATTGGTTTAGTGGTGTTAATTTATGTCAGTGCTATGTATGCCACAACAAGCGCTGGATTATATTGTATGGATATTGCCTTTGTGTTAGGAAGTTTGGCAATACTATTGATGTTAGTTCGTGCTTGGCCTAAGAGGGTGGATACAAATGCGTAAGTTAGGTGTATTGTTGGTTCTTTCAATCTTATTATTTGTGTTTGGCTGTGGAACTTTTGTGTATGAATTGAGTCAAATTAGTCCAAATCAAATTGATTTGTCAAAAAAAACGCAGACTATGACAACGACAATGCCAGATCGTTGTCGTTTGTATACAAAAACGTATTTAAGTTCGGTTGGCGATGTACGTGTCGTTGTGGATGAGATGGTGGAAGATAATCAATTACCGAATAATTCATTGGTGATCACATATCCTAAAATGCTTCATGTTGTGCAGGATGGGGATCAATTGGATTTACAGATGGATGATTATGAAATGTCAAAGAATCTTCAAACCATTTTTGATACGTTCAAATCGAAGAGTTATGATGAGTATTGTGCAAAGAATGGTGAAATTCATGTAAGTCTTCGATATGGCAAGGCATTAAAGGATAAAATTACATTGGTGGATGACTACTATTAAGGAACAGTTTATACTGTTTCTTTTTGATTTTTAACAAGTGTGTTAAAATACTGTTATGGTGAAAAATAATAGAGACTGGAGTCGTTTGTTGAGAATGATTCTGGTGGATGATAAAAAGAAGTCAAATTCGCTAAGAAATTTAAAAAGGGGTAAAGTGACAAATACGCCTTTACGTAGAAAGCAGGATGTGAAACGATGAGTGATACGAATACGATGTCAACGAGTGCAAGGTTTGCGCAGATTGTATCTATATTAAGAAAACATCATATCCAAAAGGGAATGGATCCCGTTAAGTTACGTATGATACTTGAAGACTTGGGTCCTACTTTCGTTAAGATTGGACAAATTATGTCGACAAGACAGGATCTGTTTTCTGAGCGTTATTGTAAAGAGTTGATGAAGCTTCGCTCGCAGGCAAGTCCCATGCCTTTTTCTATGGTTGAACAAATCATTCAAGAGACGTATGGCGATTTATTTCAAGAAGAGTTTGAAAGTATTGATGAGATTTGTCTAGGTTCCGCATCTATTGCGCAGGTGCATGCAGCTACTTTGAAGTCTAAAAAACGAGTTGTACTTAAGATTCAGCGTCCTAAGATCTATGAGTGGATGGAACGTGATGTGGCCTTGTTAAGAAAGGCTGTTAAGATATTGAATCTTTCAGATATTGTATCAAGCGTAGTGGATCTAGATATGGTCATCGATGAATTTTGGACAACCGCAAAACAGGAGATGGATTTTACGATTGAGGCTCAATTTGCGAAACGCTTTAAGAATGATTATAAGGATTGTAAGTTTATTGATGCGCCAAAGATTTATGATGAATATACAAGAAAGAATATTCTGGTGATGGAATATGTGGATGGCATTGAGATCAATGATTCAAAAAAATTAGATGAACTGGGCTATGATCGTAGTGAGATAGCGGATAAATTGGCATTTAATTATATTTCACAAATTATTGAGAATGGTTTCTTTCATGCAGACCCACATTCGGGAAATTTAAGAATTCGTGATAATCAAATCGTATGGATAGATTTTGGTATGATGGGCACTTTAGATGCGAATGAACGTGAAACGATGAAGGAGGCTGTTCGTGCCATTGCCTTGAGGGATACACAAAAGTTAGTGGATTGTATCTTGATGATAGGGGATTGTAAAAAGGAGATTGATTATACGGCTTTTTGTGCGGATATGGATCGTTTTGTGAATCAATATTTGAGTGTTCCATATTCAGAAATTGATGTTGCCAAACTGATTCAGGATATGTTTTCAATTTGTCATGTATATTCGATTTCTTTGCCTAAAGGCATTAGTATGTTAGCTCGTTCTATGATGACGATTGAAGGAACGTTAACGGCTTTAGATCCAAATATGAATACGATGAAGATTGCGATGAGTCATAAGTCAAGTTTGACAAAAATTGATTGGGAGAAAGAAATTAAGTCGGGATTTAAGCGTAGTATTGATGCGCTTTCTCGTTCGGTGGATATTCCTGTGCAGGCAAGTGATGTGTTGAAGATGGTTCAAAGAGGACAGATCAAGGTAAATTTGAATCTAATGGGTTCTCAAGCTCCACTTGCCAAGATTGATCAGATGGTGAATCGTTTGATTGTATGTGTGTTGATTGCCGCTTTGGTTGTGGGTTCAAGTTTGATTTGTATGACAAAGATGAAGCCGATGATTATGGGAATACCAGCACTTGGATTTTTTGGGTACATCATTGCGATTGGGATGAGTGTATGGTTGTTTTTTAAGATGTTATTTTTGCATCGAAAAAACAAGTCTTTTTAAAGGGGAAGTATATGAAAAAAGGTAAAACTACAGTGGCTTCACTATTGATTGTGTTGGTCACTTTGGGACTGGATCAATGGACAAAGTGGGCTGTTGAGAAGTCTATCGCATTAAATGATTCGGTTGAAATGATCAATCATTTCTTTTATTTGACATATGTTCGAAATACAGGAGCAGGTTTTAGTATGTTTGCGGAAGCTGGAATGGGTTTCTTTGCCGCACTTACCATTATTGCCTTAGTTGGTATGGTATATATGTTTTTTAAAACGAATGATTCGCGTTATCAGATTTGTTTATCTTTAGTTTTTTCGGGAGCTATTGGAAACTTTATCGATCGTATGACGCTAGGCTTTGTAAGAGACTTTTTTAGTTTCTATATTTTTGGCTATCCATTTCCCGTATTTAATGTAGCAGATATCTGTATTACAGTAGGTATCGCATTAATATTAGTAAGTATGTTTATAGATGATAAGAAGGAGCAAGCAAGATGGAAACAAGAATCTTAAAGATAGATGAAGATACTAAATTGGATCGTTTGGATAAGGTTCTTGCGGAAAAATTGGATTTTTCACGTAAGAGAATTAAGGATTTATTAGACGAAGGAAATGTCTTGGTCAATCAAAAGGTTATGAAGGCAAGTTATAAAGTTTGTGTAGGAGATGAAATCGAGGTTTCTATTCCTGAACTAGATTCTATGGAAGTTCTTCCTGAACCAATTGATTTGGATATTGTATATGAGGATCATGATATTATTGTGATCAATAAGCCAAAGGGCATGGTTGTGCATCCAGCTCCTGGTCATTATTCTGGAACTTTAGTGAATGCGTTGTTGTATCATTGTAAAGATTTGAGTGGTATCAATGGGGTGATGCGTCCAGGTATTGTACATCGTATTGATAAGGATACGTCTGGATTATTGGTTGTTGCCAAGAATGATGTGGCCCATGAATCTTTAAGTCAGCAATTACAGGATAAAACGTGTCATCGTGAATATGTAGCTATTGTACATAATCCTTTTACGCACGAGCATGGTACGATTCATGCACCAATTGGTCGTGATGAAAAGGATCGTCAGAAGATGGCGGTTACCGCAAATAATTCGAAGGATGCGATTACGCATTTTACAGTATTGGAAAACTTCAAGAAATTTGCGTATATCAAATGTCAGTTAGAGACGGGTAGAACACATCAGATTCGTGTTCATATGCAGTATATTGAACATCCAATCGCAGGAGATCCTAAGTATGGTCCTAGAAAAACAATTCAGGCCAATGGTCAGTTGTTGCATGCGTGTGCATTGGAATTTGTGCATCCTACGACAAAGGAAAAGATGCGTTTTGAGATTGGTTTAGAACCTACTTTTGAAAGAGTTTTGAATGAACTTAGAGAAGGGGAAGAATAATGCGTGATGATGTATTAAGTTGGGATCAATATTTTATGGGCATGGCTCATTTGAGTGCAAAGCGTTCAAAGGATCCAAATACGCGTGTAGGAGCTTGTATAGTCAATCCTCAAAAAAGAGTGGTTGGACTTGGCTACAATGGTTTTCCTTATGGCTGTGAAGATGAGGAGTTTCCTTGGGATCGAGATGGTGAATTTCTTGAGACTAAGTATCCTTATGTTGTGCATGCTGAATTGAATGCGATTTTAAATAGTATTCAAGACCTTCATGGTTGTACTTTATATGTATCGTTATTTCCTTGTAACGAATGTGCAAAGGCCATTATTCAGGCTGGCATTTCTTGCGTAGTATATGAAAGTGATAAGTATGATGGAACTGAAGGCAATATTGCCAGTAAGCGTATGTTTCATGAGGCGGGAGTAAAGCTTGTACAGCTTCCTTATGAGATTGATGTAGAAACAAAAATTAGTGAGCGTTAAGTCATCCGAAATGGGATGGCTTTTTTTTAAAAGTAAACGTTGTAAACAAATGAAAATTGTGTAACAAAAAAGACAAAGTTATATGTTTTATAACCACTTTCTAACCGTTAAAATTCTATACTTTAGTTGTAGATGGGAAGGGTAACTATCTAAGAATAGAAAAGGAGGAAAATTGAATATGTTGAAGAACTTGAAGAGAGCATCGGCGATCATGTTGTCGCTTGCGATGGCTGTTCAGTTCGGAATGGCAGATACTTACTATGCGAATACGCTATCAGAAGAACCAATAATAGAAGAAACCCAAGAACAAGAACCGGTAACGGTTGAAGAGGGTTCGCAACAAGTGGCTGTCGAACAAACTGAAGCGCCTGCAATAGATGCGAAAGAAGAGTTTGTACAAGTACCTGAAACCAAGTCTGTAACATTAAGTTATGTAGCTGAAGATGGAACAATATTAAGAGATGCTACCACTCATGAGTATGAGATGGGTTACAGCTTGAATTCGGATGCAAGTGTGATGTTGAATTTTGATGGTTATACCCTAAAAGATGTAGTTATGAATGATTCACAAATCGTAGCTGCAGCCCAGGCAAATTTAAATGTGACTTCAGATTTGACAAGTGTGAAATTTGTTTACCAGAAGGTAATGACAGAATCGCACCCAGAAGCAAATGAAGCTCAAGAAGAAAACAAAACTGAAGAAAAAACAGAAGAAGATGCTGAGGCAGACCCAGAAGCGAAGGAAGAATTACCAGAGTATCCTGCATTTGATATGAGTGCTACAGCTGGAAACGTAACCGTTCATGTAACGGCGGCCGAAGGTGTTTTACCTAGTGGTGCACAATTAATCGTTAAGCGTGTTACAAGAAAAGCTATTTTGAACGCTGTTGAAGAAACAGTTACGGAAAAGGATAAAGAGGTTGATTCAGCTATAGCTCTGGATATTACGATTGTGAATGCAGATGGTATCGAAATTCAACCAAACGGAATTGTTAATGTTAGCTTTGAAAATGTAGCAGTTGGTGGTGAAGAAGTCAATGTTTACCATGTTACAGATGATGCAAGTACAGTAACTGAGGTTGCTACAAATACACAAAGCTTTGATGCAAATCACTTCTCAATTTATGTTATTACGGGTGAAAAGAAAGTCGAATTGACAACATTTAACTTTGTTGCAAATGAACAAAATGTAAGTACACAGATCGTTAAAACGGGTGATACATTGATTACTCCAACGGCTCCAGATATTGCTGGAAAAGCATTTGTGGAATGGCAAGAAAATGGATCTAAGTTTGATGGCTTTGGTGTACAGACTATTACTAAGACTGAAGCTCGTACAATTACTGCAAAATACGAAGACGCATTATATGTTTACTTCTATAATCCAGAAGGAACACAGATCATGCGTACAGAAAAAGTTGCAGACCACAAGGGTCATGATTACTCACACGTATCTTATGATGTTGACGCAACTCACAAAATAGTTGCTTTGGGCAGCAAATCAGAATGGAACTGATGACATCACAAAAAGTATTGCAGTACCAGAAGGAAGTACTTCTGTAAATGTATATGCGATTATTAAAGAAGGTTATTGGGTAACTTTTGATTCAAATGGTGGAAGTGCAATTGATTCTCAATTCGTATTTGACAAAATCTCTCTAAATGATCAAACAACACCTACAAAGCCTGGTTATAAATTTGATGGTTGGTACAATGGTGAATCAAAGGTAGTGGATGGAACACAAATCACTAAACCGATAACATTAAAGGCTCATTGGAAAGCTACTAAAGTAAGTTACACAGTTATTCACTGGTGGGAAAATGCCGATGATAATGGATATTCATTCCATGAATCTCAAGAATTACAAGGCTTGACTGGTGAAACAACAGCAGCTGTGGCTAAGTCTTATACAACAAATGGTAAAAACATTCATGGTGAATCAGTAACTGATAAAGCCTTTACTGCAAGTACTATTTCTCAAAAGACAATCAAAGGTGATGGATCGACGATTGTAAATGTATACTACAAGAGAAAAACGTATACAATGCATTTTAAAAAATATAGTAACTCTCGTACAGATTTATCAACAATCACTAAAAAATGGGGTCAAAGTATTTCGAAAGCTGAATGGCCAACATATGATGAAAATGGATTATGGCATATTTCTGATAGTAGATATTTATCGTATACAAGTACAATGCCAATGAAAGATTCCAAATTATGGAGTACAAGTGGTCATTATACTTATACTGCATATTATTATGTACAGAAAATTGCTGGTAATGGTTATGATTTACACCATACAGATGTAATTAAAGGAAGCAGATACTTAACAATTGGTAAGGAAGATTGTTATGCGATTTCTGGATTTAAATTTGAATATTGTTATCCTGGAGTGGGTGAATCATACAAGGATGCTAAGTTCTACTATACACGTAATTCTTATGACTTGAAGTTTATCAACAATGGTAAACAAGACAAGACAGTTTCTAAGAAATATGAACAAAGTATTTCAAGTGAGAACTATACTCCTACAAGACCTAGTTCACTTCCAGACTACTATGTGTTTGATGGATGGTATGAAAACGAACTTTGTGAAGGTGAAGCATATAACTTTACTGGTAAGAAGATGCCAGCTCAAAATGTGACTCTATACGCAAAGTGGACGGCTTCTAATGTTAAGTTTACTTATAACTTGAATAATCCTGAAGGTACAGTAGATAAGGATACTAAGAAGGTAGAAGCTGGTACAGAAGCTAGTACAGTATTACCAAGTATTCCAACAATCAATGAATACTCATTTGCGGGTTGGTATTATGCGGATGGTAATGGAAATATTACTTCTGAAGTATTCAATACAAATAACACAATTACTAAAGATACAACTGTTGTTGGTAAATGGTTGTATAAAGGTGAATTAACAGTTGTTTATAATCCTGGTACTGAAAAGGATGCAACTGTTCCTACAGATGATAAGGTTTATGCTGGTGGTGCAAGAGTCACTGTAGCTGGTAATGCGACTACTACTTCAGATATGAAGTTCTTAGGTTGGAAATTAAATGGAAACGTTTATAAACCTGGACAATCATTTGAAGTAAACAAGGACATTGCAAATAAGGATAATCAGATTATCTTAACGGCAACTTGGGGTAATGCAGAAACTTCAACAACATTGACTTATGATCCTGGTAATGGAATTGGTAAAGTTAAGACAGTTAATGTCATGAATAATGAGGCAGTAAAAATTAAAGCTCATAATTCATTAGAATTTACGGCTCCTGTAGAAGCAGGTAAAGAATACTACTTTGCAGGTTGGGCTGATTCTAAAACAGGAAATGCAACTTATGCAGATGGACAAACAATCAATATTGATGCGAATGGTGAAAACGTTCTATATGCAGTTTGGGTTGAAAAGACTGAAATCACATTGGTTGCGAATAGTGGTACACGTACTTATAACGGTGCTGAACAGTCAATCGAAGGTTTTGAATCAACTACAATGAATGGTTACACAGTATCTGGATTAACAGCAGTAACTAAGGGTACAAATGTTGGTGAATATATTAACACTGTATTTGATGGAACGGCTAAGGTTGAAAAAGATGGTGTTGATGTAACGGATAAAGTGGTTGTGAAGACTCGTGCTGGTAAGCTAGTTATTACGCCTAAAGCAATCAATCCTGAAGATGGAAAGACTGGTATTCAGGTAACTAAGCCTGATGACACAATGTACAATGGTGAAGAGCAGAAGAACAAGCCAACTGTAGAAGATACAAAGACAGGTGCAACACTTGTTGAAAATGTAGATTACACATTATCTTACAGTGAAGATGTGATCAATGCTGGAACAGTAACTGTAACGATTACAGGTACTGGAAACTATGAAGGTACAGTCGCTACTTCTTATGAAATCACTCCACGTAAAGTCATCATGACAAGTGCCGATGGATCTAAGGTTTATGATGGAAGTGCATTGACTAAGAACAAGGTAACTGAAAGTGAAGATGGATTCGTTAAGGATGATGGTGCTACATATAATGTAACTGGAAGTCAGACAGAGACAGGTTCAAGTAAGAATACATTCACTTATACATTGAATGAAAAGACATTAGAAAAGAACTATGTTATTGAGACAAAAGAAGGTACATTAGAGGTTACTCCTGTAACAGATAAAGTTGTAGTTGAAATCAAAGGTAAGACAAAGACTGAAACTTATAATGGAAATACACATGAAGTAGAAGGCTATGATGTTACAAATATTTCGAATGCATTATATCTAGAAGAAGCAATTCATTTTGAAGGTGCTGCCAAAGCATCTCGTAAAGATGTAGGAACTACTTATATGGGATTGAATGCATCTCAATTCAGTAATACAAGTGCTAACTTCACAAATGTAACATTTAGAGTAACAGATGGATGGTTGAAGGTTGATCCTAAGTCAATCGTTCCTAGTGAAACAAATGGTATGGAAGTTACTGGCCCTGCCGATACTATGTACAATGGTGATGAACAGAAACTTACACCGGTAGTAAAAGATCAGGGTAAAGTATTGACTGAAAATGTAGATTACGAATTATCATATACTGGTGACACAACAAATGTTGGTACAGTAAAAATTACTGTTTTGGGTAAAGGAAATTATGATGGTTCTACAGAAGTAAGTTACAAGATTACAAAGCGTAATGTAACATTGACAAGTGCAACAGATTCTAAGGTTTATGACAAGAATCCATTAACAAACTACAATGTAGCAGTTGGTGGTGATGGATTCGTTAAAGAAGAAGGTGCTACTTACAATGTAACTGGTAGTCAGACTGAAAAAGGTACTAGCAAGAATACATTCACCTATACATTAAAGAAGGGTACATTAGCTTCTAACTACAGTATCGAAGTAGTCTATGGTGATCTAACAGTCACAGCTGAAGATGGAGAAGTTGTAGTCGTAATTACTGGTCGTACTGGAACGTTCCCATATGATGGAACTGAAAAGAGTGTCAAAGGTTATGATGTATCGATTACTCAGGGTAGTACTTATACAGAAGCAGATTTCACATTCAGTGGAAATGATGAAGTTAAGAGTACAGAAGCTGGTACATACAATATGGGATTGAAGCCAGAAGATTTCACAAATAACAATACGAACTACAGTTCTGTAACGTTTGTAGTAACTGATGGATCATTAGTAATTAATCCTAAGTCAATCATTCCTGATGGACCGGATACTCCAGATGAAAAGAAGACTGGTATTGAAGTCACAGATCCTGAAGGTTCAATCTATGATGGTTTACCACATGTAAATCCATTGACAGTAACAGATACTAAGACTGGTAAGGATTTAGTAGAAAACAAAGATTACACATTGACATATAGTAGTGATGTAATCAATGTTGGTACAGTGAAAGTAAAAGTCAAAGGTATTGGAAACTATACAGGTGAATTTACTAAGAAATATCAGATTACTCCAAGAGAATATACAGTGACAACAGACAGTGCTGAAAAGCCTTATGATGGAACTGCATTAACAGCTGGTGGTAGAGTTAACAACTTAGTAGATGGCGAAACAGTTACATTAAAGATAACTGGTAGTCAGACTGAGGTTGGTTCTTCTAACAATACTTATAGTTTAACTTGGGATGGTTCTGCAAAAGAAAAGAACTATACTCATGGAACAGATTCAATTGGATTATTAACAGTTACTCCTAAGTCAATTATTCCTAGTGATACAAATGGTATTGAAGTAACAAAACCTGCTGATTCTAAGTATGATGGTAAGGTTCATGAAAATAAACCGACTGTAAAAGATAACAAGACGGATAAAACTTTAGTTGAAGGTACAGATTACACATTAGCTTATAAGGGTGATACTACAAATGTTGGTACAGTATCCGTAACGATTACAGGTATTGTAAACTACACAGGTAGTCATGATGTAACATATCAAATCACTAAGCGTACAGTTAAATTAACGAGTGTATCTGATTCTAAAACTTATGATGGAGCTCCATTAGTTAAACATGATGTAACAGTAAGTGAAGATGGATTTGCGGATGGTGAAGGTGCAACTTATAGTTATACTGGCACTCAGACAGATGCTGGTTCAAGTGAAAATACATTCACTTATGCATTGAATGAAGGAATGTTAGCTTCTAACTATGAAATTACAACTGCAAACGGTACATTAACAGTAGAAGCTGTGAAGACAGAAGTTAAAGTAGAAATTACTGGACATACAGATACAGTCACTTATGATGGACAAGTTCATTCAGTTAGTGGTTATGATGTCACAAAGATTTCGAATAAACTATATTCTGATACAGCTATTAGTTTCACAGGTACTGCAGTAGTAAGTAGAATAGTTGCTGGAACGTCTTATATGGGATTAACAGCTGCTCAGTTCAGTAATACAAGTGCTAACTTCACAAATGTAACATTCGTAGTTCATGATGGTTGGTTAAAGATTGATCCTAAGTCAATCATTCCTGATGGTCCGAATACTCCAGATGAAAAGAAGACTGGTATTGAAGTAACAAAACCTGCTGATTCTAAGTATGATGGTAATGTTCATGAAAATAAACCGGTAGTCAAAGATACTAAGACGGGTGTAACGTTAGTTGAAGGTACAGATTACACATTATCTTATAAGGGTGATACTACAAATGCTGGTACAGTAACAGTAAAGATTACTGGTGTTGGAAACTACACAGGTAGTCATAATGTAGAATATCAAATCACTAAGCGTAATGTAACATTGACAAGTGCAACTGCTTCTAAAGTTTATGATAAGATTCCATTAACAAACAGCAATATAACAATTGGTGGTGATGGATTCGCTAAATTAGAGGGTGCATCTTACCATGTAACTGGATCTCAAACAAATGTTGGTGATAGTGACAATGAATTTACTTACAAGTTGAACGATGATACGAAGGCTTCTAACTACAACATCGAAGTTAAGTTTGGTAAATTATATATCACAACTCAAGATGGACAAGTGATCGTAGTCATTACGGGTCATAAAAAAACATACGATTATGATGGAACTGAAAAGACAGTGGACGGATATGATGTATCCATTACTGAAGGTAGTACGTATGCAGAAACAGATTTCACATTCAATGGAAATGCTGAAGTGAAAGCGACTGAAGCCAATACGTATCCAATGGGATTAAAGGCAAGTGATTTCACAAATAACAATACGAACTACAGTTCTGTAATGTTTGTAGTAAATGATGGATCATTAGTAATTAATCCTAATTCAATCATTCCTGATGGACCGAATACTCCAGATGAAAAGAAGACGGGTATTGAAGTCACAAATCCTGAAGATTCAATCTATGATGGTTTACCACATGTAAATCCATTAACAGTAACAGATACCAAGACTAAGACTGATTTAGAAGAAAACAAAGATTACACATTGACATATAGTAGTGATGTAATCAATGTAGGTACAGTGGATGTAACAGTAAATGGTATTGGTAACTACGCTGGTGAATTCAAGAAATCTTACAAGATTACGCCAAGAGAATATACAGTAACAACTGATTCTGCAAAGAAGGTTTATGATGGAACTGCATTAACAGCTGGTGGTAAGATTGAAGGTATCGTGGATGGTGAAGTTGTTGTTGTTCATACAACTGGTAGTCAGACGGAAGTTGGTTCAACTCCTAATACTTATAAATTAGAGTGGAAGAAAGCTTCAAGTAAAAACTACAAGTTAAAAGAAGATTCTATTGGAACATTAACAGTAACAGAACAGACAATCGATCCAGGTAAAGATCCAGACAATCCAAATCCTAACTACAGTGGTGTTACAATCAATAACCCAAGTAACTCTGTATATGATGGTAAGGAACACAAGTGGTCTCCTGCAGTTACAGATAAAGAAGGAAATGCATTGGTTGAAGGTACTGATTACACAGTAGAATATTCAACATCTGATTTCAGAAATGTAACTGGAACAATCACAGTAACAATTACAGGTATTGGAAACTACACGGGAACAGTAACTCGAACTTATGAAATCACACCTAAGGCGTATAGAGTGACAACAGATTCTGCAAAGAAGGTTTATGATGGAACTGCATTAACAGCTGGTGGTAAGATTGAGGGTATTGTTTCTGGTGAAACAGTAGAATTTACTACAACGGGTAGTCGAACTGTTGAAGGTACTTCAAAGAATACGTATAGCTTAAAGTGGAATGGATCAGCTATTGAGGCAAACTACAAGCTTGCCAAAGAATCTATCGGTGATTTAACAGTAACGCCTAAGTCAATTATTCCTGATGAGCCTGATACTCCAGATGATAAGAAGACAGGTATTACGGTAAGTGATCCAAAAGATTCTAAGTATGATGGTCAAGAACACAGAGAAGTATTAACGGTTAAAGATACTAAGACTGGTAAAGATTTAATCGCAAATAAGGATTACACGGTAGTATATAGTGATGATTTAGTAAATGCTGGTACAGTAACTATTAAGGTTTCTGGATTAGGTAACTACAGTGGATCATTCACTAAGACGTACAAGATTACTAAGCGTTTAGTAACATTGACCAGTGCAACTGTAAGTAAGACTTATGATGGTCAAGCATTGACGAATACTTCTATCACAGTAAGTGGTGATGGATTCGTAGAAGGTGAAGGTGCTTCTTATGAGGTAACTGGATCTCAAACAAGTGTTGGAAATAGTGCTAACGCATTCGAATACAAATTAAATGAAAAGACATTAGCTTCTAACTACGATATTACTAAGGTTGTTGGTACATTAACAATTACAGCAGCTCCGGCTCCTGTAACTCCACCAACTTCACCAACTCCAGTAAGTCCTCCTCCAGTAACACCTCGATACATTCAACAAGTAGTTCCTGCTTTAACTCCACAAGAGGAAGTTAAGAAGGAAAAGACGCCTAAGGCTGAGCCTAAGGAAGAAAAGGTTGAAAAGGAAAAGACGCCTAAGGCTAGACCAGAGAAATTCTGGGCATTAATCAACTTGATTTGTGCTATCGTAACGGTATTATTCGGATTGTTGTTGTTGATTAGTAAACGTCATAAGAATAAAGATGACGAAGAAGAGGATGATGAAACAAAACAACAAACAAATAACGATGATGAATCTAAAGAACAAGAAAAGAAACGTGGAGCATTCACTCGCGTACTTGCAGTTCTAATCGCAATCCTATCTGTTGTATTCTTCCTAGTAACTGAAGACATGAGTCTTCGTTGGACTTGGACAGATCAATGGACAATTTGGATGGTTGTTATTGGATTGGTACAAATCGTAGTATTCTTCGTAGGACGTAAATGGAAAAACGTTGATGATGATGAAGACGAACAGGCACAACAAGCTTAATGAAAGTCAATAATCACACAAAGGGGTAGCCTAGTGCTACTCCTTTTGGCTTTGGTTATTTTTCTTGTTGTAAACATTCGTTCACAAGGTTTATATTTAATAGTGAATGTAAAGGAAATAGTTATGAAAAAACAATTAACGCAGTTAATGCCTACGCTTGTAGTTATGGTCTTGATACTGGCATTGACTGTCGCAACATACAATATTAGTTTAAGACAAGAAGAAGAGGAATGTTTTAACCGGTTAGAAAATGCGAGTGAAACCATGGTTCAAAGTATTAAAAATCGTGTGACTGATGATTTGAATTATTTACGCTTGATTGGAAAAGATTTCTCAAATGAAGACCATTTACCTACGTATGAAGAATATAAAGATCGACTTAGTACTTTTGAAGATGTATCTTTGTTTGAACGTGTTGATTTATTGATGAAAAACAATACGTTATATACAATGCATGATGAGGTGCAACAAATTTATACTAATGAATTTTTAGTATTGAATTCAACTGCAGAATATATGGATCGAGTTCATACAGATACTTTGACAAATAAGCGAAGTGTGAATTATTATGTGCCTATTCAACAAAATGAAACGGTAATCGCTTATTTAGTAGGTGTATTTCAATGTGACACAATGGATGATCAGTTTTATACAAAAATATTGAATGGAAAGACACACAACTCGATTATTGATACAACCGATGGACAGGTCGTGATGGATAATCAAGATTTGAATATTGATAATATTGCTTCAGATACGGATTTTAAATTATTGTCGCCAAAGAAGAATGTTTTGAAACAAATTCATTCTTTAAAATCTGGTGCTTTCGCTTCTGAAAAAAATGGCGAAAAGAAATATTTCGTTTATAAACCAGTTGGAGTATGCAATTGGGAACTTTTAGTTATGGTAAATGAAGAGGATGCCTTTGCGAATGTATTGACATTAAAGAACAATTATATGGTCATGGTCATCTGTGAAATATTGATTCTCTTATTGTATTGTGGATTCTATATCACAAAAGTTCGTAGAATTTCTAAAAAATCTAATGAACTTAATGAAGATTTAAATGTATCCAATACATTAATTCAATGTGTTCGAAAATTATCGAAAGATTTATATAAAGAAAGTACCATTGATGAAATCCTTCAGATCATTTGTGAGTTTTATCAAGCTGAAAGGTGTTATGTATTAGATTTGGATATGGACAATAAAAAGGCAAATGGT
>SKEP01000943.1_pt1 | contig 16417 bp, 14 predicted proteins | sample 4826901 | NCBI WGS metagenome assembly SKEP01 (sample SAMN11008806, study PRJNA524170) | human gut metagenome | biome: Human fecal sample; material: Feces; isolation source: fecal sample from pouch patient p4, p43, p49, p54, p55 | host: Homo sapiens | place: Israel: Tel-Aviv | collected 2014-03-20
GGAGCTGGGAAAAGGTGCAGTAAAAAATCTGGAAAAATTTATTGCCAGGGGATATATCCGGAATATCCAGATAGACAGAGAAGGAAATTATATTATGATTACTGCACCAAACAGACGTGTAAATGAAAAGATTTATATTACAGTTACCTGTGCCAGCTGCGGTGCAAAGAATCAGGTAATAAAAGGACGTCTGAGCAATTGTGAATATTGCGGACAGCGCCTTAACTCATGATAAAAGTACTGTGAGAGAGGATTATCAGGAGTGTTCATAAAAAAGAAAATAAAAGAAACAAATGTGCTCAATCAAAAATAGCGGCAGTGTTGCCGCTATTTTTATGAGTTGTAATTTAGGAATACTTCAGTATTTTACCATTTTTTATATTAAAAACTATTTTATGAGTTTTTTCTGACGAATCATCATTATTATTTATTTCGTACAGGATGGTCATCTGATTACCGGAAATGGTTATTTTATATGGCCAGTAATTATTGGTTTTGGATGTGTTTGTTTTCCAGAGAATCCTTCCTTTTGTGGATACTTTGTAAACATAGTTATCGTAGTATCCGGTTACATATAGATTGTTATTTTTGTCGAATTTGGTAAACCCATGGGGACAGGGACAGTGACTTTTTTACTGCCCCTGTCCCCATAATTTCTATTGGCTGTCGGGAAGAACTTATCCAGACGCAAATGGAGGTTTTTTTTCATTTCGTGGTAGGATAATGAAATCAGCATTCTTGTAAAATGAAAGAAAAAATGTTATTATCCTATTAATATGATGAATGATTTAGGAGATGATCAAGGGTGAAGAAAAAGTCGCTTCTTCGTATGGGGGCAGTTTTGTTATCTTACGGATTTATGATAAATGCAATGAATGTAAATACAGGGATGGTTGTAATGGCTGAGGAATTTTCGGCAGATGAAGACACAGAACCGGAAGATACAACAGATCAGGATATTGCCGGACTGACGGATGGAGAGGAAAATACAGAAGATACAGAAGATACAGCATACGGAAATGCAGAAAATCAGAATGTTGAAGAAACACAGGATTTTCAGGATATTATAGATGCTAAAGGAAATACGGAGAACACCATAGAGGAACAGACAGAGATTGTACTTCCGCAAAAAAGTGTAGTTATGCCATTTTCAGATTTTTTACCCGTTCAGGAACAGGAGAATATTTTCTTATTGAATTCTTACAGTGATCTTTATCTTCTTCATATCAAAAACGATTCAGAAGTGACGTATACAATTTCTTTTAATCAGGCATTGCGAGAATCAGATGTGGTTTTGTACCTCTTTGATTCGGAGAAGAACAGCGTAGTGGATCAGGAACCTGTGCAGGATATAATGGATTTTAATGAAAATGACACGGAGCTTTGTTTAAATTTGAAGCCTTCTTCAGATTATGTTCTTACAATTTTCAATGCAGAGAACTATGAAAAACTTGGGTACACATCGAGGATAGTAACCGGGCAGAATCAAAAGAATGAAACACCTGCAGAAGAAGAGACAGTAGATTCAGACAGTGAATATTCGACAGATTCACAGGATCAGAGCGAATCGGAAGAAGTAATACTCACTTCTGTAAAACTGGAACTGGATCAGGATCTGGAAACTGTTCCAGCTGGGTTTGCGAAATACTTAAATACTCTTAAGGTTTATTCAGTGACGCTTATATATTCAGATGGATCAGAAAAAATATTGGATAAATCGAATGGGCAATATGATCTGGATGTGAAGTATGAGGATGAAAAAGAGTCAGAAAAAACTGTTCGGAGAATCTATCATGCTACGCTAAATGAACCTGCAACCGGAAAAATATTTGAAGATACTAAGAGTGTCGTTTTGGGAAGTAAAGATCCGGCAGAGATAAAGACTGAAGAAATGACAACTTTAAGGGTGAGTGGAAAAAAGAAATGGATTATGGTTCGGTCTACTCCGGGTATTACCGGTCGTTATGCATTGAACAGTAGTAAAATGGTGGAAAGTATTTATTATGCTCCGGATGATGGTGAGATTGTTTGCACAGAAGATATTCTTAACCTTCATCAGGGGATTCCATACAATTTTCTGATTAAATTAGATTAATAGGGACGGAGTTTTCTGGCCTTTTCACTGTCCCGCATAATAAATAAACAAATTCTATCCGACAGAGAGTCTTGCGTTAATACCAATGATTCCTCTGCAGGGTAGGATTTTTATTTTATGAGACAGATTTTCCAGCCTCGGTGGACTACAGAAATTATACAGGATTTCTACCCTGATATACCAGTTGCCCACACCTCACAATAGAATATAGAAAAAATCAAGCATTTACAGAAAAGGAGCTCATTTCATGAAATTATCAGAATTATGCAAAGAAATCAATCTTCCACAGGATGTCACCGAAAGAGTATTGGATGAAGAAAAACAAATGAAAGCCCAAAACAAAAACACCGTCCCCACTGACCTCACCTCCCAACTCCTACGTGTCTGCGAAACTCACACAAAATACCTGAACAAGGGAATAGACGAGAAAATCTTCACAGACACCATGAAGTGTTTCACTCGTTTCATTAAGGAATGCAAGGACAGAACCGGTAAGGCGGAATTTGATCGCGGCTGGTGGACTCACCGTCAAATTAATATGGTGCTTTTCAGGATCGGGGAGCTGGAGTATGAGCTGACACAGTTCCAGGGCGGAAATACAGTGAGTGTTCACATTCCATCGGATGCGGTATTTACGCCGGAGAAAGTGGATGAATCCCTGAAGCAGGCAGAAGAATTTATGGCGAAGTTTTATCCTGATTATAAAGATGTGGAATATTTCTGCGAATCCTGGCTTCTTTCCCCGAGGCTGGGCGAGATTGTAAAAGAGACATCAAATATCGCGAAATTTCAAAAACGTTTTCGCATTGTAGAGGATCTTCCGGATGACAAAGAATACATGGAATGGCTCTTTGGTGCGAAAGCGGATACTCCGGTACAGGAATTGCCCGAAAATACTTCACTTCAGAGAAAAGTCAGGGAACTTCTGGCAAATGGAGGAAATCTGGGTGCAGCAGTAGGAATTATGGAGAAAATGCGCTAAATTATTAACGAAAACGATTACGTTAAAGTTTGCAAAACAGAGTAAAAATACGCAAAATGTCGAAAAAAATAAAAAACAAACAAAAGAATACGAAAATCTGTTAAGAATAAATAACCAAAAACATAGACTAAATATGTAGCAGATTATACAAATCGCATAATTTAAGCAAAAAACCCATTGACAAATTGGGTAAACTGCTGTTTAATAAAGGAAAGAAAACGATTAAGTAAATTCAATTCAAAAAAAGCTTAATCGAAAAGAGTGTTTCGAAAGTAAATTGAGAGACATCTCCACACGAACGAAATTATTTTTAATTTAAAAGGAGGACACACAATGAAAAAAAAGATTATGGCAGTTGCCCTGGCAACAGCAACAGTTACATCAATGGTAGGTGCTGTAGGCGTTAGCGCAGCAACAGATGTTGCTAAGAGCGATCTGGCTTACAAGGGCGAGCTGGAGATCATGCATTATTCCACATCTGAGGAATCAGAAGGAAATGGCGGTTCTGATGGATTCCGTACAGTATTAGCTGCATGGCAGGAAGCTCATCCGGATATCACACTGAACGAGAACGTACTTGCAAACGCTGAGTACAAGACTCAGATCGCTACTCTTGCAGCAGCAGATAACCTTCCGGACGTATTCTTACTTCAGGGTATGAACACAAAAGCATGGGCTGAGCAGGGACTGATCATGGATCTGACAGATACCATTAAAGCTTCTCCGTACTATGATCAGTATGATCAGGATTACTTTACACCATTTAAAGATGGCGACAAACTTTATGGATATCCTGTACTGACAGGTGGTACCTGTACAGTAGTTATCTATGATAAAGCAATGTGGAAAGAAGCCGGATACGATGAATTCCCATCAACATGGGAAGATGTTGAAAAAGCATCCGAATATTTCAAAGATCAGGGCATTGATACAATCGCATTTGGTAACGGCGGTAAATGGCAGGCAAACAGTGACTGGTTATCAACATTAGGTGACAGATACACCGGTAAAGATTGGTTCCAGAGCTTAATTGACAAGAGCGGTGCCGCATTTACAGATGAAGCATTTGTAAAGGCTCTTACAGAAACACAGCATCTGTTCACAGAAACAGATATCTTTAATGAAGATTATAACTCTGTAACAAACGAAGACGCTCGTGAATACTACATCTCTGGTGATGCAGCAGCATTCATCGGCGGTAACTGGGATGAATCTTACATCGCAGCAACTCTGAAAGACAGTGACGAAGAGAAATTCAATAACATCGGATTTGCAGTTCTTCCACAGCCTGCAGATGCAACAGAAGATCCTGATTCTCAGAACATTGGTCTTGGATATGCAGTAGCAATCAATCCTAAGGTTGCTGATGATCCTGATAAATTAGCAGCAGCTATCGATCTTGCACAGGAAGTTACAGGACCTGCATTCTCTACATATGTAGCAGAGAACTATGCACTGAGTGGATTAACAAAGACAGACGATGTTGACCTGAGCAAATTTGACCAGATAACACAGGATTTCTACAACTATTCTTATGTTGACACAACAAAATGTGAAATCTATGATTCCTACATCAACAGCGCTGTATGGGATGTTCTTAACACAGACCTCCAGACTATGATGAATGGTGAAATGTCTCCGGAAGATGTAGCAGCAGATGCTCAGAAAGCATACGAAGAGAACTATTAATAGATTTGAAAGAAATATAAATCTATAAACACTGACCGTTCTGCCCACAGTGGTGGGCGGAACGGTTTTGTGTGGTTATGAAAGAGAGGTACAGCGTATGTTGACTACAATTAAACCTAAAAAGAAGACGCTTTTCTTATATTTGTGTCTGCCTGTTGCCATGTTTGTTTTCACAGTATTTGTTCCATTGGTAACAGCACTTGTATACAGCTTTTTCGAATGGAAAGGCGGCCCGCAGAAGACATTTAACGGATTGGCAAACTATGTTCAGCTGATTCATGATTCCACATTCTGGCAGTCATTTGGACATAATATTTATCTGGTAATCGCTTGTATCATCGGACAGGTTGGTATTGCGTTTATCCTGGTACTTATGGTAAATGCGAAATCCACGAAACTGAAAGGAATGCATCGTACATTCGGTTTCTTCCCAAGTACGATCGCAGCTGTATGTATTGGTTTGATCTGGAACATGATCTATCATAACAAATATGGTCTGATCAACTGGTTTCTGAAAGCTATCGGCAGACCGGATCTCTGTCAGGTTTGGCTGAATAATTCAGACATTGTTATGCTTTGCGTAACGATTCCTCTGATCTGGCAGTTCATTGGTTATTATATGGTAATTATTCTTTCTGCTATTTCTTCTATTGATACAGAAATTTTTGAAAGTGCACAGATTGACGGAGCTAATGGTATCCAGACAGCATGGTACATTACTCTGCCGTTGATTAAGAACACAATGCTTGTTTGTATTACCCTTTGCGTAGCAGGTAATATGAAAGCTTTCGATAATATTTATGTTATGACAAAAGGTGGTCCAGGTACAGCTTCCATGGTTATGGCGATGTATGGATATCAGATTTCATTCAGCCAGAGTAACATGGGTTATGGTAGCTGTATTTCCGTAGCAATCTTCGTATTGTCACTGATCGTTATCGGTGGATCACAGGGCATCATCAAGTATCTGACCAGGGAAAAGGAGGCATAAGATTATGAATACAAACGCAGTACCTAAAACTCATAAAGTGAGAAAAGGGATCGCGTCAGTGATCATGAATGTAATCCTGATCATCTTTTCCCTTTCCTGTATTTTCCCGATCGTGTGGATGGCATATTCTTCTCTGAAAGAGAAACGTGTATTTAATGCAGACATCATGGGTCTGCCAAAGAATCCTACACTGATCAACTACATAAAGATCCTCAGCAATAAAGATTATCATCTGGGTCAGTCTATGATGAACAGTGTAAGAACAACTGTGATTTCCATTGTTCTTATCATTATATTCAGCTTCATTGTAGGTTACATTCTGGCACGTGTACATTTCAAACTGAACCGTATCCTGTATGTAATGTTCCTGATGGGTATGCTGATCCCGATTCATTCCCTTCTGGTTCCTATTTATGTAGTATTCCAGAGATGTGGAATCAACAACAGATGGTTTACACTTCTTCTTCCATACATATCTTTCGGTCTTCCGATCGGTATTTTCCTGGTAGAAGGTTATGTAAAAACAATTCCGGTTTCACTGGAAGAGGCTGCAGCGATTGACGGAAGTAACTTTACCCATACTTTATGGACTATCATTCTTCCAATTTGCCGCCCGATTCTTACAACTATCGCGATCATTCAGGTATTCAGTTGCTGGAATGAATTCTCATTCGCCCTGGTTCTTCTGAAAGACGTAGGACTGCAGACAGTACCACTGGCACTGACACAGTTCAAAGGACAGTTCGCTTCTGACTATCCGAAACAGATGGCAGCCATGCTGATCACTATGGCGCCTGTAGTTGTTCTTTACTTTGCATTCAGTAAAGAGATCATCAAAGGTATGGTATCAGGAGCTGTTAAAGGCTGATATTTATCAATCCCCTGGAAAGTGTGGAACTCCTTACTTTCCAGGGGTTTTTTTACCCTTTTCATGTCTGGCGAGGGTACATGGTACTTGATTATTCTTCTTAAATACTCTATAATAAATTTATATTTCTGCAAATTAGCGTGCCAAAGTATTTATTGGCTATGCAAAAAAACGACAATGGAGGATACACAATGAAATTATACGATACCGGTGTCTATTTGATGAATGGCCAGAAAATCGTACCGGAGGCTCAGGCAGATATCCTGGTTTCCAGAGAAGAAGCTGCGAAAAATACCATCGCCTATTCTATCCTGGAATCTCATAATACTTCCGGAAATATGGAAAAGCTCCAGATCAAATTTGATAAACTGACTTCTCATGATATTACATTTGTAGGTATTATTCAGACAGCACGTGCTTCAGGACTTGAGAAATTCCCGGTTCCTTATGTACTGACCAACTGTCATAATTCCCTTTGCGCAGTTGGCGGAACCATCAATGAAGATGATCATATGTTTGGACTTACCTGTGCGAAGAAATACGGCGGCGTATATGTTCCGCCTCATCAGGCAGTAATTCACCAGTTCGCCAGAGAGATGCTTGCCGCAGGGAGCAAAATGATCCTGGGATCAGACAGCCATACCAGATATGGTGCGCTGGGAACCATGGCTATGGGAGAGGGCGGCCCTGAGCTGGTTAAACAGCTTCTTTCACAGACATATGATATCAATATGCCGGGTGTAGTTGCCATTTATCTGACAGGATCTCCTCGTCCGGGCGTAGGACCGCAGGACGTAGCCCTTGCCATTATCGGAAAAGTTTTTGCCAACGGTTATGTGAAGAATAAAGTAATGGAATTTGTGGGACCTGGTGTTGCTAATTTAAGTGCAGACTTCCGTATCGGTGTGGATGTTATGACTACTGAGACAACCTGTCTGTCTTCTATCTGGCAGACAGATGAGAAGATCCGGGAGTTCTATGAGATCCACGGAAGAAGTGAAGATTATAAAGAACTGAAACCGGGTGATGTAGCTTATTACGATGGATGTGTGGAAATCGATTTGAGTGAGATCAAACCAATGATCGCTATGCCGTTCCATCCAAGCAATACATATACCATTGATGAGCTGAAAGCCAACCTGGATGATATTCTTGCTGATGTAGAGAAAAAGGCGCAGGTAAGTCTGGATGGAAAAATCCCGTACACATTAAGAGACAAGGTAATTGACGGTAAATTATATGTAGAGCAGGGAATCATCGCAGGCTGTGCAGGTGGTGGATTCGAGAATATCTGTGCTGCTGCGGATATCCTGAGAGGAAGCAGCATTGGTGCAGATGCGTTTACTTTAAGTGTATATCCGGCAAGTACACCGATCTATATGGAACTTGCGAAAAATGGTGTTCTGGCTGATTTGTTGGCTACAGGAGCAGTTGTGAAAACGGCATTCTGTGGTCCGTGCTTCGGCGCAGGTGATACTCCGGCCAATAATGCTTTGAGTATTCGTCATACAACCAGAAACTTCCCGAACCGTGAAGGTTCCAAGATCCAGAATGGCCAGATTTCTTCTGTAGCTCTGATGGATGCCCGTTCTATTGCTGCTACTGCAGCGAATAAAGGATTCCTGACTTCTGCGGAGGAATATACAGGTGGTTATACAGGTCAGAAATATTTCTTTGATAAGACAATCTATGAGAAGCGTGTATTTGACAGCAAAGGTGTGGCTGATCCAAGCGTAGAGATCCAGTTTGGTCCGAATATCAAGGACTGGCCGGAGATGGCAGCTTTACCTGAGAACTTGATCGTGAAAGTAGTATCTGAAATCCATGATCCGGTTACTACTACAGATGAATTGATCCCGTCCGGTGAAACTTCTTCTTATCGTTCCAATCCGCTGGGACTGGCTGAGTTTACTTTGTCCAGAAAGGATCCTGCTTATGTGGGTCGTGCGAAAGAGGTTCAGAAGGCACAGAAAGCGATCCAGGATGGAAAATGTCCGGCAGAGGCTCTTCCGGAACTGAAACCTGTGATGGATGTGATCAAGAAGGATTATCCAGATGTGAATAAGGAGAATCTGGGAGTTGGAAGTACGATCTTTGCGGTGAAACCAGGAGATGGTTCTGCACGTGAGCAGGCTGCTTCCTGCCAGAAGGTGCTTGGCGGCTGGGCAAATATTGCCAATGAGTATGCGACGAAGAGATATCGTTCCAATCTGATCAACTGGGGTATGCTTCCGTTCCTGATCAAGGAAGGGGAATTGCCGTTTAATAATGGAGATTATCTGTTCTTCCCGGAGATCCGGAAGGCGGTTGAAGAAAAGGATGATGTGATCAGAGGGTTTGTTGTTGGAGAGAATGGTCTTAAGGAGTTTGAGGTGGCTCTTGGGGAGCTTACGGATGATGAGAGGGAGATTATTCTTAAAGGATGTTTGATTAATTATAATAGGAAATAGGGTGTTTGTTGAAGCGCGGTTGCCTTTGGGGTGACCGCGCTTTTGGCGCCAATGAACCAATAGGGACGTGTTCCTATGGGACGCCACGTGTAAGGCAATAGAATGAAAAGTCTGAAAAATATGAAATATATGAAAATATTATGAAATTAATACAGAAATAATAGAAAATATAATAAAAAATAATTAAAAATACGAATAAATGTATTGACAAATTTGAGGGAGGGTGGTATGATAAGTACATCAAAGGAACAGAGAAATTAAATAAGAAATTCATTCAATTCATAGTATATATAATTTATATAAGTTACAATGAATAAGGATGAAAGGTGAGAAAGGAGCTGGGTGATTCCGTTGGGACAGTAGTTAGTGAATATTCTCAATATAAGAATGATGGGTGACGCGTTTCCTGCGAGAAAGACCGGATACATTCTGAAGTGAAGAAATATTATTTTCCATTGAATTATACGCACAGATTTGGAAAGTAAATTGTATCCTAGGTGATTATAGAAGCGATATCTTATATTGAACAACCGTCATGGACCTGGTACAGAGATTTCAGTGAATATGTAAAGAAATATTTTTCTGAAGGGTATAACCCTCAGCTCAATAGTTGGCCCGGAAGATGAGATTCGGGGAACATAGAAATTGTTGGTGAGAACGATATCCTGAGATGTATATCAGATTAGTGAGGATATAGATCGAAACTTTGCACCGGAAGAATATCGAGAGTACATAAAGGTACGGGGATATTACATAAGAAATATTAAGGTACTTTTTCAAATGATACTTTACAAAGAGGATTGGAACATCTGCCATTTGTGTTCTGGAAACTGTTAAAGTACAATGGATAAATAAACAGTTGGGAATCTAAGAAGTTAGGTTTATGATTGCTTATCACGAATAGAGAGAAAAAGTGTATCCGATATTTCGAAATAAAATCTAAATTATAATCCGTGAAATTATAATTTAAATCTATAAAACTTTCTAAGTAAAACCAGTGATAGTATTATCATATGGATTATGAGCAGGGAATCAGAGAATCATAAAATTTATCTTTATATTAAAAATTGAATACAGAACTCTATAAAGTAATCTATAATAAGATAGAAAGAATACTAAGAGGAAAATAAATTGAATAACGAAGAACATTGAGACGGTCATCATTTTTGAAATCTGGAAAAGTAAAAAGTGATGACCGTCTTTGACGTCCTCATAATCTGGAAAACTTTCGTTGCAGGAAGTTTGAGATTACGTTATACTCTCCATAAAAGGAGAGTTTTTTTATGTGGATCAAAGATGTGAGAGATTATATTATTTATGAAGATAAGGAGATACTGGTCTGCCATAAACCGGCGGGGATCGCTGTGCAGAGTGCAGGTGTGGGAAATATGGATCTGGAGAGCCTGCTGAAGAATTATATTGCCCGGAAACAGCCGGGGAAAATGCCCTATCTGGGTGTGATCCATCGACTGGATCAGCCGGTGGAAGGAGTGGTTGTTTTTGCCTTGAATCCGAAAGCTGCGGCTGCATTGAACAGGCAGATGACTTCAGGACAGATCCGTAAGACTTATCTGGCGGTGACTGCAGGCGACCTGCCGGGAAAAGAGGGGGAACTGGAGGACTGGCTGAAGAAAGACGGCAGGACGAATACCTCCCGGGCAGTAAAGGAAGGAACAGAAGGTGCGAAAAAGGCTATGCTTTACTGGAAACTTCTGGAGACTAAGGAAACTGTCGATGAGATGAGGAGTCTTCTGGAAATCAGACTGGAGACAGGGCGTCACCATCAGATCCGTGTGCAGATGGCAAATGCCGGAATGCCTTTGGTGGGAGACCGCAAATATAATCCTGAGAAAACAGGACAGGAACCTTTATGCCTGTGTTCCGCAGCGCTGGAGATCAGACATCCGCTGACTGGCAAGAAGATGCAGTTTCGGGTAAGACCGGCGGGAGAAGGCTTTAAGGCTTTTGACATGGAAGGATATGTGGATAAAAAGTGAAAAAAGTGTAAAATCTCTGGACGAAACCTGTAAAATGTGTATAATGTAGAAAGGAAGTTGTAGAGTAACAAATGCTGTTCGGAGTAAAAAGACACTCGCATTTTCAGGAAGAGGAGATTGAAAAATGAGAAAATTGGCGGCAGCAGTAATGTGTTTTGCGGCAGCAGCTATGTTTGCCGGATGTAGTAAGGCGGAAGTAGAGGAAACGATCCAGCCCCTGGTGGCAGATGCCATCGAGGAAGCTGATTCAGAAGCAGAGGCTGTAGAGGATGAGGATAATAGTCCGTTAATTCCTGAAATTGATACAGACGTAGAGATTCAGTCCGGAGCCAGGATTGCAGTGGTAAGTAAGTCCACGAAGGGCGAATACTGGAAACAGGTGAAGAAGGGGATGGAAGATGCTGTAAAAGCGATCAATGATGCTTACAGTTTCAAGAAAGAAGACCAGATCACCATGACCTTCGAGGGACCTGATAATGAAGAGGACGTAGAAAGCCAGATCAATACTATAGATGCGGTACTTGCAGAGAACCCGGATGTGCTGTGTATCTCAGCCGGGGATATGGATTCCTGTCAGGCGCAGCTTGAGACTGCGAAGGAAAATGGAATTCCGGTAGTTGCTTTTGATTCCAATGTATCGGAGAAGAAACTGATAAAAGCATACCGTGGAACCGATAATTTCCAGGTTGGAAAAATGGCAGCCTATGAACTGGGAAGAAGTATCGGTAAAGTGGGCAGGGTTGCAGTTTTTTCCGCGCAGGAGAAGACGAAGAGTGTACAGGACAGAGTTTCGGGATTTTTAAATAATATCGGAAATTATGGAGATATTGAAGTGGTAGAAATCATCTATTCCGACCAGGTAGACGATATGAAGACTGCCATGCAGGAAACTCTGGATAAATATCCGGAACTGGATGGAGTATTCTGTACCAATGCGGATATTACAGAGATGTATCTTGACCTGGAGAAGAGTGACGAATATGATGCGCCGGCTCTGGTAGGTGTTGATGCAACTACTAAACAGCAGGAAGCGATCCGCAACGGAGAGGAACTGGGAACTGTTTCCCAGCAGCCATATGCCATGGGATATCAGACAATCTGGGCAGCTGCTGAAACAACAGCGCCGAAGAAATCTGTTGTGATCGAGAAAAATGTACTGAGCAGTCCTGCATGGATTGACGCAGACAGCCTGGATGATCCGGAGTACAGTTCATATTTGTATACAGAATAGAATTACACGTAGAATAAGACTTATATACGAAAGAGAAAGCATGAAAACAGTGAGGAATTGTTTTCGTGCTTTTTTTGTACTCGCAAAAAGATTCCGTAATATTCCTGTGATATAACAAAGTTTTTCGGACAGGTTTTTAATATGTAAACAGTAATGATTTATATGATTAAATATAGACAGACAGGAGATTTTGGCTATAAAAAAATATATATTGATGATATAATCACATACACGACACAAAAATAACAAAAAAATATTGGTTTGACAAAAAAAATTGATGAAATTGCCTGATGAGATTGTAATTTTAAAGAATATATGGTAATATTTGACTATAAATTCTAAAAAATATATACAAAAATTAAGCAAAAAGGAGATAAGAATGAAACAATGGTCAGAGATCCTTAGAAATGTCACCATGTTGTCGCAGCTTGGACTGTCTCTTATCACACCGCTTCTGCTGTGTCTGGCGGTCTGCTGGCTGATTGTTTCGAAAACAGGAGTCGGGAGCTGGATTTTCATCCCCGGTTTTTTCTTTGGAATGGGCGGCTCTGTGACAGTGGCGTATAAGTTTTATCTTTCCATAAATAAACAGCAGATGAAAGAGAATAAGAAGAAAAAAAATAAAATATCTTTTAACAGACATTTATAAAACATCACAGGAGGCAGAAAGAAAGTTATATGGAGCGTATATTGAATCATGTGCAGCCGGCAGTAAAGAAAGAGACCGGAAGAGTAATGATGATGACAGGAATTGGGGTCATACTGATGTGGGTCGTATTTGGAATACTTCATCTTTTTATGCCAGGCAAGGTACCGTTTGACTATACGATATTTCTGGGAGGGATTGCAGGTGGAGCAGTTGCGGTCCTGAATTTCTTTTTTATGGGGCTTGCAGTGCAGAAGGCAGCGTCAGCAGCTGATGAGGATACTGCAAGAATGAGGATCAAGGCAAGTTATTCCCAGAGAACCTTACTGCAGATGCTCTGGGTGATCATCGCGATCGTTGCTCCGTGCTTTCATTTCGTAGCTGGAATTGTTCCTCTTTTATTTCCTGGAACAGGAATTAAAATTGCAGGGATTTTTCATACTAAGAAGTAACAGCAGATTACAAATATCTGTTTCATCAAACCGGAAAACAGTACCGGTAAAGACAGGAGGTGAATAAAGAGTATGGAGTTGGATATTACCGGGGCAAGGATATTCTTTACGTTGCCGATCGATGTGCCTTTTCTTGGACCATTAAGAATCAGTGAAACTATGGTGATAAGCTGGCTGGTTATGATTCTGATCACAGGATTATGTATCTGGCTCACCCACGATCTGAAAGAAGAGAATATTTCCAAGCGCCAGGCAGTGGCAGAGCTCATTGTGGAGAAAGCCAACAGCTTTGTAATCGGAAATATGGGTGAGAAATTCAGATACCTGATACCATTTGTTGCAGCACTTTTTGCAACAAGTGTTGTTTCCAACCTGATCAGTCTTGTGGGACTTCGAAGCCCTACAGCAGACCTCTCAACTGAGGCAGCATGGGCAGTTGTGGTCTTCATCATGATCACAGCACAGAAGATCAAGACCAGCGGATTTGGCGGCTATCTCAAAGGATTTACAACCCCGATCCCGGTTATGACACCGTTTAATATTCTTTCTGAACTGGCAACACCCGTCAGTATGGCGTGTCGTCACTTTGGAAATATCCTTTCCGGTGTAGTAATCAATGGTCTTATTTATGGAGCACTGGCAGTTGCAAGTTCCGCACTTCTGGGACTGATCCCTGGCTTAGTGGGAGATGTACTGTCACAGATACCGATTCTTGATGTCGGTGTACCTGCAATCCTGTCCGTCTACTTTGACTGGTTTTCAGGAATCATGCAGGCGTTCATTTTCTGTATGCTGACTGTAATGTATATTGCAAACGCAGCAGAAGAGTAGCAGAAACTTTAGCGGAAGATACAAAGGGGATTTCCGTTGATCGTGGTTATGGCCGTATCACTGCAGGAGCGAAATGGCAGCGGTGGTAACCAAAAGACTGCTGAAAAGTACAGCAGAAGAAATAAAATACCGCAGCAAAGGGGAAAAAGCTGCAGATTATTATTTAACAGGAGGGTTTTACTATGGATTTTCAGTTACTGGCAAAAGGTATCGCATTAGCAGGTTGTGCAATTGGAGCAGGATGTTCACTTATCGCAGGTATCGGCCCTGGTATTGGTGAAGGTAACGCAGTAGCGAAAGCACTGGAAGCAATCGGACGTCAGCCTGAGTGCAAAGGCGACGTAACTTCTACCATGCTTCTTGGATGTGCGATTGCAGAGACAACCGGTATCTACGGTTTCGTTACCGGTCTGTTACTTATCTTTGTTGCACCTGGTATGTTCATGAACTTCCTGAGCTGATAAAAAACAGCCAAGATGCCGGATATAACAGATTAAGCGGCATCAATATGGAACTTGTGGATGATCCCGGTAGCAGCCGTAAGATGGTCCGCATAAGTATAGACAGGAGGTTACAAACATGCAGGTACAGGAATTAGTTGGAATTGTGCCGTGGAATTTTATAGCGACGATTTGCAACCTTTTTATTCAGGTATATCTGATCAAACGTTTCCTCTTCAAGCCGATCAATGAGATGCTGGACAAGCGTAAAGCGAAAGCAGACGCAGAGATTCAGGATGCAGTGAAGGCAAAGGAAGAAGCTCAGGCAATGAAAGCAGAATATGAAAAGAATATGCAGGAAGCCAAGAATAAAGCAAACGACATTGTGATGACAGCTCAGAAAACAGCCGCTATCCAGAGTGAAGAGATGCTTAAAGAGGCTTCCAGTCAGGTAACTGCCATGAAAGAGAAGGCAGAGAAAGACATTGCTCAGGAGAAACGTAAGGCAGTCAACGAGATCAAGGGAGAAATTGGCGGTATGGCTGTTGAGATTGCCGGAAAAGTGATCGAGCGCGAAATTAATGAAGAAGATCATGCAAAACTGATTGACGAGTTTATTGAGAATGTGGGTGAGGCATCATGACAAAAACTGCCAGAGTTTACGGCGGAAGTCTGTATGACCTTGCCGCTGAAGAAAAGCTCGATGGACAGATTATGGAGCAGATGATCGCGATCAGACAGATTTTTCGAGAGAATCCGGAATATCTGAAATTGCTGGGAGAACCGGCAATTCCTGAAGAAGAGAGACTCAAGATGATCGAAGAGGCTTTCGGAGGGCAGGCAGAGAGATATCTGGTGAATTTCCTGAAATTATTGTGTGAACGCAAGATTCTGAGAGAATTTGCCGGATGCTGCGAAGAGTTTATCCGACGCTACAACAGTGCACATGGAATTGCAGAAGCAGTAGTGACAAGTGCAGTGAAGCTCAGTGAAACTCAGATGGAAGCTCTGAAAGCGAAGCTTGAGAAGATAAGCGAAAAGAAAGTGTATCTGGTCCAGAAGACCGATGCATCCGTCCTTGGCGGACTTCGCGTGGAACTGGAGGGCGTGCAGCTCGACGGTACTGTACAGAGCCGTATTTCCGGTATTTCGAAGAAACTGAATGAATTGGTAGTATAAGGAACTGGATTCCGGATTTGAGAATCGTATTGTATGGGTATTTGACATATGGATATGAAAGATTTTTGAATTTTTGAATTCAGACAGCGCAAAATAATAGAATATAAAAGGATGGAATGGAAACATGCAATTAAAACCTGAGGAAATATCCAAGGTCATCCGAAGCCAGATAAAATATTACGAAAATGCCATTCAACAGAACGAGACAGGTACGATCCTTATGGTTGGTGACGGTATTGCCAGAGCCAGCGGACTGGTAAACTGTATGTCAGGAGAGCTTCTGGAATTTGAGGACGGAAGCTTTGGTATGGCACAGAACCTGGAGGAGAACAGTGTCTCCATCGTAATCTTTGGTTCAGATGAGAACATTGGTGAGGGTCAGACCGTAAAGCGTACAGGCAAGGTCGTGTCTGTACCTGTAGGCGACGCCATGGTTGGACGTGTTGTAAATGCACTGGGACAGCCAATTGACGGAGCAGGCCCGATTGATACAAAAGAATTCCGGCCAATCGAGAGCAAGGCACCAGGAATCTGTGAGAGAAGATCTGTATATCAGCCTCTTCAGA
>SKEP01000946.1_pt1 | contig 16382 bp, 17 predicted proteins | sample 4826901 | NCBI WGS metagenome assembly SKEP01 (sample SAMN11008806, study PRJNA524170) | human gut metagenome | biome: Human fecal sample; material: Feces; isolation source: fecal sample from pouch patient p4, p43, p49, p54, p55 | host: Homo sapiens | place: Israel: Tel-Aviv | collected 2014-03-20
CCGCATCCGCGACCGGCACCGCATCCGCCATGCGCCCGCACATGTGTATCGCCTTCCAACCCTTCTCGCCCCTCACCGTCACCTCGACAAGAAAACGTTCCTTTTCCATCTCGCTCCTCGACCTTACCGGTCTTTCCTATCGGACAGGAACAGCCTATCGCATCAGGTGTCCCTTTGTCTGGACACCTCTAGGGTTTTCGCAGGTTCACCCCGCAGTTTGGGCAGAACTTCGGGACATATTCGGAAAACTCCTCGAACAGCGGCTCTTCGCTCTCCTCAGAATCCGTCATATCCTCCTCGACGCGCCCAGCCCATCCGCAGTCGGAACACCAGATGCCGTCCACGGGGTTTACATTTGCGGCTTTCGAGTGGGCGCTCCCCATGGTGATGAAAATCCTACTCATCGTTCTCAGCCCTCTCCCCATTGCTCTTCTCACGCACTTCGGCTTCCTTCCGCATCGCGGCAATTAGCTCCTCGGGCGTGATTCCGAGACCGTCCGCGATAGCGAAAAAGGACGCAAGGCTCGGCAGACGCGTCGGCTTTCCCCCGCTTCCGGCCATCCCGGCAAACCAAGCGGATTTGCTGATTCCGCTTTTCTTGATGGCGTTGTCGAGCGTCATCCCCTTCTCGTACACGATGCGGCGCACCGCAACCGCGAAACACCCGAGTTCCGGGAAACGCTCAACGGCTTTCTCCGCCTGTGGCTTACCCGCCATGGTATCTCCTTTCTTACGGCTAGCTTGATTACTGGTAATATATCATACCACCAAACCAGATAAATCTTCAAGACGATACTCCATATATCCCGCACAAATAAGACAACAAACCAGCTTGAAAGCAACCCAGCAATATAGTAAAATAGACTCGTAAGCCTATATCTGTTTACATGGAACGGTCGGTAATTCGTCCGTCATGCAAACTAACAGACTTATTAGAATTGACATTAGAAAGAAGGTCATAACATGCGAACCTACCAACACCCGATATACCAAGACAACACCATGGCAATTCGCGCCGAATATGATGAGGAAAAACGAGTCTTCGATTTGATGAAGAAGTTCCTCTATATCGTCGGGACGATAACGGCGATAGTTGTTTTCCTTTTGCTTCTCGTTAATTCCCCTGCCCTGATAACTCAGACGGGTGCAATTGGAATCATCGCACTCGTTCCCGTCCTGCTGGCTGCAACAGCCTTTACCGGGTTTTACGTCGGCACGGTACCGGCTGGCTACATCGCTGCATGGCGTGCAATCAAGCGCTCAAAGCTGTTCGTGTGGGGTAACGCTCTCGGACTGCTCCTCATAGCGACACTTCTTCTTTCCATCCCGGCTGCATTCGCGCCCATTGCCTTCCTTCTCCAGTGGTTGAAGGTGTCGAATCTCAAGCGTCAGCTTGACGCGAACGCATAGTGAGGTAAACTGAACGCGTTTTCTTCCTTCGTGGAGAAACTTTCTTGCTTTAGCCCGCTGCTCCCCGATGTGCGACATTAAGGGAACGGCGGGCGCTTTTATGCCGATTCTCACACACCCGTATAGCGGCGCAAGCGGAATATCCCGCCCGCGCCGCTTTTTAATTAACGCTCGCCGTTCTCCTTGTTCGGTTCCGGGCGTTCCTGCGTAGGTGCCTGTTGCGCCCGCTGGAAACCGCCGCTCCCGGCGTTTCCGCCGTTCTTCTTCCCTTTCGGCATGACCGTCGAGGATACTTCCGCCCTGAGTTCGTCGGCTCCGCGCCAACAGGCGAGAATCAGGCGCTTGACCTCCGAATCGTCCGCGATATCTGAATCGGGGCGCGGGAGTTTCAGCTTGGGGATATCCGCGATTTCCATGCCCTCCATGCCGCGTATCTCCTTGCGGTACTTCTGGTAGACGCTTCTAATTTGCGCAAGGTACTTCTCCTTCGTTTCCGTTACCATCGCCTTTTGCTGCTCGATATCCCTCTTCTCCGCAACGGCTGCGCTTCCTTCCGCATGGATGGATTTCGCTACGTTCGCCGTGAACGCAGCTTCCAGCCCCTTCGTTCCGAGGTCTGCATCGAGCTTCGTTACGGAGAAGGCATAGCGGTTGTTGTCCGTGTCGGTAACATACATGCGCCCCTTCTTGAACTCCGTATCAACGCCCCATGATTCCAAAAGCTCGCGGTAATCATAGATGTTCTCCGCTTCCCCGGCGGCGATACGACACAGCTCTCGCAAGTTCGTCTTATAGGAGTCGATGCCGCGTGCCGCAAGTTCCTTCTCGATACGGGATGGCTGCTTCTTGTGGACGGAGGAATTGCGCTCGCCCTCCACGACCTGTTTCAACCCCCACTCGTGGTCGAGGTCGCGGATGCGGCTGGCGCGTTTCACCTTAGCGCTTTTTCCACGCCCCTCATCGAGCCGCTTGCCTGTTGACAGGTCGGTACGGTTGATGACGATATGGACGGCATAGCGATGGGTCTTGTCTGCCTTGCAATATTCGTTATGCAAGGCCATCACTATCTGTTGGTTCGGGTAGTGCTTCTCTACGTATTCCTTGGCATACCTCATGCAGTCCTCTGGCGAGAGCTGACCGCCATTCAAGTCACACTCGTCGGGATTGAACCCAAGAATCTGGTGAAACAGAATCGTGTTCTTCGCTTCCTTAAGCTCCCCAGTCTTCTTGTCCCGGACTCTCCTTGCCGCTTTGTTGTGCCCATAGGCTTCCCGCGTCATCCACATGTGGTGCGCCCAGCGCTTCGGGTTCGTACAGCCGTCCATGTTCAGACTGTCGCGCAGAATCACCTTTCGGTCATCGTTGATGTAGCCGCGCAGATTCTTCATGTGACCGGAACTCTGCACACCGGTCTGCTTGATGATGGTCAATACAATCCCTCCCCTCTTTCTCTTTTGAAATGAAACCCGCGCACCGGATACTCATGCGCCATATCGTTTCGGATATACCCGGACTTACATCGGTATGTCTGCGCCGCATCTTCGATATCCCAGTAGCACCCCCGGTCTCAACGTAGATGACAGGTCTTGTCATTGCGGTTTTTCCTCCATTGCTCTTCTCACGCCATTCCAAAACGGCGATTCCATCCAGACGGATTTCAAGCGTTGCAGATACGTTTTCGCCCCATCTTGCGTGAACTCGGCATCGGCATCGTCAGAATGAAGATACCATCCGTTCGGAAACTCAACCCAAGATGCAACGGTCTCACCGAGTTCCATACTCACGTATCTCGTGAGTGTTACGCTCCAACCGTCCTCCTCATAGCAAATCGTCTTCTCGCTCCCGCAATCGTCCATCGTCATTGCTCCCCTTGCTTTCATGAATCTACTCTCGCGGACACTGCGCCCATGCCGGAAAGAATATCGCGTTCCGACGGTTTCCTGTTCCCCGTGACCTCCGGCTCCCCCCCATGTTCGCGACGGTAACCGTTTGCGAAAAATCGAAATACCTCTTCCGTCGTTTTCACCGGAGCGTGCCTGACAAACGGGTTGTATTCGTCATCAACGAAATAGAAAGTTCCATCTCTCTTCGCGATATGCGCCGGACGCTTGCAGGTCGGGCACCGTGATTTCAGGTCGCGGTAATGGAGCCATCCAGAATCAGTCATCGACGTACTCCCAGCGATAGCCACCTGCCATACCGGACGCGGCACCGCGGATACCTGCCTGCGACGCTCCGGTTTCTTTTGCCGCTTGGGTAATCGTTTTGTAAACGACACCGGTCTCCACGCAGCGAACCCTTATCCCTCTTTTACTGGAAAGTAAATCATCCGGCTCCGGGTCATCGGGTTCATCGGCATAGTAAAAATGAAAACCTTTGGCCGTTCCATGCCTTTTTGCTGCCGCTTGGATATTCCTTTCCGAAACTCCCGTTTCCCGTGCCGCCTGAGCTATCGACTCGTAAACGACACCGGTCTCCTTGCAACGAACTCTTGTCCAGCTTCTATTCCGAAAGAACTCCTCATCCGGCTTCGGTTCATCGGCATAGTAAAAGTGTAAGCCCTTGGTTGCTATATGCCCTCTCAATGCCGCATAAATAGCCTCTCGCGGTACGCCAACCGCTTTTGCTGCCCTTGCTTGACTTTCAAAACGTTCGTTCGTCTCAAGGCAGATGATTGGTCTTGAGTTCTTATAAACCTTTCTGTCGAAAACCGAATCGTCCGGTTCCGCTTCGTCAGCGTAATAGAAGTGAAATCCTCGACATGCCCCGTGGCGTTTCAGCGCACTGCTAACTAACGACCATGCGGCACCAATAGCATTCGCAGCATCCGTGACACTTTCAAACCGTTCTTCCGTCTCAAAGCAGATTATCGCTCTCTTTCTTCCCATCCTGTTCGCCCGCCTATCTAAGGAAACTGTCTTTTCGGTTCTCGTATTCCTCTCTTGTGATTTTTCCTTCCTTCAAAAACTCCTTCCAAGACCACCAAGTGCAAACGCACGACTGGATTGTTTCGTCGGTAAGCCGAATGTTTCCGTCCGCACACGGCTCGATGCCGAACCTGTCCTCTAAAAGGAAAAGCGCGTGCATGAGTTCGTGGTAGTGCTCGATACCATAGGTATCGAAACATGCGGGTGCCACATCGAGTGCTTTCGCTATCCGTTCGAGCGCATCCTGCTTCGGACTGCGCTCGCCGAGTTCATAGCTGCGCAATGCCGACTCGCTGACTCCATCGGTGGCTTTCGCCAGCGCCCGCTGCGTCATGTTGCGGCGCATCCGAACATTCCTGATGCTTTTTCCCAAAAGCTGTTTTTTACGATTGCATTTCGTCATTTTCGTACCCTCGCAAATCAGAGAATCAAAACCCGTTATCGCATTTCAAAGAGAATGAAAATGGCGTAACCGGATGTAGCGATTGCGACCAACGCAATGAGAACTCGATAAAGGTAATCCCAGTTTCTTTCTCCAAACTTCTCTTTCCATTCTTTCGCTTCTGCTATGGATTTGCAGAATAGACTTACGCTAATAACAAGCGCCAATAATCCCGTCATGATGTAAAGCGAAAACATTGCGTGGTAAGTCATTCCCATATCTCCTGTCATTCGTTATCGAGGTTGTCAAAATCCTCGATTTGCAGATGGATGTTGTTTCGGTCGGCTTCCCTTCGGAGCGCTGCGAGAGCTTCCATAATTTCGGAAAACGACGAGACCTCTTTCTCCAAAACCCGTTTCGCTTCCTCCGGGTCAAATACCTTCACACCATAGGTGTTCAGGAACTTCATGAACTGATTCAGGTTCGTTCCCTGCTTTGCGAGTTCATGCGCCGCTTTTTTCAAAGGCTGGGTGTCGATGACCTTGATTGAAACATCGTCGGAAGTCAAAACCGCTCGGGCATACTCGCCCATTTTCATTCCTGCTCTTTTCGCGTTTCTGCAAATGGACTCTCTCTCTTTCTCGGTTGCGTAAAACTTTATTTGAACCTCACGATTACGCATCTCGCTATTCTCTCCTTTCCATTATTCGTAAAACACTTATGGCAAATTGCGCCGCCGCCATTTGTAAGTGACACGAAATCGGATAGTCGCTCTGCTGACTACAGAAAATCGGGAATCCTAAATTACCGGTTTTCTCAAGCGAAAGCACTCTCCCGTCAAGGCTCCGAAAGCCGCTCGGGAGCAAGATGGAAGAGGGTTGAAAAGTCCATGTTAGTGGACTTTGAGTACCCACTTCCCAAATCTTGCAACTCGAAGAGCGGCCTTGGCCGGTGAGCACTGATATTCTATCAGTGCGAGAGCAGAAAAGGCATGGAAAAGGGGGTGCCGCCGCACCCTTTCCCATGCCTTTTCTGCGGGGTTTCCGGCTTGCCCGGAAACCAAGAACCCGAGGTGCCGCCACCTCGGGTTCCCATCGCCTGCGAAGACGAAATCAATTCCATTGAAAACCGATGGACGTAATCTCCTTTTCCGAGCTTTACTGCATCCTCCATCAACTTGATTGCTTGCTGCCAACCGGCAAGCTCTAACTCGAACCAATCGGAGAAAGGATTTCGCCGGTCTCCGTATTTACAATCGTATACACATAGCGAAGTCCTTCCTTTCCGCAGACCCTTCCTAATCATCGGAAGCCAAAAGGGCGATTCCCTAATCTGCATTGCAGACCGCAGCGATAATGGTTTTCAAGCGGACATTCTTGTCCGCCCCTATACGAGTGCCCAGTGGCATCCTGCGCATAGGCCGGATGGGGAATGAGGAGCACGAGTGCGCAGGCAGCGAAGAGCGCGAATGTGCCCGCGAGACAAGCCTTTCTCCTGCGCAGGGGAACCGTCTTCGTCTCCTCATGCTGTGTGGATTGTAAAGTCAGTTGTTCATTCATAGAGATTCCTTTCTGCCTGCATGGCGATGCTGCCCTAGCCCTCGAAGGAGAACTCGCCCGTGGACTGCTCGTAAACGCAGGTGATGGAAACAGAGTTTGTGTCGTTGAGCTTGAAGTCCGTGGTGATGACCCCGTTCTCATAGTCGAGGTTCACGACTTTCTGCCATGTAGCTTCGGTGACAGAAGGGTAATGGACGGCGCACCACTTGGAGAGGGCGGTGATGACGGCCTTCTCATCCCCGCCGAAGAGTTTCGTGACCTCGCTGTTCATGCCCTTCACGGTAATGTTTGCCACCGCTTCGGCACGCTCGTATGCGGTGTTTTTCTGAGCGAACATCGTAGAGCTTGTAAGGGTGGAGATGGTGTTCTCACCGGGGGTCTTAGAATCGGAGTTCACCGCAGCGCCACTGCCGTCCGTGTAGGTCACGATATGGGTGCCGGTATCGGTCTCGAAGACGATGGTATAGAGAGAGCCGCCGTACCCATCGGAGGTCTTTTCCACGCGGGAGATGGCGTAACTATGGACGGTCGGGGTTCCGTTCACCGTTTCCACGTAGGAGTCATCGGCAAACTTGAGGGTGTAGCGCCCCTCGCTTACCGACCAGACGGAAGAGGAGAGGGTGTCGATGAGTTCCTTGGTATCGGTATCGTATCCCTTGATGATTTCCTTCTGGGCATCGGTAAGCTCCACTTTCCCGGTTTCCTCCTTCGTCTTCTTCTCAGCGGCTGTGGTAGTGTCCGTGTTATTTCCTGCGTTCTGCTCCTTTGCGGTTTCCGCGCGGCGATGCGACACGTTGATGGCGCTCATGGCAGAGCCGCAGGTGAACATCAGGAGCAGGCACAGGGCGATGACGGAAAACTTCTTGTGTTCCGCCATCCATGCTTTCAGTTTCTTCATAGCAGGTATCCTTTCTGGTTTCCTAGCGCCAGTCCCATGGATAGCCGCAGACAACCCATCCTCTTCCGTTTTGGGAAACCCAATCGGACAGGGAGATGGTGCGCAGACCGGAGTAAATGCTATCCATGACCTTGCCGTCACCGATATAGATGCCGACGTGCCCGTAAGCGTTACCGGCGGGGGTGTTGGAGCCGTATTGGGCGGAGATGAGCATTCCTACCTTTATCTGGGAGAGGTCGGTGGTGGCGCGTTTCTGGCTGTAATTGGCACCGTATCCCTGATTGCCGAGCTGCGTATTGCCGTTGCCGCCGACGGGATGACCGGCTCTTGCATAGACCCTTGTTGTCCATGTGGCGCAAAGGTTGGCTCCCGGCCACGGAGTCTGCGAGCAGGCATTCACGATATCCTTCTGCCACTGGTCGGCGCTCTGGTAGTCCTGCCCGCCACCGGGAATGAGGGTGGTGCCGGAGTACCGATTCTTGAACTCCTCTGCGGTCATGGAATCGAGCTGCGCAACGAGCGGATAGGCTTGGCAGATGGAACGGTACTGGGCGATATAGCTGTCCTGCGACGCGGTGTAGTACCCGCCCTCGCCGAGGGCACGCAGGAAGAGTTCGGAGTTGTTGGTGTCGATGGCCTTCTGATAATTGGCAACACGGGTGTAGTTGGACTGCTTGTAAAGATGCTCACACCGGTACTTCATGTACGAATCATCGTCTTTGAAGACGGCGAAATCCGCGTAGGTCTTGTAGGCAGAGCCGGAAGCGCTGTATTCGGTGGTGAGCATTTTAACGGAACCCGTGATGAGTCCGCCGTAGTCGTAACCGGCATATTTCACGCCGCCGTAGTTGTGGTACAGCCGCCCGAGGTCGGAACCGGAGTCCGAGGTGCCGTTCTCAATCATCATCTGGCCGAGGAGCGCCGAAGCGGGATATCCGTACTGCTCGTGGGCGTTCAGGCACGCGAGCACGAGGTCGTAGGTGACCCATGCGGGCATCCCGTCAAGCGATGCGCTCTTTTGCTCCTCATCGGCGGCACCGCCACCGACAACGGAAATCAGGCCGAAGGCCAAGATGAAGGCAATGATGAGTGGAAAGAATTGGGAGACGGCACCGGCAAGCGATGAAAGCATTCCCTTGATGCCACCGGAAAGAACCGTGAGCGCCTTTTTCTTTCCCGCTTGCGCCGCAGCATTCTCGTAGACGTTCCTATGGAAGTATTTGGAGAACTGCATCCGCTTCTGGGCAGCTTTTTTATCCAGTTTCTCGGTGCGGTATTTCTTTTCCGAGAGGGCACCGAGGGAGTCTTTCTTTTCAAGTGCATCCTTACCGGAACGAAGGTGCTTTCTCGCCTTTCCGGCAAGTTTCGCGCCGGTGTGCGTGGTTGCGACCAAATCGTCCGTGCCTTCCAGCTCGGAGTCTTTGAGAGCGTTGTGGGCAGCTTTTGCGGCTACACCCTTTGCACCATGTTTCAGGCTCTTATTCAGATTGTGGCGAGACTGCACCTTTTTCGTGAGGGCATTTTTTCCGGTTAGCTGGCTACGGGATTTTCCGTCAAGGGCATCGGCGGCGGAAGTCTTCTTACGTTTCCTTGCGATGGCATCGAGGGCGGTACTTCCCGCGCCGTGCGTGCCCTTCTTGCCGACGGAATAGAGGTCACCCTTTAAGGCTTTGGCGCTCTTATCTGCCTTTTCCACCAGACCGGTATTGACGGCATCCGTCTTTTCGGTCTTGAGGAGATTACTCATGGCTTTCTCACGGTCGTTTCCGCCGGTCGTGAAATCCGAAGCCTTCATCTGACGTTCACCGTCCTTTCCGGGGTCTTCTTACTGGGTTGCTAGATAACGGGTTTTGCATCTTTCTTGTCCCCAAGCCCCGTCTTCTTCGTCTCATTGGGGTTCGTGGAGAACAGGTCATAGAGAACGTTGCCGGACGGGAACTTGCCGCGAATCGGCACGCGGGCGTTACCTGCGATGAGCAGGCCGTCACCCGGCTCTGCGGACTCGTCGATGCATTCCTCCTCCTGCTCGGACAGGTTCAGAAGCTCCGCCCACTTCATACGGTCGAGCGGGGACTGCTTGAGAAGCATGAGGAAGTCCGCGTTAAGGACGATATTTCGCGCCGCTTCGTTGGCGAGCATCGCCGTGGCGTTCTGACTGATACCTGTCAGCAAAAGTCCGAATTTTCGACCCTCATTCGAGAAGCGGGAGAAGTAGTTAAGTACCGTCGGGTACGCGAACATACTCTGCATCTCCTCGACGTAGAGCCATGTGCGGACGTTTCGCTTTGCATTGAAGTACATGCGGTTGCGGACGGCTTCGCAGACATTGATGAGGGCGAAGACCAGCATGGAATCCGGCAGGTCTTTCAGGTTGAAATCCACGATGCGGGTGTTGAAATCGACGTTGCTCTGATGGTTGAAGAAGTTCATGGAACCCTTCACGAATCGCTCGTAACGGAGTGCGATGACCTGTGCCTGCTCCTCCGGCTGCTCGTTCGCGGCATCGTAGAAGTCCTGTAAGGTCGGCGGAAGATTGTCTCCGCGCTCTGCGGCCTTCTGGAAGGCAAGCTCGGTGCAGCGCTGAACGAGTGACTGGTCAACCTCAGAGAAGTTCGACCCGGCTTCGGCAGCGGAAGCGCCCGCCTGAGCTAACATCGCGTCCACCTTGAACGCAATCTGCTCGTTTCTCGTCATGTGTTCCACGGATACCGTATCGAAGGGGTTCAGATGGGTTCCGGTACCCACGCCGAAGTGGTAGGTGCTGCCGCCGTAGCGTTCGGCGATAGCGGTGTACTCGCCTGCGCGGTCGATGACGTAAATCTCGTCCGTCGGATTGGAGAAGATGGTGCCCGTCATCTCGGTCTTGGTGAACATACCCTTACCGGAGCCGGTCTTGCCGCAGACGAAGCCCATCGGCGAGGTGAGCTTCTTGCGGTTGCAGACCACGAGGTTGCGGCTGTGCTTGTTCTGGCCGTAGTAGTTGCCGCCTGCATCGTCAAGCTCCTGCGTGGCAAACGGCACGAGGATGGAAACCTGCGCCGTGGTGAACATGCGGGAGATTTCCACGTGGTTATGGCCGAGCGGGAGGATGGAATTAAGTCCCTGACGCTGGCGATAGTCATAGGTGTCAAGCTCGATGGAGTTCTGACGTGCCGTGGAGATGATGCGAAGTACCTGCGTATCCAGTGCTTCCTTGCTCTCCGCGTAGGTGTAGACAAGTCCCGTGAAGACGTAGAGACGCTGGTTCTTGTTCTGCAAGTGGTCGAGCACGTCCTCCGTCTCCTCCTTGGAGTATTTCAGCTCCTGCGGGAGGATGGAGAAGTCATAGCCTTTGTTCACTGCCGAGCGCTGTTCCTCGATGATTTCCTTGTCAATCCATGCGGAACGGGTGCGCACGTAATTGATAGCCTTGGATTTATCCATGGGCTGCACGTACCACGTGATAGCCATGGGGATAGGAAGGTCTGCCATGTCGGCAAGTGCGCGGTCGGAAAGTTCCGAGCCGAACTTCTTCATCACGAGTACCTGTGCGTAGACCCCGTTATCGAGTTTTACGCAGTCGTTATAGTGGCCGTCCGGGCGGAAATCAATCTGCGTCGGTGCGATGCAGTCCTTGGTAGTCTGTAAGCGCTTGGCGGAAATATCGCGCTGGTAATCGAACAGGAACGGCTTATAGGGGTTCAGGAGTGAATGGATGACAGAAAGGCGCTGGGTGCCGTTCATAAGGTGTGCCTTGCTGCCGATGGAGTTTAGGATGCGGGAGGACTCGACCTCGATACGGGAGAGCTGACGCGCTGCATCTTCTGCGGTGTCCGCCGTCACGGAATAGGTGAGGTAGCGGTTCCTGCGGATGTTGCTGACCCCCTCCTTCACCTTATCGTTCAGGATGTTGTTGAACACCTGCGCGTCGTTCCTTGCAGCATCGTTTGCCTGACGCTCCGGGTCGAAGAACTTGCGGTGACCGACCTCTTCCTTGAGGAGCGGCGTGTTGATGACGCTCATCTGCACGAGCGTATCCGCACCGAACTGGTCGTAAAGGCGGGTGATGGCGGAGAACATGGCTTTCTGCTGCTCATCGCGTACCGAGTGGTAACTGGTGTCATCGAAGGCGATGGAAGAGGAAAACATCCCCTCCTCCACCTCACAGATGCCGTCCTGATACATCTTGTTGTAGCCGATGTAGTTCACCACGTCTTTCGCGGAGTCGCGCTTCTTTCTGGCATCGGCCATCTTATCGGACAGCTCCTTGTCCCTGTCCTTTAACTGGGACTTGATGGAGCTGTAGGTCTTTTTCGCTTCCTTCTCGGCCTTCTTGGCTTCCTTTTTCCTGCGCTTCATCTCGCGCTTGGCGTGCTTCTTCTCCTTTCGGGTCAGCTTTCCGGCACCCTGCGTGACGTGCGCGACCTGAGAGATGGCATCCATGTCGATAGCGCCGGTATCGGAGTGCAGGGGCGCGGTGTTCCCGAACCCGTCACCGGATGCGTGGACGAACGCGTCCACGTCAAATGCGGCGTTAAGAGATGACCCGTCCTGCCCTTGGGGAGTAGGATTCGATGCCGCGAAGGTTTCCCTGCTTTCGGTAGTGTTTTCCATAGATAGTTCCTTTCTGCTTGCTGTTTTCCGACTCAGAGAGAAGTCCCGCAAGGCGCATGGACGGCTTGTAGAAGATGCGGTCGTTCGTGAAGTTTGCCTTAAGCCAAAGCGGCGCAAACTGCTCGAAGGGCATCCCGCAGGGCTTCACGAAGCCCACGCACCAAAACGGCAACGAGACGGCGTAGATAAAATAGGTGCAATCGCTGACGTTCAGCCCCAAAACGAAGTAGATGTAAAGCCCGGCAAGTACCGAGACAGAAAGCGCACCCGTGATGGATACCAGGGTGCGCATGGTCATCTTGCCTACGATTTTGGGCTGATACTCGGCGATATCCTTGTGTACTGCTACAGAGAGCATGTTAGATATCGCTCCTTTCTAACCCGCGAGGGAACCCCAGTTGATACCGGTCTTGAAGTACACGGCAGCACCCACGACGATGGCACCGCCGATAATCATGGCGAGGGCACCGGAGAGCTGACCGCCGCCGCCCTGCATACCGTCCTTGATGGTAAGGCCAAGGTTCACAAGGCCGAAGACGATGAGGATGCCGCCGAGGGCGGTCACACCATCAGAGAGAAGGTTTTTCACGTTTTCCAGCATGGTTGATTCCTTTCTTGTTTACTTGTTTTCTAGTAACCGTACAGATGGGCAAAGGCGATACAGGTAAGCCCCGCGACGATGATTGCAACGGCTTTGCGTATCTCCCCGCCCCCGCCGCGAAGAAGTCCCGCGAGGGTCATCCCAAGATAGATGATTCCCACGACGGTGAATGCGCCCGCAGCGGTTCCTATCGCCGGGGCGGCGAGTTTGACGAGTGTTTCCAAGTTCCTTCCTCCATTCGTCCCCTTTCTGCCTTTTTCGTGTGGCATTTCTCTTAATTATAAGTGACTACCGGTTTAGCAATTTGCCCAGAAGCCCCTTCCTTGATTTTTTCCATGCCGCCCATTTCCATGCCGTGAACTCCGCACCCGTATCCTCATCGGGGGTGTACGGCTCGCAGCCGTTTTTCAGATACCGCTCGAAATCGAAGGAGTTCTTATGCAAACGCTTCCAGTTGCGCTTATCCACGATATAGCGGTATCGCTTATGGGCGTGGGGGTCGTACTTATCATCCATGAGCGGGTTGGTACCGGCGATGAGCAGGATTGCCTTTAAGCGGCTCATCTTTCCGATTTCTGCTGCGTCGATAAGGTCACGACCCTGAATCTGCAAGTTCTTACTGGCGCTTGAGGACTGTCCCGTGGACTCGTTGTAAGTCATCTGATGGATGGTCTGCTTGCCAATCATCTCCGCAATCTCCTTGTTGGTGGAGTTGGACTTGCCACCGAGGAAGAGCGTCGAGTCGCAGCAGTCGATGATGGTCTGCGCCTTCTTATCGTATTTGCTTTCCAGCTGGCTCATGGATTGCAGGATGATGGTGATGCCGATGTTACGGGAACGGGTGACCGCGATGGTCTCCTCAATCTGCGGGATAGTGCCGAATAGTGATAGGTAAGCCTCTGGTGTTACCACCTCGGGCTTTTCCCCCACTCCACACCGTGCGTGATAGTTTCCCATCACACGGCGTTCCACCGACTAAGATTACATTTTAGTGCCTATATAGTCCTCGAATTGTATTTCTTCCAACTCCCTGTGTTTTCGGAGTTTATTTATTTTTTCTTGCATTTCCACGGTCAATGTTAAATTCTGCAACAGTTTCTTTATTACTTTATTTTCTGTTGCTTCAACCAATTTTGACACATCTTTGGATAAAATTATTAAATTCCTATATGTGTCATTTCGCTCACCTTTGCACGGTTTTATGTGCGTACATACCATATCTGTTATTGACAGAGCATTGTGTGTTACTGCACATTTTCCCTTTTGTGCTATGTACCTTGAAAGGGCATTATCTGCCATCTCCAAAGTCGGATAAAGATGTGCATTTCCCATCATATATTTCATAACATCATAACTGATACAGTTTTCGATGTCTGAATACTTCCTCACATATTTATTGACTTCTCGCCTTTTGTACTTTGGATATTCATACGCCACATACCCTACTGGAATAATCATTCTTCCTTTTATCCATCGGAACTGCTTCGACTTTCCATACTTTTGTTGGATAAACTTGCTGGTTATCTCGCCAGTTTTTGTTATTGGAAAGCATCGGTTATTGTGGTTCATACCGTTACTTTTCCCATTTACTTTATAGGCGATTTCTGCAAAATCTGCTGATACCATTGTTGCCATACAGTAATAATTGTGCATACCCATAACCATTGAATTGTAAAGACTTATATTTTTATCAATTTCGCTTTGCTTGCTTGGATTTTTAATGTCTTTCCAGACAGTCCGCAGCTTATTGATAACCTTATCTTTACTTTTGTCGGCTATATGTGAACGGATTATCCATTTATCACCTTTTGGAACAACTTTAAATTTGATTCCAAGAAAAGTTGTATAATTCTTACGCAGGTTTGTGATTCCGGATTTCTCATCACTTGTTTGCAGATGCAAATGTTCTGCAAGCCATAGTTTTGTTGCATACATGGCTTTTTTAGCTGTTACATAGTCCCGACAGAATATCTTAAAATCATCTGCATATCTTACAATGTACATTTCTTTAAGTTCTGTCTTTTCCCTCAGCTTTTTCCACTTTGGTGACCTGTCTATTGTGAGGATATTTCCCTCCTTATCAGTCCTGTAAAATTCCAGTCCAGATTTTCCATCTTTGACTTTAAACATCTCCCATTGACTGGCAATCCACCAATCCAGCTCATTCAATACTACATTTGCAAGAAGTGGGGATAGAATCCCCCCTGTGGTGTACCTGTTTCCGGGGTAATTACAATGTCATTAAACAGAATTTCTGCTTTTAACATCTGTTTGATTATCATAATCAGTTTCCTGTCCTGTACTCCAAGTCCCCACAACTGCTGAATCAGCTTGCTATGGTCGATATTGTCAAAGAATCCAACAATGTCTACATCTACTACAAAATGCAGATTTTGCAGTTGTGCCATTTTATAGCATTGAGCAATCGCATTTTGCGTTGACCTGTATGGTCTGAATCCATTATTTCGCTCATGAAATTTTGCTTCACAAATCGGTTCCAGTATTTGCAGAATACATTGCTGTATCAGTCTGTCCCATATACTTGGGATTCCTAATGGTCTGGTTTTCCCATTGTCCTTTGGTATTTCTACACGCCGGACCTTTTTAGGCTGATAAAAGTTCAATTTATTTCTGACGGTTTTAATGACCGTTTCGATTGGGAGTGACTGAATTTCTACTATTGTCTTCCCATCTGTTCCAGGAGTTTTGCTCCCGTTATTTTTGCAGATATTCCGATATGCAAGTATGATATTCTGCTCTGATACTATCAGGGGCATAAGCCTGTCAAATTTATTACCTTTCAGACTGTCTTCATATAACTGATATCCAGTTTCTTTTGCGTCATATCTTTCTGCATTTCTTTCTGCTTTATTTACAATTCGTTTTGCCATAGTAACCAACTCCTTATTGGAGAATGATTTTTTCTTCGTCCCACCTCGACAGCTATGAAAATCTCCATTTGGTGATTACTATATAGACATAAAGGAAATCTTAGTATCGGCTTGTGGCTATCCCTCCACCGCTTATTATCACGGTTTCATCGGTACTGTGCCACTACTCTCACAACCATAAATGTGCTTATTATAGAAAGGCTTCCTTTATACCTTTCCTTTTCGACACAACTACGGTACTTTGTCACTGATACAGTCAGTTCCCGTATTGGTTGCTTTCCACGTTCCACATAACTTAGGATTGTTGTCACTTAGGTCATTCCTTTAGCCCTGCAAGTATTATCTTCAAAGATACCTGTGTCCTGTAAACACAGAGGGTATTTCATACTAACAACTTTTACTTTACCCCACTTGCGTACCTACTGGTACACTGGCATTTCTACCAGCCATTCGTTTAGAGCCGTACATTCGGAATTTTGTCAGACCGCCTTACTGGTCATTCTAACCATATGGCAACCCCACCCGCACTGTCACACACAGCTTGTACCTCTACAAACCTTTCCTCACCTTGCAGTGTTAGGGTGTGCTTCGCACGACTTCCCCGAGCTTATAACCTTAATCGTCTGTATCCGACTAACGCTATTCGGAGTATTAGTGAATTCCCTTCAGGGCGTTACCCCTTCATTTGAAATTTCAGTTATGCAGTTCTCTAAAACCACATTTATTAAATTATTTGTGACTTTAGGCTACGCTTTTGTCGGTTATTCCCACCGTTTTCAGCGTAGAACGTGTCACACTATTTGCAAACTCGTCTAACAGACAGCGCACATGGACGGGCAGCCTGCCGCCGTATTCATCATCTGCCTTGTCGCAAAGCAGATTGAAAAGCTGCGTGTAAAGAATACTCACAACAAAGTTAAAGGTATCGTCGGTGTCGGAAATGATAACAAACAGGGCGGTCTTGCGGTCGCCTATGGTGTCAAGCTCCATTTCGTCGGTTTCCATAAGGTCGCGCAGCTCCTTAATGTCAAAGGGGGCAAGCCGCGCACCGCAGGAAATGAGGATAGAGCTTCTTGTCTTTCCCGCAGACAGCAGGAAGTTCTTATACTGCCGGACGGCAA
>SKEP01000985.1_pt1 | contig 16016 bp, 13 predicted proteins | sample 4826901 | NCBI WGS metagenome assembly SKEP01 (sample SAMN11008806, study PRJNA524170) | human gut metagenome | biome: Human fecal sample; material: Feces; isolation source: fecal sample from pouch patient p4, p43, p49, p54, p55 | host: Homo sapiens | place: Israel: Tel-Aviv | collected 2014-03-20
CCCTCCGAACTTCTTCCTCACTGGCATGTTCATCACCCCAGCGAATATTGTCATAGATGCTTCCTGAGAACAGCACATTTTTTTGAAGTACCATGGAAACCTGGTCACGAAGTACTTCCAGATTGTAGTTGCGTACATCCACGCCTCCCACCTGGACATTACCCTTTGTGACATCATAGAGTCTGGGGATCAGCTGCACCAGGGTAGACTTTGCACTTCCGGTTCCGCCGATGATACCTACTGTCTGACCGGATTTAATATGAAGATTTACATCCTTCAGGGAAAGATTTCCTCCCTCTCCTGCATAGCTGAAATCTACATGATTAAAGTCAATGGAACCATCTGCCACATTCTTTACTGCATCAGCTTTATCCTGCATCTCAGGAACTTCATCCAGAACCTCTACAATACGGTCTGTGGATGCTTCTGCTATCATGATCATAACAAACACGAAAGTTACCATGTTCAGGGACATGAGAATCTGAAGTGCGTAGACAATGATACTTGTCAGCTCACCGGTTTCCATGCCACCGAGAACAATTCCTCTTCCGCCAATTGCAACAATGATAATGATTACAGTATACATGGCAAACATCATAACCGGTGAGTTCCATGCAACGATTTTCTCTGCTTTAGTAAACAGATCATAAACATATCTGGAAATTCCATGGAATTTCTCAATCTCATAGTCCTCTCTTACGAAAGCCTTAACTACACGTGAGGCATTTACATTCTCCTGAACGGAATTGTTCAGGTTGTCATATTCATCAAAGACCTTGATGAAATGCGGATGTGCCTTTTTCGCAATAAAGATCAGTGTACCGCCAAGGACAGGAACAACTATCAGGAAAAGCACTGCGATCGGTTTGTTGATCGTCAGTGTCATAATCCATGACAGGATGATCATAAACGGTGCCCTGGCAAGAAGGCGGATACTCATCATGTATGCCTGCTGTACATTTGTGATATCAGTGGTCAGTCGTGTGACCAGACCTGATGTTGAAAAGTGGTCGATATTTTTAAAGGAAAAATCCTGCACCTTATAAAAAATATCGTGTCGTAAATTCTTCGCATATCCTGCTGCTGCAACTGCCGCCATATTTCCGGCCTGTACGCCGAAGAACAGGGAAAGCATTGCCATTGCAACAAGGATGACTCCACGCTGGATGATATAGCTCATATCTCCGTTTGCAATACCTACGTCGATAATCTTCGCCATCTCCAGAGGAATCAGAACTTCCATCAGTACTTCCAGGATTACAAGGACCGGAGCCAGTACAGACTGCTTCTTGTATTCCCGGACTGAACGTAAAAGTTTCTTATTCATCTTTGTCGATGTCCTCCTTAATTATAAATTTTCTGTAACTGTTCAGCAGTCCGCTGACTGCAAATACTGAACAGTTACAATTTTTTACTGTCATTTTTAGAATCGCAGCCTTGTTTTCGCTGCAGTTCTTCCAGATTCTTGTGCATCATCCACAGCACCTGTTTACACAGAGTTATGTCTTCTCTCGGAATTCCTTTTTCCAGCCAGTGCTCTGTCTTATCAATGTGCTCAAGGATCGCCGGAAGAATGTCTTTCGCCTTATCTGTAGGTACGATCCGTTTCAGACGTCCATCCTGCTTTGCACTTTCTCTGTAAATAAAACCTTTCTTCTCCATCAGCTGAAGCATACCTGTAGCAGTTGATTTCCGTACCTGAAATTCCTCCTCGATATCCTTCTGATAAAGGTCATGGTGCAAAGTTTCCAGAAGAATAAACTTCAGCACATGTTTCTGCAATGTAGTCAGTTCATCTGACTCCATCACAATCGACGGATTATTTCCATTCCGCATCATCTGATGGGAAAGAATCCCGACCAGTCTTCCCATATGCATATCCTCTACTTTAATTTTCAGCTCTTCATCCACACTTCACACCTCCTTTAAGCTGATAAAATCCCACCTCCAAAACTCTGCATACAGACAAAATCTATAGGTGGGAAATTTCATAACTTCTTAATTAGTTAGCATTCTAATAGTTCGCATCCTAACTTTCAACTATTATAGGGATGTATCTATGAATTGTCAACTTCTTTTTGAGAAAGATTTTTTTGAAATATATTCACATAACATTTGATATTATATCGCTACAGAAATATAACACCAGTAATTACAAATATTACATCTATCTTCAGGGAGGATCTGTATGTCTATAATTTTATATCATGGTCCAGAAAACATTATCGAACATCCGATGTACGGAAAAGGTGCCCGAGAGCGTGTTTGAAAAAGGCTTTCTGCAAGATGTGCGTCACAATTTGTGGGAGATTTTGCACGGATGAGGGCGCCGTAGCGGGCTACGGCAACTGAATTCGGGTGAAATCTCCCACAAAGTGGGGCGTGCAGATTGTAGGAATGATTTTTCAAACACGCTCGAGGACATGAAGACTATCTCAGATATTCTCAGCGAATATCAGGAGATCTGCTGTTACTGTTCACTCCGTTCACAGTAACGATCTGCTGGAAATCCAGCATCATATCTTATTTTAATAATTGCAACCCCAATAAGAATATGTTAAGATAGTTTCATTAAGTACAGCGATAAAATGTAAAAATCATCAATATTACCGGGTGCAGGATAACCCCGTAATAACAGCAATCAACAAAGGAAACAAGAGGAGGAACTATCATTATGTATATTACATGTCTTGACGTAGAAGGCGTATTAGTACCAGAGATCTGGATCGCATTTGCAGAAGCAAGTGGAATCCCGGAATTGAAGAAAACTACCCGCGATGAGCCGGATTATGATAAGCTGATGAAATGGAGACTTGGAATTCTGAAAGAACACGAACTTGGTCTGAAAGAGATCCAGGATGTGATCGCGAAGATCGATCCCCTTCCTGGTGCGAAGGAATTCCTGGATGAGCTTCGTTCTTTCTCTCAGGTAATCCTGATCAGCGATACCTTCACACAGTTCGCAGCACCTCTCATGGAGAAACTTGGCAGACCTACTTTATTCTGCAATACACTGGAAGTTGCAGAGAACGGCGAGATCACAGGATTTAAGATGAGAGTGGAGCAATCCAAGTTAACTACTGTAAAAGCTCTCCAGTCCATCGGCTTCGACACCATCGCAAGCGGCGATTCATACAATGACCTTGGCATGATCCAGGCAAGCAAGGCAGGATTCCTGTTCCGCAGCACAGAGAAGATCAAAGCAGACTATCCGGAGATCCCGGCTTATGAAGAATATGATGAACTTCTGAACGCCATCAGAAACGCTATGAAATAAAAATCCATATACACTAAAACCCGGCAGCCCTTATCTTAATTCGATAAGACTGCCGGATTTTCATTTATTCCGAAAATTTTCTTTTGTATTCTTACTCAAACGCTCTCCTGATGCTGTCATAATGTAAAAATTTGCCCGCCTCGCCCAGCTCTCTGATCTCATCAGCTGTGGCGAATTTATATCCATCTGTTTCTTCTGTCTGAAGATGCACATCTTTCTCATCAATATCCATGACAAAGCGGTACACATCTACGAAATAATTATCTCCCTCACCTGGATTCTCTCTCTGATAGGTAAAAAGATAACCTCCTTCTGCATTCCGCGCATCCAGGCCTGTTTCCTCTTTTACTTCCCTCAGTACAGCCTCATAGGATTCCTCTCCTGCCTGTGCTGCTCCACCGGATACTTCCCAGCAGCCCGGCGCCCATGCCTTGGTCATCACACGCTTGGTAATAAGAAAAGTTCCGTCCGGTCTGGCAATCACTCCAAGTACCGTCAGATGGTACTCGCCATCCTTCAGGCACCAGTCATTCCTCTTCATAGTCCGTCCTGTAGGCTTCTTATCTTTATCATATATGTCCCAAAATTCCATTTCTTTTCTCTCCTCGTATCAGTTTCTTCTTGTTTATTATCTTCATCCAGTCTCTCAATATCCATATTCTTCGGCAGAACACAGCTTAATACTACTGCTGCCACGAATACCAATGTTATAACCTTTTCCTTTCCGAACAGACCTGTACCATGTCAGCTGTTCTCTGTTGTATCTATATTATAAATTGTTTCTCCTGATTAGGCAACTTGATGTTTTTTATTACAGTTTTTTTTATTTTCCATGATCCTTGCATTGAAATTGAACCTCTTTTTCAGTATAATTGCTGTATAGAGGATCGTGATTACTGCATTGCTGCTGGTCAATAAGATCGCAGATTATATGGGAGATAACCACACTCATTTTTAAAGGAGGAATATTATTATGGCAACTTGGAAAAACCTGGACACCCTGAATTCCTACGGAAAACTTGCCGGTCTGAAAAATCATGTGAATATTGCTGATGCAATGTCCGGTGAGAAGGGCGCAGAACGTGTAAAGAATTACAACACACCTATGGCAGCCGGCTTAAATTATAATTATGCTGCCAAGGAAGTAGATGAAACTGTTTTATCTGCTCTGGCTGAACTCGCTGATGAGGCACAGCTGATCGATAAATTTCAGGAATTATACAATGGCGCAGTGATCAACACCGGAGAGAAACGTATGGTTCTTCACCACCTTGCACGTAAACAGCTTGGTAACCCGGTAGTAGCAGACGGTGTTGACAAACGTGAATTCTACGTTACACAGCAGAAGAAAGCTGCAGACTTCGCTAATAAAGTCCACGCAGGCGAGATCACCAATGAGAACGGCGAGAAATTTACAACCGTAGTACAGATCGGTATCGGTGGAAGCGACCTTGGTCCACGTGCTTTATACATTGCACTTGAGAACTGGGCAAAGGCCAACAACACATTCAAGATGGAAGCGAAATTCATCAGCAACGTTGACCCGGATGATGCAGCCGCTGTTCTGGCATCTGTCGACCTGGCCCATTCTCTTTTCATCGTTGTATCCAAATCCGGAACAACTCTGGAAACACTGACCAATGAAGCATTCGTTAAGAACGCACTTACCAAAGCAGGCCTGGATCCATCCAGACATATGCTTGCTGTAACCAGCGAGACTTCTCCTTTAGCTAAGAGTGAAGATTATCTTACAGCAATCTTCATGGATGACTATATCGGTGGACGTTACTCTTCTGTATCCGGAGTAGGCGGAGCAATCCTTTCCCTGGCATTCGGACCGGAAGTATTTTCCCAGCTTCTGGAGGGCGCTGCTGCTGAGGACGAGCTTGCAACCAACAGAGATCTGTTAAAGAACCCGGATATGCTGGACGCACTGATCGGTGTGTATGAGCGTAATGTACAGGGCTATCCTGCTACAGCAATTCTGCCGTACTCTCAGGCATTGAGCCGTTTCCCTGCACACTTACAGCAGTGTGATATGGAGTCCAACGGTAAATCTGTAAACCGTTTCGGTGAGCCTGTTGACTATGTGACAGGACCGGTGATCTTCGGTGAGCCAGGAACCAACGGACAGCATTCCTTCTATCAGTTATTGCATCAGGGAACTGATATCGTACCGCTTCAGTTCATCGGCTTCAGAAACAGCCAGCTTGGCGTGGATGTAAATATTGAAAACAGCACCAGCCAGCAGAAACTCTGCGCTAACGTAGCTGCCCAGATCGTTGCCTTTGCATGCGGAAAGAAAGATGAGAACCTGAACAAGAATTTCAAGGGTGGACGTCCTTCCAGCATCATCACAGGCGATGAGCTGACACCTGCTTCTCTGGGTGCATTACTTGCACACTTCGAGAACAAGATCATGTTCCAGGGCTTTGTATGGAACTTAAACAGCTTCGACCAGGAAGGCGTACAGCTTGGTAAAGTCCTTGCGAAACGTGTTCTTGCACACGAAACTGACGGAGCACTGAAAGTTTACAGTGACCTTCTGAACATCTGATAATCCTTATGTCCGGCAGGCAGCACTGCCGGCATAATGAATAACGTGAAACCAAAAATGGGAGATATGCAGTGAGTATGCATATCTCCCATTTCAGTTTCATAATATTTACTGCTTTTTCCGAAGCATTTCTATGTACACATCTTTCGGCTGTGGACGAGCATAATAGAATCCCTGTATATTATCGCATTCCATCTTTCTCAGAAGTTTCACCTGTCCGAGAGTCTCCACACCCTCTGCGATCACGTCCATATCCAGGCCGTGGGCCAGATTGATCACCTGCCGTACTACTTTTTTACCTTTGTCCTGCTCAATATAATCGATCAGACTCTTATCAATCTTCAGAGTAGTAAACGGCAGCTCATTTAAAGTGATAAGAGACGAATATCCGGAACCAAAATCATCCATATGAAGCCGGAATCCTTCATTCACCAGCATATCTGTAAATTTCCTGATCTGTTCATTATACAGAGTTGCCGTTTCTGTCAGCTCAATGGGGACACAGGAAGGCGGAATGCCATATTCCTTCACGATCTCCACATAACGCTCTACGACTCCGCTGTGATGAATGCTTGCCCTGGACAGATTCACAGATACAGGCAGAAGTTCCTCACCCCGCTCCATGGTATCTCTCTGGAATCTGCATACTTCACGAAATACATATTCATCCAGTCTCACGATCAGGCCGTCCCTCTCATAGAGCGGGATAAAATCTCCCGGCATTACCATAGAACCATCTTTATTGATCCAGCGCACCAGTGACTCTGCACCTACGATCTTGTCTGTTTTTACATCATATTTCGCCTGGAAATAAACTACGAATTCCCTGTCACGGATCGCTTCTTCGAATCTGTTCTCCAGAACACGGTTCTGATTCTGCTTCTCATTCATCTCCCGGGTATAATAGGCTACATTACATTCATAATTATCCCGGATACTCTTCAGCGCCAGAAATCCTCTGTCACAGAGTACAGAGATTGGCTGGGATTTATCTATATTCTCATAGATTCCACATTTCACCCTTACATTGGGAACCGGCGCATCGGCAGCGATCTTTGCCAGAGATCCTTTCACATTCGCCGGTGACAGGTCAATATTTCCATAAGTCATGCACACGAACTGGTCATTTCCATATCTGGCGATCAGTCCCAACTTGTGATTTTTGTTAAAAGCCCTGCCCAGATAACAGAGCATCTGATCTCCTACTTTCTCTCCATAGCTGCTGTTGATCTGCTTGAAATCTCTGACATCCGCCACTATCAGATGGAAGTTCTCCTCCGGTTTCAAACGTATCAGTGTTTTCGCATGGTAGAAAAATGCCTGTCTGGTGTACAGCCCGGTCAGCTCATCATGCTCCACAGCAGTCAGTGTCTGTGCAGATTCTTTCAGCTTGATCACACTGTTGATCCTGCCGATGACCACTCTGGAATTATAGGGCTTCGCAATGAAGTCCGATGCTCCCAGATCCAAGCACTGTATCTCCACATCCTGTTGATTGCTTCCGGTAGTCACGATCACAGGTACTGAGGCCAGCAGAGGATCGCTCTGACTCCTCTTCAGGAATTCAAAGCCGTCACAGACCGGCATACAGATGTCCAGCAGTATTACAGACAGATCCCTGTAATGCTCTGCAAGAAGCTTCAGTCCCTCTTCTCCATCCTCTGCCATAAGTACTTCGAAATTCTCAGACAGTACTGAGGAAAGGATTTCACGGTTCAGTTCATTATCCTCTACGATCAGCACTTTACGCTTGGACGCTGTGCCGCCTGGTTTCAGAAGTTCACTCAGCTCATTCCTGCGCACATCTATATCTTCATTGGCAAATGCAAATACAATGCTCTCGAAATCATCTGCATCTCCAATTCTGGCGCATTTCATATAATAAAACTGGATTTCGCCGTTTCTTCTTACGCGATAATGTACTGTAAACTGTGACACCCTGGTGAGATGTTCACAGACCGCAGCCAGATTCGTCTCCATACTCATCTTGCGTCTGTCCTCAGGCACTACTTTGTTCTCTATGTAGGAAGTCATGGCTGATTCATAAGGTTTTTCTTTATACAATTCTTTTTCTACATCAACGTCCTGGTTTCTGTAGCGGTAGATCTCTATCTGCTGAGTTTTTCTGTTTACCAAATAAATATTCGTGTAATCATCACCCAGAATATTGATCAGTCCCAGAAGCTGTGTATTTTTTTCCCTGTCAGAATCTGTTCCCATCAATCTCCACCGCTCCTTTCTGATATTTATCTATAGTATAAAACACCCCCGCTTTTGTAACTGTCGAGGTGATATGTTTATATAATCATACAATTAATGATATAATTCTACTCCTTTTCTGTAAGTGTTTCAAGCCTTCTCTCGTCAAATCAACGTAAAAATCAGGCTAAAAGCATCCCATGCCCTCCAGTGCTATCACTACTTGTTTAATGCTTCGTTCAGTGCCTCTACAGAATTGGCTTCTTTGAGGACCGGAAGATACGCAGATTCACATCCGAATTCCAGATTCTGCTCTTTCTGTGTGAACCATTTCAGGAAAACACAGGAAGCATATCTTTGTTTTCTATTGTAAACTTTTTCTCGGATTTTTTCTATCTGAACACACCCGAAAATCATATTATCTGTATTCATATTGTTATCTGACAGATAATTGATGATCTTTCGGGTGTGTTTTTATATTTTGGTTTACTGGTTCAGACATTTTTTACGTTCCAGTACACTGTATATTTCATCTGATTGTAAATAACATTTGTAAATGAAATATCATAACTGGTTCCCAACCCTGATACTGTGTTGTATACTACATCCTCTTCTTTCATAGAATTGTAGACAGGTTCATAATCTGCCAGTCCTGGCTTTTTCGCAATGGTATCCTCGGAATAACGGCTTACGATGATCTCCATAAAAGCATCACAGGCAGAAGCTGTATTTCCGCTGACTGTTACATTACTGATTCCCCTTGCATCCACTGCAAATGCCGGTTCCGATGCTGTGGCAGATTTGATATTGGTAAACGTATTATTTTTGATCGTTGAATTCTCCCAGTTCTGGGCTCTTATGGCAAATACTCTGCAGGAGCTGAATGTATTATTTTCTATGCGGATATTCCGATGGGGATGTCCCGGTGTATACATATGGGTTCCTACACCTGCTGCCAGATTTCTGAACACATTATCATGAATATAGATGGTATCGTCGGCCGTTTTGTCCATGGTACTTCCTCCCCAGGTAAATCCTCCTGTGGCAGCATCCGGCACATCCAGGTTGATGGCTTCCTTAACTCCCGTGGAAGTACATCCACTGAATGTACAGTTCTTTATTTCTACATTATAAGAGGCATCCATTTCTATGAAATGGGAAGTTTTCCCGGACATATTGGCGAAAGTGATCCCCTGGATCAAGATGTTCTTCGTGTGTCCCATCAGAATGGCGTCACTTCCACTGTATTCTTTGTCAAAAATTACTGTTCCCTTGCCAATGAATTTCACGTCGTGTACCCCATTATATCCGGAGTATTTTACTCCTGCACGGGCATCATTATTATCATACAGGACAAAAAGTCCTGCCTTTTTCAGGCTTTTTATGATTACGCCGTCTTCGAATACCAGGGTTACGTTGGATGGAACATACAGGTTATAGGCGAGATTGTAAACACCTTTCTTAAGATGCAGTTCTCCCCCTCCGATGGTTGAAAAATACTCCATATAAGAAAGAAGAACATAATGAGACCGTGTCTTCTCTGTGAAAGCAGCGGTTTTAATATATCTGTTCTGATATGGGTTGGATTTCGGAGTTACCGTAAATACTCTGGGAACCGGAGTGGGTGTGAGCGTAGGTGTGGGTGCCTTTTTCTTCGGTATGGTGATCTTTACGCTGGATGAATAGCTACTGTACACAGTCTTTCCGCCAACTGTTTTATACGCCCGGATACGGAAATAATACTTCTGGCCGTAACTTAGATTCTTGATCTTCAGGGAACTGATATTTCCTGTTTTCTTTACTTTTTTGTAAGATGCAGAGCCTTTTTTCTGATAGACCACATATCCTTTAGCTCCGGAAACTTTCTTCCAGGTAAGCTTTACTTCCCTGGCGGCAGTTTTCTGGACTTTAAGTCCGGAGGGCTTCTTCAGTGACGCCGCACTCACAGGATATGCTCCCAGACACAGGCTAAACAGGAGCACCAGCAGTAATGGCAGAACTGACAGTTTCTTCTTTCTCATGAACATGATCTCCTCTGATTTTCATCTGTTTTATTTTTATATGTTTTATTTCCATGTGTTTTCGGTCGGATGCAGGCTTTTCCTTCGCTGCAGCGGTATCTTTGTATAACAGTATTATATAATTAATGAACTGTATAGATAACAGAAAACCCAATATCCGATGTTAATACAACGTTCCTACATACCCTTCCGTTTTCCGTTTCATATAACACTCATTCACCTGGTCAGATTCCATAAGTTCCAGCACGTATTCCATCCCTGTAGCCAGTTCACGTTTTTTCAGTTCTTCTAATGGAATCCAGTATACTTTTCCCTCTTCAGAACTTTTTAACTCGCCTGAAAATTTCTCTGCTTTATAGAGAAAAAGTACATTATGAATGCCATCCCTATGCCAATGATATACCCCTCGCAGCTTCGGGCTTTCTATTTTTAATCCGGTTTCTTCCCAGACTTCACGGATTATGGAATCATTGAATATTTCGTTCTTTTCTACATGACCACCAGGAAAGGTCGTTCCTGTGTAGCTGTCGTTTACTTTATCCAGTGCCAGGACATTTCCTGCATTGTCGCAAATCATGCACATATTCATAAAGCAAACCTGCTCTATACGACTGGCCTGCTTTTCATTTGTACTCATTTTTTCCATTCTCTACGTTATCCTCAATTTATTCTATATTCTGAATATAAGGCTTCCAATATTAAACGCCTGTTTCACTTCTCCAAATATCAGCGCAGACAGAATCACACTGCACAATGGATTGACAAATCCAAAGATTGCAACTTTCGAAACATCATTCCATTGTAAACTGCGTTCCACTCAGCACTACCGGAGATACTCTTCTGGAAAAAAGATTGATCACCACAACTCCGGCAAATCCCAGAACACATCCTGCGATTTTTCTGCCTGTCATCCGCTCATTTCGGAAGACCAGACAGGACAGCAGAATGGCAATAAAGTTTCCCAGTCCGGTAATGATGCTTCTATTGATACAACAATAACTGTTTTCCCGTTTACCGTCTGCGGCTCAATATCAGGAATGATCTGTGGCACACAGGAATCAGAAACTGTATTGGCAAAAGCTACGATTGTCTTCATGTACTTTTCACTTTTATCAGGTAAGGATACCTTGTACTCAATATTTTCGATTCCCCGGAAAACATAGTATCTTCTACCATTCTTTTACTCCTAATCTATACTCGCACCACTGGTGCGAGTAATTCTATTTCCAGAATAAGAACTCTCTGGATGCTTAATAATTATTATACGGTCCATTCATCACTTTCCGCAAGTAAGAAAAAAGAAATAATCAATATATAAGGTTTGTCACAACATCCACAAACTTTAACTATTGTCCTTAAAATACAAATTATCTTTCTAGAAAATAACACAAAAAGGATGCACTACGGTAACTTCTCCATTACCTTGGCACATCCTTCGTATTATTATTTTTTTGCGCTTCTTTTTTTACAAAAAAGGTAGAACACTCTCTTAATTTCGAGAGTATCCTACCCTGTTTCATTTTTATTTGGCAAGCTTATCGATCCATGCAAACAATTCTTCCAGATCATAATCTCCGCTATGCGGTAATCCCCACGGCAATGAAAAATCCACTTCATAACCTTTGTTCTTTAACATTGTTGCCAATATTACAGGAATCGCAATCGAAGTATCTCTGTCAAAAGCTCCATGACGGATTCTCCAGTTTTTTGTCGTATCACATTCTCCGATGAATTTTGTCAGATTCAAAAGTTTTATAATCTGTTCGTCCGCTTTTACTCCACCTACTTTGGAATGTTTTTCAGCAAATTCTGTAAAATGTCTTGCCATTACTTCATCATCACCAAATTCTTCGTTTTCCGGGCTTTCTAATGAAAGTGCATCAAAAACCGGAGTTGGTTTCATTCGTGTGATTTTCTTTACATATGCATCTGTATCAATCTTTTTCACCTGATTTCCTTCAAATGTAATGTATTCCTGTTCATCTATATCGCTTCCCGGAACAGCTAGATCTGACAATCTTACGCTGGTATCATGTGTTTCTTTTTCTTTTTTAGCAGATGCAGATACAAAGCTCATGACATAGTCTTTAAAATTTGTGATGATTTTTTCTACGTCTCCTGGTACTGTTTTTGCGTTATGTCTCATATAGCGGATTGCCGCTTTCATATCTACAATTAATGCCGGCGCACGTCCACTTCGTTTCTCCTGATTTTCTGTGTTTTCTTTTCCTGTTCCACCTACAAAAAATTCTTTGGAATGCATACCTGTATTGCGGCCTCTGATTCCTGCACACATTACAACATATCCATGTAATAAAGCTTCAAATGCAGAATTTGGTTTGTGATTAAATCGATCAATTCCCACTTCCATTGCCGGACCTTCCATATAGCCACCTACCGTATTCGGTGCAAAAATCGGCGCTGTATTTAATGAATATCCATTTATTGTTTTCCCACGATAATACTCTTCCGGTACATAGATGTTCAATGTCTGAATTTTACTTGCAGGATTTGCACAATAAACAATATGTTCAAATGCCCTATATGTAATGCTCCGGTTTCCCAGCTCACATGTTTTTATTTCATATTTTTCTGGATCAAATGTTAAATCGTACATAAATATCCTCACTTTCTAGTCGTTGTTATATTGATCTACATATTTCTCAACATCGAGTAATAATACAATTATAAGAATAATAATTCCAAGGATTGCTCCCATCCATATTCAAAATAGGTACTTTCCTTTTTGTTTCCATCTTAAAACCTCCCTGAGTTTTTATTTATTTGATACATTTATTATATTGTTTGCTTTGTTGACAAATAATTCTGCTTCTTTTAAAATTAAGTCAGAATCCGACTTTTTACCTTACTTTGCTTCCGGACTAGGAAATGGTATAGTTAATATGATCAGTGCAGCTATCCGTCAGTTAGTTTTGCTAATTCCGTGCCTATGGTTTTTAATAAAAACTCTTGGTAGCACACACGGCTGGTATGCATTCTGGATTACAGAGATAGTTGCCTGCATATACAGTTACTGCATATCACATAAATTACTAAAAAACATTTCACAATAACGATTGGAGGTTTATAAAATGAACGAAATATTTCACAGAACAAGTATTAGAAAATATCAGAACAAATCCGTTGAGGACGACAAAATCGAAAAAATTCTACAAGCGGCTATGGCGGCGCCATCTGCTGGAAATCAACAGCCTTGGGAATTTTATGTAGTCAAAGATAAAACTACGCTAGATAAATTATCAAAGACCAGCCCTTATGCATCCTGCTGTGCATCTGCACCTCTTGCTTTTGTTACATGTTACCGCATTAACTGCACAATACCTGAATATGCACAGATTGATATGAGTGCTTCTGTAGAAAATCTCTTACTGGAAGCAGACGCCCTCGGACTAGGTGCTGTCTGGCTTGGAATTGCTCCTCTGAAAGAACGAATGGAGGCTGTCCGTACAGTATTGAACGTGCCTAAAAATCTGGACGTTTTCGCTATTATTCCATGCGGCTATCCGGAAGCGGTTCATGCTCAGCAGGATCGTTTTGACAAGAAGCGGATACACTATGTTTTGTAATGACAAAGGCATGAACTCCTGATAGAATTCATGCCTCTTATTTTTACTGTTTTTCTTTCTTTTCATAATTTTTAAAGCCAACAAGCTGAAGAATTAAACATATAGCCGCAAGTATCAGCAAAAATATAAAACCATATGTAGATCCTGCTGCCGTTTTTTGCTCATGGCTGAAAGAATTATTCTGCATCTGCGCTGCTGCCACCAATGCCGCACAAACACTGGTTCCTACAGCCATAGGCATAATCATCAACCACCTTTCTGCTGCTATTATATCAGCAAACAGCGGTACATACATAACACCTATTTTATATGATTATCCATAGCCTATGACTATGGATTGGCTGGAGCATATTTCCGTAATTCTTCCAGATAGCTTTTTCCAAGTTCACTTAATTCCTGATTTTCATTCAACACATATCCAATATGCATTGTTTCATTTTCTGCAAGCGAAACGGAGATGATATTTTCTCCGTTCAAATATTTCGGGAAAATGCCACTTGAAATAGTATAGGCATTCAGTCCAAGCATGAAGTTGACAATAGCCCCTCTGTCATTGACCCGAATTTCCTTATCCACCGGAATGGAGCTGAATAGTTCCTCTGAAAAATAGACAGATTCATACTCTCCCTGTACAAAGTTTAGCCGCGGATAAGGTGCAAGGTCGTGGACGGAAACTACTTTTTTCGATGCCAATGGGTGATCTTTTTGCAAAAAAACATGAGGCTTTGCTGAAAATAGCTCGATAAACACCAGATGGTTTTCCTCTATCACTTTCCGCATGACGACTTCGTTTTCATGCGATAAATAAAGGATGCCTAAATCACAGACACGATTTTTCACATCATCCAATATCTGATGTGTTCCGGTTTCATTATAATAAAAAGCGTATCGTTCCTGTCCAAAATGCTTAACTAACTCCACAAAAGCGTTTTCCGTAAAAGTATAGTGCTGAGAAGATACTCCAAATGTCACTTTTCCCGGAAGATTTGTAACATACCGATCCTCCAGCAGTTCCATCTGCTGTATCACCTGACGAGCATAACCGAGAAATTCAGCACCATCTTTTGTCAGAGTAATTCCGGTTCTACTGCGGAGAAAAATGGTGATACCAGCCTCTTTTTCCGTTTCTTTAATGGAATTGGACAGACTTGGCTGTGATATAAAAAGCAGTTTTGCCGCTTCGGTAATAGAGCCAACTTCTGCTACCTTCAAAATATATTTTAATTGTTGAACCCTCATTTCTTTATCCTTTTTATTCTTACAAATCTTGATTTCACGATATCATTTCTAATACAGATTTTACCGTATTTTTTAGGTTCAGTCCATCTTTTAATCACAACCGATAGAAAAACTCTTCTATATCTGCTCCACTGCTGAAAATTGCATTACAGTATTCCGTAATCACTTCTTCCTGTTCTGGGGATAACGTTTCCAGTAATTCCTGGTATTTCTTTTCACTCTCACTTACTGGCTCTTTATCCTGATTTAACTTCCATTCCGAATACGCTTTTCCCATATGCTCTGTAATTGTCAGATTCACAAATTCCTGCACTTCCTCTGGTATGGTACTCGTAGATTCCTGTTTATCTTTCTTTTTATCATTTGATTTTTCAAGTGTCGTATCATCCATATAACGAATGATTTCTCGAATATTTGACTTCATTGACTGCAAATATCCATTGATCAACTCCGTGTCATTCCGTCAAGGGCATCTTTCTCTCCTCCTTACATTTCATATGTTTAACACGAATTGATACAAGTGTCAATCTCGTTTTGTTAATATCACCCATTTCCCTTTTTGGCTACTTCCCTGCCTCTTCAGATAATTCTTTTCCTTCAATTTGGTTATATAATACTTCACACTAGCAAGATTCCAATCTAACGCATAATCGAAGTGGTAGAAAAGTTATCTCTTATATCGGTTGTAACTTTTTTATGAACTCTATTGACAAGAAAACTTGGTATGTGTATGATATAAAATATGCAAAGAAAACTTGGTATGGAGGTGTTTTTATGAAAAAGGACGAAATCTTAAATGCAAGCAGAAAAGAACATCGCAATAAGGACTTGGCTGAAATGGAAGTGGTATATCAAGCCGGAAGTCACGCAAGCAGAGTTGGTGCTTTAGTGTGTTGTTTGCTTTCGCTGTTATCTTCTGTGCTTGCTCATACTATGATTTACAGTCCGTGGGTTATATACTTCAGCATTATTGCAACACAATGGTTAGTTCGTTTTATCAAAATGAAGAGAAAGAGCGATTTGGTCTTGACTGTTCTGTTTTTTGTGCTTTCCATTTTGGCATTTGTTGGATTTGTTAGCCATCTTTTAGAGGTGAGAATATGAAAGAACAATTACAACTGAAAAATCACTTAAAG
>SKEP01001006.1_pt1 | contig 15823 bp, 20 predicted proteins | sample 4826901 | NCBI WGS metagenome assembly SKEP01 (sample SAMN11008806, study PRJNA524170) | human gut metagenome | biome: Human fecal sample; material: Feces; isolation source: fecal sample from pouch patient p4, p43, p49, p54, p55 | host: Homo sapiens | place: Israel: Tel-Aviv | collected 2014-03-20
CTGCTCACCTTTGCCTTCAACGGCGAGCTTGGCTCTGGGGCGGACATAGGTTTCTGCCCAGTCCAGCAGCTCCTCCACACTGCATTCAAACGTCGAGATGTTCTCCAACCGGGGCTGGATGATAGTCATGGACACCTTGGTGATGCTGTACAGATACCCATAGGCATGGTATGCACCGAGGGCGTAGAGCATCATCTGTGGGTTGTGGTCACAGCTGACAAATACGCCTTTTCCGTTTTTATAGTCCATGACGTAAAGGGTGCCGTCCGCGATAATCACACAGTCGCCGGTGCCGAACCCTTGCGGAACCAGATAGCTGTAATCCAACCTTTCTTCTACCATGACCAGCGGATGCGGGCAAGTCTCCTTGATCTTCTCCACGGTCGTGATGATGAACTCTGCATAGATGTCGGTGTTCGCATCCATCTCCTCGTTATCGAACTCGGAGGTCGGCCGCCTGACTCGCTCATGCAGATACTTGCGGAGCTTGTACTCACCCAGCGCATGGGCGGCTGTTCCCTCCTCGGCATACACCGAGGATTCATTGGGGAAGTTCTGCTCCAGCCGAGCCGATGGCGTACAGTTGAGCCATCTTTTCGAGCTGGACGCAGAGAGGATCGCGTGTACTTCGGGCATAGGACACCTCCGTTACAGCTGGGAGATGTCTGCGAGGAACGCCTCGTACTTCACTGCCGGCAGTTCAGAAAGCTGACCCACGCCGTAGGTCTTCAGCAACTGACCGATTTTCTCGTTGTTGCTGCGCTTCTGCTTGATCTTCGCCACGATGACTGCCGTAATCTCATCCTTGGAGATGGTCACAGCAGGCTGTTCGGGTTCCGCCTTTTGGGTGGTGTCCAGATCAAAGGACAGGTCATCTGCCGAGTCATCCGGGAAATTCGGAAGTTCCTCTTTCGCCTCCTCATCAGGGCTTTCCTCTGCCTGAGCTTCTCCGGTCGGCTCCTTGGGCGTCTCCTCCATCGTGGTCCGAGCGTCCTGTTCCTGTTTGCGAGGACGCTTCCCCGGTTTCTTACGAGGGTGAGGCACATCCTGTACCCTTGGTGCTGTGTCCACAGCAGGGAGCTTGGCCGGAGGGAGCAGTTTATCCTCGTCCTCCGCATCCTCAGAAGTGAACTCCAGGAGTTCGATCTGCTCTGCCATGCCCTCGCACATCCGGGTCAGGCCGCGGAATACCTCCGTCAGCCCATCCACGATCTTCTTGGGGCCGGTCAGCATCTCACTCATCCTCGTCCACCTCATCCTCACCGTAGACAGAATCCAGATACTCAGCCTGAGCATCCAGAACCATCACGACGGCATCCTTGCACAGACCGGTCTTGGTGCAGATAGCGTCGATCATGGCCTCGATGTCGATATCCGGCTCCTCGTCCTGATCCTCGACACCATTGAAATAGGTGTTGCTGGTGCTGCGCTCATCCAGATGGATGTGGAGGTTCTCGACCTTCAGCATCACCGGGAGAATACGGCGCACTTCCGGGGCACTGGTATTCTGGTTCTTATCGTTCATCATTGTGTTGCTCACTTTCCGCAGCCTTGGGCTGCATCTCCTGTTGACCGTCATCGGTCATGGTGTACTTCTGTGCGAGGCTCTTGATGAGCAGTTCAGCCACTCGCCCGGGTTCAGGGAGAGTATGCACAGGCTTCCCCAGTTCTTTTGCCTTGGCGATTTCCTGTGCCATACCCTCCGACACCGTGTCGCCAAACACCCAAAGCTCATCTGCCTGTTCCAGCCATGACAGACCAAACTGCATCCCGGCAGCACGTTCTGCCGCCAACTCGTCCTTGAGAAAACGAGTGAAATACAGATGTGGTGCCAGCGGTTGGATGCCCATCATGGCGAGGATGCGGCAGGCTTTGAGCGCCCGTTCGATATTGGACCGCTGCTCTGCCTCCCTGTCTGCCTCAGATACTGCGGTTGGTCGGAACGGAGAGCAGACATAAACGATCTTGGGGGCGGTGCTGCCGCCGGGCGGTCGCACCGGAGCCGGATTCTTTAAGGGATTGTTCTGGGGATTCTTGATGTTACTCATGGGGTGTAACCTCCTTGGATGTATTCGTGAGAGGAAGTCCTCTCATAATGCTTACTGAAATTCTGGAAAAGGTACCCTATTTTCAAAAACTTTTCTTGAGCTTTTTAATTGCGGCAGCCATAATTTTGCTGACCACGGGTCTTGCAATCCCCAATTCTTCTGCGATTTCATACTGGTTCAGCCCTTTATAGAAGTAGAGCTGGATGATTTCCTGCTGACGTTCCGTGAGCTTGCTCATAGCAGCGTACAACTTGCGAATTTCTTCCTCTGCCAGCATTTCGGCATTTTCTTCATTCATGAAGTCCACCATAACAGCATCCGACCGGTCAGAGCCATCGCAATCCAAACTGGCGGCCTCATTGATGGCGACCGCTTTGCTACGGTTGTTTTCCATCCGATGTTCGCCTTCCATGACCAGCCGCACGGACCACTCGACATCCTCGAACACTGCCGCTGGAACGACCTCGTATGTACCGTCATTGAAATTGTAGCGGTAGTCGCCGCAGCGGTCGATGGCCATGACCGTGTGTGCGCCATCCTCTTCATAGACGGCGTAACCATTCTCATAGGCTGTGAGCGTTGCACCACCCACCACAGTTCTAGCCGCAATCACAGGATGCATCTCCATAAGCTGTGCGTACTTCGGCAGCTTCTTTTCGATAACCGCAGCAACCGTGTTCTTCAGCTCACGCAGAGAGATATGTGCGTTGACAGTCAGATTCTCGACTGGCTGCGCCACGCTCTCCACTGTCTGCGGTAACGGCTGGCGGATTTCCATCACGCCTACGCCACCATTGATTGCAACTACCCCGTTAATCATCATGTTAATCATCTTTTTGTCCTTTTCCCCCGGACTCTGGGAGGGAGAAGGATACCGATGACGGAAGCGGAGCAGGGCTCACATTCTGAGCTGTGACTGCCTGCAAAACGCAGAAAGCCCGATTCCAGAGATGGGAGGTACACCCATAGACCGGCTGTTCTACCGCAGCAGACAGTGTCTGCCATCTGGTAAAACTCCGTTATGGTATCCTTCGCCTTCTCTAGAATCGGGCTTACGATATTATTTTTGTTCTTGGGGCTTGTCCCTTGAACTGACTCAATTATAGATGATTTAGCGGCCTTTTTCCTTTCCCCAAAAGGCGATTATGCTCTGCCAAAATCTACATATCTGTAGACTTTCCTTTTCACAAAAACAAAACCGTGCAGCAGCCACTGCACGGTTCACACGGCCTTCCTTTGAGGGACTTCGAATCTTCTAGCCACCATCAGCAAGGCTTCTACATCTTCTGTTCCTAGGCTTCCAACAATTGCCAGTAATTCTCTCCTTGACTTTTCCTCCTCTTCCATATGTACTTGAAGCCGATCTGGCACCAGTTTATCAACAGGTACCTCCAGAGCCTCCGCCACATCAAACAACGTCTGTATTCCCATTTCGACCTTTCCGGTTTCATATCGGGAAATGGTTTTGTTGGTGCAACCTCCTCCAAGTTCTTCAGCAAGAGCATCCTGCGTCATGTGTTTCTGTTTGCGAATCTTCTTGATTTGCTGACCAACAAGTTTCGGGTCTGATTGCCATGCTACACTCAACAAAATCACCTCCTTCAACGAAAAAAAAGACCGGAGCAGATATACGCACACTTATCCCACTGGTTCTTTGAACAACTATTCAAAAACTAGGATATAATGTATGTATATCCGCTCCGGCCTTCCTCGGTACGGGTTCCACGCCGTCCGGTATGCTCGTAAGCTGATTCACGCAAAATGCGTGACGAATCTTATATATGTATCCTGACTTCCTCTGGTTTTCGGTATAATTAGGGCCCATCGCCTGCGTACAAAATGCCAGTGGTTTTCTCTGGGCATTCAGCTACGGCCATACCGCAGGGAAGTCTAGGTGTTTGTTATGCGTGTTTTCTCTTATCTGCGTGTTTGCCTCTGTCTAAGGATTTCTCTTCCTGCTTTCCGTAAGCCTTACTAAGAAATTCATCCATTGGCATCTGACAGTTCTTCGTCATCAAGACCGGACCTGCCGCTGTATTCTGGCATAAGCAAAACAGCTTTCCATCGGCGTTCCTAATGGGATACGGTTCATTTACCATGGCTTGTCCTCCTCAAAGTCTGTCTCATTTTCGCCTACCATAGATACGTCAATCGGAATTGTATCCAGAAGGCTGGGAATCGAGGGTTTACTCGATAGCCATTCTTCTTTTATAATCTCACACCTCTCGGTGTCTATCAGCATTGCTGTTATCTCCGTATTGATCGGGGAGCCTTTGTAAACATCAACAAAGCTATCAAACAATATCCTGTCAACAAAGATAGCCGTGGTCCTCACATTTTCTAGTAAATTCGGATACCAAGCATCCATCAAGAGAACCCCAGAAAAGCGTTCCACCATTCGGTTAATCATGACACGTTTATTTACCATTCGGTTCCGATTTTCGCCATCTTCCTCAACTCTTGCAAGCATCAAATAGAAGTCCCATCTTTTTTCAGTATCTTGCGTCTTCAGCAAAAACGAAAGCGACGGCCTACTGTAAGGGTACTTTACTTCTATTAATGCTGGCAGCATAGGTAGCTTTTGGATGCCTATATTACGATCAAGAAAAGACGCAATGATCGTATTCTGCACACAGCGCTGATCATTTACACTTTTTTCCCTGATACTATTGTGCGCCCGAAAGCTTTCGAATACGTCTTTAGGAAGATAACCATCAGCGTGAACCAGCGTATCAAAAGAGAGATCCACACTCTCATCTCTGTGATCATAAATCGCCTGCAAATTCTCCAGCGAAACAGCTTTTGTGATTTTTCCATTGGCAATCCGGGACAACGTCGAAGCGCCGATTCCACAGTCCTCCGCAAACTGAGCCATCGTGCGACTCGGTCCCTTTGCCCTCGTAACCAGTTCTCCTAAGCGCAGCAGGTCAGGCGTTCTTGCCAGTACATATTCTTCTGCCATCACCTTTGCCTCCCTTCTCGAAGTCGTTCTTGCGACCTCTTGCAACATAATCATACCACATCTTGCACGCGCAGTCAACAGCAGCTTGCAATTTTCTTGCAAGTTATCGCAATTCCCTTTTATCGAATGATAACTTGCTCTTAGCGCACTCTCTTTTCCAGAAAGATTTTCTCTTTCCTCTTGACAACTTGCGTGTTGTGCGCTAATATGAATATGCAAGTTGCGTTTGCGATTCACATTATACGAGACAACTTGCATATTGTCAAGCGCAACATAACTCACAACGCGCTATTAATTAGGAGGAGACGACCATGAAGTTCGGTGAGAAAGTCAGGGCTGCCCGACTTGCTGCAAAGTATTCACAGAAGCAACTCGCGGAAATGACCGGCATTGCACTACGCACCATCCAGAATTATGAAAGCGGAGAACGGATGCCAAAGCAAAAGGAGACCTATCCCCTGCTCGCCGATGCACTTGGAATTGAAGTCAGCTCCCTCATGGATGATAACGCTGACTTCGTTATCAAAGCCACCGAGAAATATGGTTCTAAAGGACATGAGCAGGCCGAACGCCTTATTAAAGAGGTATCCGGTTTGTACGCCGGCGGTGAATTGGCCGAGGAAGATATGGAGGCCATGATGCGCGCCTTCCAGGAGGCGTACTGGAAAGCTAAAGAGAAAAACAGAAAGTACGTTCCTAAAAAATACCGGGGCATTTCAGAATCCGGCAGCGAATCCTGATTTTTAAGTTTTCAGCTTTCTCGGCTATGATATGGAGTGAAGTGCAATCATGATAAATAAGCAAGCATCAGCCTTGCCTCGCCGTTTGATTCGGAAATTCAAATGCAACGACCCCTTTGAACTTGCAGAAGCCCTCGACATCGATGTTATGGAACGGGCCGATTTTAAACGTCAAAAGGGCGCATTCAAGGTCATCCTCAACGACAGCTTCATCTTCATCAATGCAAACCTCTCCGATGAGATGAAACGTCTCGTATGCGCCCACGAACTTGGGCATGCGCTCCTCCATCGCTCTCTCGGAAAATCTGAAAGTGGACTGATGGAGTTCGAGCTCTTTAATATCACAAACACCACCGAGTATGAGGCAAATCTTTTCGCCGCCAACCTTCTTCTTGATGAGACCACCATCGAGGAGCTTATAAGCGATGGCTATGATGTTGTCCAAATTGCTCGGCAGCTTGGGACCAACGTCAATCTGCTATTGCTGAAATTGCAGCAGATGAATGACGATAATCGCCTCCGGCTCCCTGATATGCCAGACCGCAACTTCCTCGGCACCATTTCTGATGATGCCGGCCACCTTTAATAGTTGGAGGTGACCCACATGGCGATACCCAAACGAATCAAGATCGAGCGTGTCTATGTAAAGGTCGCCTCAGAGTTTGATTCAACCGGCTATATGCAGCCAACATCCATCACTTGGGCGGACGGCAGGACCTTCCCTATCGAAACCGTCCGGGACTTCCGGCCGGCAGGAACCGCAGACAATGACTGCAATGGCGACTGTTTCACTGTCCTGATTCAAGGACAGGAGAAGCACCTGTTCTTTGAACACATTGACCCTCGCTTCACCGGTCGGCTTGGCCGCTGGTACGTGGAGCGAGCAACCTAATGGAAGGAGGGACACAGTATGCAGAGAACATATCTGGCAATAAACCTTAAGTCGTATTATGCCTCTGCCGAGTGCGCTGCACGTCATCTCGATCCGCTGACCACCAATCTGGTCGTGGCCGATGCCAGCCGCACGGAGAAAACCATCTGCCTGGCTGTGTCCCCATCCCTGAAGTCCTACGGCATTCCCGGTCGGGCTCGAATGTTCGAGGTCGTGCAGCGTGTCAAAGAGGTCAACAACGGTCGTCTGCGGGATGCCATCCGGAACAAGACCGCTGTGTACAAAGATGGTGTTCCTTCTCTTGCGGCTGCGTCCTATGATGCGACTGCCCTTGCTGCGGATTCCTCTCTTGAAGTATCCTATCTGGTGGCACCGCCTCGGATGGCGTACTATGAGAAGGTGTCCCGGCAGATCTACGGCATCTATCTCAAGTACCTTGCCCCGGAGGACATCGTGGTATATTCCATCGATGAGGTATTCATCGACGCCACCGCATACCTTACTCATTACAAAATGTCCGCCCACGACCTCGCCATGACAATGATCCGGGAGGTACTGTACACCACCGGCATCACCGCCACCGCCGGGATCGGCACCAATCTATACCTGGCAAAGCTGGCAATGGACATTACTGCCAAGCACGCTGCCCCGGACAAGGATGGTGTACGCATTGCAGAGCTCGATGAAGAATCCTTCCGGTATCTGCTCTGGGATCATAAGCCTCTCACGGACTTCTGGCAGACTGGCCCCGGCACCGTCCGCAGACTGGAAAAGCATGGCATTCATACGATGGGTGAGCTGGCAAGAGCCAGCATTCACTTCCCTGAGATACTATATAAGGAGTTCGGCATAGACGCTGAGATCCTTATCGACCACGCCTGGGGGCTGGAACCCTGCGGGATGAAGGAGATCAACGCCTATCGCCCGGAAACCAACAGCCTGTCTGAAGGTCAGGTTCTCTCCTGCCCTTATCCTTATGACAAGGCTCGAATCATCGTCCAGGAGATGACCGACAGTCTGGTATTCCAGCTCACGGACAAGGGACTAGTCACGGACAGTCTGACACTGGACATCGGCTATGATCGGGAAAACTGTGACAAGGGCATCTATCACGGTCCTGTCCACATCGATCACTACGGCCGCACTGTTCCGAAGGGTGCCCACGGCAGTACACGGCTGGATAACCCGACCAATCTCAGCAGCCAACTGATGGTCGCTACCACAGAACTGTTCGACCGCATTGCCAACAGGAACCTAACTGTGCGTAGAATAACAATCGCAGCAAACCGTGTGGTCAAGGATCAGGGCATCTTGCAAGTGGATCTTTTCACCGACACCAGCAAGCTGGAACGGGAGAAATCCCTGCAGGCGACCATGCTTGGTATCAAGAAGAAGTTCGGAAAAAACGCTGTTCTGAAGGGCACTAACTATCTGGATGGCGCAACCATGCGAGAACGGAACGGCCAGATAGGCGGTCATAAGGCCAAATAACGCAACAAGGAGGATTCTATGGCAGACTTCAAGAATACCAAAGAGGGACGAAACGTCGCCCAGAAGTATGCGGACATCCTCCATCTCAGCCGCCCAGAGCCACCTGTAAAGCATCCCCGGATGGCACTCTCAAACCGGGCAAAGATATTCAGCCCTTTTGCTGCGCTGCGTGGCTTCGATGATGAAATTTCCAGCGAGGGAGCCAGCAAGCTGCTGGTGAAGAAAGTCGAACTTTCCGATGAGGAGAAGGACGCTCTATCCGACAAGCTCCTGCAAGTCAGGAAAGGCATGAAGGTCGTAGTCCGGTACTTTGTCCGAACCACAGAGAACACCGGAAACTATATTAGTATGACTGGCACAGTTGTTATGATTGACCCTGTTTATCGAGAACTGAAGGTCATGCAGGACAGTGATAGAAAAGCCATGGGCATTGAGAAAGAGTTGCCAGTCATCATTTCCTTCGATGACATTGCCGATCTTGCCGGTGAGGGCATCACCAATATCGAGGACTACCTTGGGATTGAAAAATATCCTGATGACATATAAATTTCCACATGACAAGGAAGTGCAAAACACAGTGAACTACTATTTCTGCGATGTCTGCCATTACTGCTTTGAGGCAGAATCGCTGCCCGACCGTTGCCCAGACTGCGGCAAAACGGACTATCAGAACAGACCTGCCATCCGCCCGGCAACCGAAAAAGAAGTACAGGATCTTCTCCGAGCCCGGGATGAGGAATGGGAATAAGCCAACTGACTGCCTTCTGTGGTATCCACGGAGGGCAGTTTTTATTACTATCACAAACTATACCTACGTCCCTATCACTTCGTCATCTTCTCTTTAACCTTTTTCGGCACGTCAATCAAGCCAAATCGATAGAACAGCCCATAGATATACGACACACCCCGGATATCTCCCAGCGCCTTGGGTCTGTCCACTACCTCTCCGATTTTACCGATATTGTGATATGCCATCCTCACGGAACTCCAAGCAAGGCTCTTGCTGCTCTCTCTACGGTCGATCCACAGTTCCTTGGTGAATTCATCTCCCCTGCCCTTCTTCAGCTTATAGGTAAAGGGCAAGCCGGACAGGGTCTTGAACTTGTAACCCCGAAAAGCCACCACGCACTTCCAGAGGTTCTCCTCGCAGGGATTCTTCTTCAGCGCAACCACAGCTCGGTAGTGGCGTTGCCTCTCTGCTCCGGTGCTGATATTGGCAGCGTCAGCGTCCTCCGGAAAGTACACGCCTTTCTCATACGGCAGATAAGAGGTCACTGAGGGGCGAGATAGGTGCAGGGCAGCCATGGTGGAAGACACAGCGGTCCTGTAGTCCTGTGTGGTGCGGAAAGGCTGGAACGTCTGCTGCACAGCATCGGCGATGTCTGACCGATAGACTCCAGCTGTGATGAGGAGCTTGCGCACCTTGATGGGGTTCAAGGAAAGCTCCTCAACTATGGCCTGCAAGGTCATGTCGCTCTTGTAGAGGGCAACGGCAGCGTTCATCTGGTTCGTCAGATTCTTCTCCGCACTGTACTCCGGCTTGGCTGGCTTTCGACCGGAGTTATGTGTCTTAGCCACAGGATACTCCTCCCTTCCATTTCCGTCACAAACTATATAGACACCTCTAAAAACAGCCGTGTGAACTTCTGAAATTCGGTGTCCACACGGCTAATATGCTTATTTCAGCTTGGCGAGGATTTCATCTGCGCTCATGCCACTGGCCAGCAGCTTCTTCAGCATATCTTCAGCTTCTGCCTTCTTTGCGGCTTCCGCAGCCTTTGCCTCAGCAGCCGATTTCTTTGCTTCCACCTTGGCGATTTCCTTTTCGACCTTCTTGATCTCAGCTTTCTGCGGCTTCAAAGACTCACGCATAGACTTGATGTCCGTCTTCAGCTCCTCAATCTGGGCGACCGTCTTGGCGATGCCCTCCTCCAAGAGAGCCTTGTCCTTCTGCAGCTTTGCCAGCTGTGCATCGAAATCTGTAGATGCGGTAACACGGTTCTTGCTGCCTTTGGTTCTGGGCATAGGATGATACCTCCGATAAGATTATGTATAATTTGATGTTAGTATAGCACTATGAAAAAAGGGTTACAATGAGAATGCTTATATTTCCTCTGTTGATTTCAATGAATAGTACTGCACCCCTTCAAAGTTCTCCAACGTAAATGTTTGAAACGATTCATTGCCATCTACGTCTTCAAAATTGATGTTAAACCACTTCGGAATCCCACGTTCCGTTCTTTCATACTCTGTTTCAAGTATTCGAGCAATAACGGCGACTTTTGTGCCGGCATCTGGCGAATCCGAATAAACCACATAGATATCTTTAGGTTCATTCGGTTTAAGCAACTGAAAATAATATCGGTCAAAAATAATAACATTTCGAATCGGAAGCTCTGCAACATTTTCAATTCTAATGTGAACATTTCGGTGCTTAGGAAAATTGCTGGAGCTATATAGTCCAACCGCTTCAGTTGTGCCAGGAAGTTGTTGATCTATATCAATAATCTCCACCGAAAAGATTGGTTGAATCTGTTTCTTTCGAACAGCTAAGTCCCGACTGTTTTGCTTTTTCGCATAGATGTGAGTTTGTACCAATGCTATTACACTTACTAATGTCGCCCCCACAAAGGATAAATATGTACCAAAAAAAGCAAGCCAATCACCTTTCGTTAAGTATTCCCCTGTTGGAATAAAGCCATTTCCTGCAAAGGATAGATAAATTAGAATGTAAAGCAGGATTGCACTGGATGCTAACACCAACCCAATAATCCAGTAGTTTCTTCTTTTTTCTTCAGTTTTCTTTCCTTTATTCCCCATCGTAATTCCTGTCTCAGCATTCATATTTCTTACTACTTGCATCTCCGCCGCATTCTCATGTGTTGCCTACCGCCCACCGCGTAGAGGTGTGCAAAGTTTCGAGCGGCAAAGCTGTGAGAACTTTTCCACAGCCTTATACTATACTAAAAACTGGTGTTTTTCAAGGGTAGCAAGCAAATATACAACACCGCAGTCAAAGTATCATCTATGCTTAAATGCAGAGGTGATTATAATGAAAATGCTACTCAAAAAGTTTGCTGCCCTTAAAACGATATCCTCGAAAATCAGCACTTATTTGCATGAGATTGATGCTGATCCACAAGAAGATGATTCGGATTTTGAAGATGAGGAATGGATGGACTATCCAGTAAAACCAACTCTGGCTCACGTCATCCTTGATCTGTTGCTCTCCCCTACATACCGTCTACCCAGAACTGTAACCGCAGTACGCATCTATCGAGATGAAAACATATTCTCTGTCTGTCCAAGGTGCGATGTCTGCATAGAGCGAGAATACCAAGGGTACTGCCATCGATGTGGGCAATACCTTGATTGGTCAAAATTAGAGGAGGCAGAGGAAATCTTCATAGGATGGAGTAGCTTTGAGGACGATGACTAACCTTCTCGCTACGCCACATCATTATGATGTACGCCACCAACACACCGATCCATCCACCCATCGTATTACCGAACACATCATCGAACTCTGCGATGCCAAGTCCCGTAATATACTGGGTTGTTTCGATTGCCATAGACATCACGAAGGGAATCAGCAACACCCACTTCTTCTGAAACCACCTATACAGTCCCGTTCCAAGTGGAATGAACAGCCAGATGTTATTGATGACCCCAACTCTCACAGATTGCTCTTTCAAGAACTTCCCTGCATAGGAAAAGAGGACAAAGTTCGTTCTTGCATCTCCTGACTCACGAAACATCAGTGTTTCATAGAGGATGAAAGCCACATAAACAATCGTCAGTACTACGCTTAAACTCTTCGGAAGAACAATCATCAGTAAGCAGACCACACACCCGAAGACAACTACCATGCATGGGAAGCCATTCAGAAAGTTGTCCACACACAGCATAATGTTGCCGTTTCTGTCAAGCAGAAGGTTCACCTTGCCACTGCGTTTGATGCCGTACTGCCCTTTAGATAATGCCTTTGGGTTGCCCTCCGCATCAAAATACATATCCGTATCTGCTGTTCCATCTCTATGATAGGTACGTTTGAGGATAGTATATCCTGCATTGGCAGGGGTGGGTTTGCCATCTGCGTCAAGATAAGTGATCTGGCCGATGTATCCTTGCTCGTTGCGCTGGTATGACTCGCCATACTGACCAAGCAAAGACCTCGCTGGGTTCCCTTCTGTGTTAAAATACTGCTCACCGACAATGGCACCATCCATATCACGCTGATATGTCTTAATCGCATATCCAGATGATGTACTCACTGCATGACCGTCTTTATCGAGAAAGGTCAAACTAGTGCTCTGACCCTCAGAGTTATACTCACGATGAAGCCCATAGTATCCACCGGAGCACTGTACCTGCTGTCCATTCAAATCGTAGTAGAAATCATCGGAAGCCCTGCCATCAACCTGCGTTCTGACAATAGTAGAGTATCCATCACTGAGTTTTATTGGATTACTCTCTGCGTCAAGATATGTGATTACCATACTCGTTTCATCGTATTCATACGATAATCCGTAATAATCCCCATACCTTGCCACAGGGTCTCCGTTTGCATCAAGATAACGTTCTTCTACAACTCGGCCGTTATCATCCTGCATTCTACACACAGTCGCATAGCCCATATCAATGGCATCTGTGATTGCACCATCAGGATTCACATAGCTTGTGCTGGTCACGCTTCCATTTACGGTTTCTCGGATACTCAGCTCTGAGGAAGTGTATCCTGCATCGTGGTCAACATCCGCATCAGGCAACAACGCCAAGATAGACAGAAGAACCACAGATGCAATCAGCAGGATTCCGCATCCTCGTTTCAGGTTTGCACTCAAACTCCGTAGCCTCTGCTCTTAATGGTCTCCACAACCTGAGACACATACTTCTGGCAGGTATCGTGGTCGGGAGCCTCCACCATCACACGCACGACCGGTTCAGTGCCGGACTCACGGACAAGGATACGGCCAGTGTCGCCCAGTGCCTCGGCTACGGCCTTGACTGCTGCCTGCACTGCCTCGTCATCCTGTGCGGCTTTCTTGTCGGTCACACGGACATTTTCCAGAACCTGCGGGTAGATCTTCAGGGGCTCAGCCAGCTTGCTCATAGGCAGTTTTTTGGCCAGCATTACTTCCATCATCTTCAAGCTGGTCAGGATACCATCACCCGTGCTGGCGTACTTACTGAAGATAATATGGCCACTTTGCTCACCGCCGATACGGCAGCCGTTCTTAGCCATGTACTCATAGACGTACTTGTCACCCACTGCGGTCTTGGCGTAGCCGATGCCCTTCTCATCAAAAGCCTTATACAGACCAAAGTTGGACATGACCGTGGTAACGACGGTATTGGTCAGCAGTTTGCCACGCTCCTTCATATAGCAGCCGTAGATATAGAGGATATGATCTCCGGTGATCACATTACCCTTTTCATCCACACACAGGCAACGGTCAGCATCGCCATCATAGGCGAAACCGATGTCCAGCCCCTTCTCTACCACGAACTTCTGCAAGCCCTCGATGTGGGTGGAACCCGCATTGTTGTTGATATTCGTACCGTTGGGCTGTGCATTGATGACGTAGGTGTCTGCGCCCAGCGCATCGAACACAGATTTAGCGATGTTCCAGGAACTGCCGTTGGCGCAGTCCAGGCCAACCTTGACACCCTTGAAGGAATAGATACCAAGGCTGATCAGGTAGCCCATATAACGGTTGCGGCCAGACACATAGTCCACCGTGCAACCAATGTGTTCCCGGTGAGCGAAAGGCAGCTCCGGCCAGTCCTTCTCGAACACATGGAGCTTTCCGTCAATGTAATCCTCGACTAACAGCAAGATCTCCTCCGGCATCTTCTCGCCGTAGCAGTCAATCAGCTTGATACCGTTGTCATAATAGGGGTTGTGGCTGGCAGAGATCATAATGCCGCAATCAAAGTCATCCACACGGGCAATATAGGCCACGGAAGGGGTGGTAGTGACGTGCAGCAAGTAGGCGTCTGCACCGGAAGCGGTCAGACCAGCCACCAGACTATACTCGAACATATAAGAGCTACGGCGGGTGTCTTTACCGATTACAATGCGTGCAGGCTCGTTGTTGCCGTTGCGTTCACGCAGGGCATTATAGTACCAGCCTAAGAAGCGGCCTACCTTATAGGCATGATCTGCCGTTAATGTAATTCCAGCTTCGCCACGGAAGCCATCAGTCCCAAAATACTTTCCCATTATAGTTTTTCCTCATCCAAAGAGTGAATTAACGAATACATGCTTTAGCCGAGAGGAAATCTCGTTGCCTGCTGCTCACCACGGAGAGGTAGCATATTTGAGCAGCACAGCCATGTGGCGGAGCACATGGCTGCAATAAGTATTAGTCTCTGCGGAACAGGTCGCGGGTGTAGACCTTGTCCTGCACATCATCCAAGCAGTTATCATAGCGGTTGGCAATGATGGCTTGGCTGCGTTTTTTGAATTCTTCAAGGTCATTCACGACTTCACTGCCAAAGAATGTACTGCCATTCTCCAGAGTCGGCTCATAGATAATGACCGTTGCACCCTTTGCCTTGATGCGTTTCATGACGCCCTGAATGGAGGACTGGCGGAAGTTATCAGAGTTCGACTTCATCGTCAAGCGGTATACTCCAATCACGCAGGGCTTTTCCTGAGATTTATCGTACTCGTTATCTTCACCATAACCATAATAGCCTGCCATCTGCAGAACGCGATCAGCTATGAAGTCTTTGCGGGTGCGGTTGGATTCCACGATAGCTTCAATCAGGTTTTCAGGCACATCAGCGTAGTTGGCCAGAAGCTGCTTGGTGTCCTTGGGCAGGCAGTAACCGCCATAGCCGAAGCTTGGGTTGTTGTACTGATCACCAATGCGAGGATCAAGGCATACGCCCTTGATGATTTGCTGGGTGTTTAATCCCTTCATTTCCGCATAAGTATCAAGCTCGTTGAAGTAAGACACACGCAATGCCAGATAGGTGTTGGCGAATAACTTGACAGCCTCCGCCTCGGTGAATCCCATGATAAGGGTGTCAATATCTTCCTTGATGGCACCTTCCTGCAGCAGACCAGCAAAGGTATTGGCTGCCTTCACCAGACGTGCATTATCCACATCAGTACCCACAATGATACGGCTCGGGTACAGGTTGTCGTACAGAGCCTTGGATTCCCGCAGGAACTCCGGACTGAAGATGATGTTATCACAGTGGTACTTCTCACGAACAGAAGCCGTGAAGCCGACCGGAATCGTGGACTTGATGACCATGATGGCATCCGGATTATACTGGATGACCAGCTTGATAACTGCTTCAACCGCAGAGGTATCAAAGAAGTTCTTCTTGCTATCGTAGTTGGTAGGTGCTGCGATGACAACGAAGTCTGCATCCTTATAGGCAGCTTCAGCATCCAGTGTGGCAGTCAGATTTAAGTTCTTTTCTGCGAGATACTTTTCAATATACTCGTCCTGAATAGGCGACTTCTTGTGGTTGATAAGATCAACCTTCTCCGGGATGATGTCTACTGCCTTAACCTCGTGATGCTGTGACAGCAAAGTGGCTATGGACAAGACGACATAGCCAGTACCTGCAACTGCAATTTTCATTTTCATTTCACCTCGTACTATTTATCTTTAACACGCTTTGCTATGAGAACCATTCCCATAAAAAGAGAAACAACAGCAATGCC
>SKEP01001014.1_pt1 | contig 15746 bp, 17 predicted proteins | sample 4826901 | NCBI WGS metagenome assembly SKEP01 (sample SAMN11008806, study PRJNA524170) | human gut metagenome | biome: Human fecal sample; material: Feces; isolation source: fecal sample from pouch patient p4, p43, p49, p54, p55 | host: Homo sapiens | place: Israel: Tel-Aviv | collected 2014-03-20
ACTGGTCAACCATGACCTAAAACTGGCCTCCTATATAATATAATAATAATAACTGGAAAAATGGACTTGATTAAGTCCATTTTTTTAGTGATATTTCACCGCTGGAAAGTATTTTTTGTTGACCATTAGCTAGCTTAACAATGAGCTCACCGTTGGAAGTCAAATCTGTAGCGATTCCTGAAAAGTTCTGACCAGATTGGACAACCTCAACTTCTTTTCCAAGAATAAAAGAGTGTGATTTATAGATTTCAAAAAAAGTTCCAGTGGATAGGCGATGAAACTCTGACCAGATTTCGGCAATTAATTCTGAACGATTGATGTTTGGCTTTTCATTGTAAAATAGAGAAGTTGCTTTATTCTCGATTTCAGGTGGAAATTGAGAAATAGAAAAATTAATTCCGACTCCAATTACAACCTGAGTTTCCTTAGCTAGATTTAGAGAAGTTTCGGCAAGGATACCGACAAACTTTTTATTATTTAAATAAAGATCATTAACCCATTTGATTTGTGGTTTTTTGTCAGTAAGTTTTTCAATGGCGGATACAACCGCGGCACCAGTAAGTAAAGTAAATTCTGGTAATTTTTCTGGTGCAACTGATGGCATAAGAGACAAACTCATATAAATTCCACCGGAGTCCGCAGCAAAATACTGACGGCCAAATCGACCATAAGTTTGATTTTGTTTTTCTGTTAGATAGAGACAATTTTCTTGGCCATCTAATTTGGCATCTTTTTGAGTTGATTCAGATTCAGCAACAATCTTAACATCAGATAGCCAAGGATTTTTTTGTAAGATGATAGATTTTTCGAGTTTGTCATTCATTTTTTTATTATATCAAAAAACTATTCTCTTATTCTTTTTTACGATTTTAGAGCTGATGAAAGTTTTCAGAAAAGTCTAACGATAGTAAGTATTTGACTTTCAATTGTCTACGGAGTATAGTTTTATTAGAACAAAGTTAGGAAAGGGAAAATAACTTGGTATTTGAAAAAACAGTCTTGAACAAAGCACTTGCAGTTGCTTTCGATATCCCCATTGCAGTGACTTATTGGGATGGAAAAACAGAAAAGTATGGTGAAGGAGAAACTCAGGTTCACATCACTTTCAATAAAAAATTCTCATTTAGCGATTTATCATCAATGCCAACCTTGGTATTAGCTGAGGCTTATATGAATGAAGAAATTGAGATTGAAGGGAGTATCCAAGAGCTTGTTGCATCAGCTTATCGTAAAGCGGGCAGTTTTTTAACTGACCAATCTGGCTTTCGTAAATCAATGCTCAAACTTTTGGGAAATCATTCTCAAAAACAATCTCGTGAAGATATTCATAGTCATTATGACATCGGAAATGACTTTTACAACAAATGGCTTGATCCAACAATGACTTACTCATGTGCATATTTTGAACATGAAGAAATGACACTTGAAGAAGCACAAATTGCTAAAGTTCATCATATCTTGGACAAACTTGATAGCAAACCTGGTGGCCGTTTACTTGACATTGGATGTGGTTGGGGAACTTTGATGTTTAAAGCCGTGCAAGAATACGGACTTTCAGCAGTTGGAGTGACGCTTTCTGAAGAACAATATTATTATGTTCGTAAAAAAGCTGATGATTTGGGACTTTCTGACAAGGTTAAAGTTTACTTAGTTGACTATCGTGACCTCAAAGAAGAGCCATTTGATTACATTACCTCTGTCGGAATGTTTGAACATGTTGGTAAAGAAAACTTGGAAATGTATTTCCAAAAAGTGTCTGATTATCTCAAGCCAAATGGTCGTGCCTTGATTCATGGGATTACTGGTCAACACCGTGGTGCCGGAGTGGACCCATTTATTGAAAAATATATTTTCCCGGGAGGATATATTCCAAATATCGCTGAAAATGTTGAACATATCATGACAGCTGGTTTGCAAATAGACGACCTGGAACCTCTTCGACGTCATTACCAAAAAACCCTTGAAATTTGGAATGAGAATTATCTTGAAGTATTTGGTGAAGTTGAAAAAGAAATGGGTAGACCATTTGCTCGCATGTGGACTCTTTATCTTCAAGCTTGTGCCGCAAGTTTTGAAGCTGGAAATATTGACGTCGTTCAATATCTCTTGACCAAAGGAGCCTCAGGACAAGGCTTGCCAATGACACGCGAATACATGTTTAAAAAACATTAAGTTTGATAATTGATAAGTTGAAAAGCAAGACCATTCAGTGTTTCGGGTCTGAATTATCATAAGAACAACTTATTTCAAATTTACTGATGAAAATACTAGCATATCCGTAATCGCTATCTATGCACTTCGTGCTACCTGAAGCATTTGCTTGTAGGGCGAATCGTCCATGGCTATTCTATGACAGAAATGAAACTCATCAGTAAATTTATTTTTAAAACATGTTAAGGAAAGAGTGCATTTTTTCCAAAAAAGAGGTAAAATAAGAGAGTTACGAGTCCCGAAAGGATTTGACCTATTTTAAAAATTACTGATGAAAAAACTAGCATATCCGTAACCGCTGAAGCGCCAACGGCTATCCTATGATGAAAATACTAAGATATCTGGAAATTGCTGAAGTAATAACAGCTATCCTATGACAGAACTTTCTGTCAGTAAAATTGAATAAGTTTAAAGACGCCTTGTAACCAAAATTTAGATTGGGGGACATTTTTAATGTCAGAAAAACATTTATTTACATCAGAATCAGTATCAGAAGGCCATCCAGATAAGGTTGCTGACCAAATCTCAGATGCCATTCTTGATGCCATTCTCGCACAAGACCCACATGCACACGTTGCTTGTGAAACGGTCGTATATACAGGGACAGTCAATGTCTTTGGAGAAATATCAACATCAGCTTACGTTGATATTGCCCATGTTGTTCGTGAAACCATCAAAAAAATTGGCTATACTGATAGCGAAAATGGTTTTGATTACAAATCAGTCGGTGTTCACGTCTCACTCGTTGAGCAATCAAGCGATATTGCTCAAGGGGTAAACGAAGCTGAAGAAGTTCGCGATAAAAATGGTCAGTTAGTTGACCCACTTGATTTGATTGGTGCTGGTGACCAAGGAATGATGTTCGGTTTTGCAACTAACGAAACGGCCGAATATATGCCACTTGCCATTTCACTTTCACATAAATTAGTTAAGAAATTGGCTGATTTGCGTAAATCAGGTGAAATTTCATACTTGCGTCCAGATGCAAAATCACAAGTGACTGTAGAATATGATAATAATGGAAAAGCAAAACGTGTTGATACCGTCGTTATCTCGACTCAACATGCTGCTGCAGCAACAAATGAAGAAATTCATGATGATGTGATTAACAAAGTGATTAAGGCTATTATTCCTGCCGAACTTTTGGATGATGAAACAAAATACTTTATCAATCCAACAGGACGTTTTGTTATCGGTGGTCCTCAAGGAGACTCAGGTTTGACTGGCCGTAAGATTATTGTTGATACTTACGGTGGTTATGCACCACATGGTGGTGGGGCCTTCTCAGGTAAGGATGCAACTAAGGTTGACCGTTCAGCTTCTTACGCGGCTCGTTATGTCGCAAAAAACATTGTGGCTGCTGGACTTGCTGATAAAGCTCAAATTCAACTTTCTTATGCGATTGGTGTGGCCACTCCTACATCAATCAATGTTGAGACTTTTGGTACAGGTAAAGTTTCAGATGATGAACTTTTGGCCGCGATCCGCAAGGTCTTTGACCTCCGTCCAGCAGGAATTATCCAAATGCTTGACTTGCTTCGTCCAATTTATGGACAAACAGCAGCTTATGGGCACTTCGGCCGTACGGATATTGAATTGCCATGGGAACAAACAGACAAGGCTAATGAATTGAAAGCAATGCTTGAAAAATAATAAAAAAGCGGATTTCCGCTTTTTTATTTTCAACGAGTAGAGTTGCTTTCAATAGAATACTTAATCCTGTAAAATAGAAGTAACAATAAAAAAAGGAGCTTCTATGAAAAAAATAATCACTAAAGACTATGCAACGATGAGTGAACTTGCTGCAGCGATTGTTCTTGATAAGATGATGCAGCCAAAAAGAGTGAATCTTTCGCTAACAGCGGGGAATACTCCTCTTGGGATGTATGAAATTCTCTTTGATCGACTACAAAAAATGAATTTTGACCGCTCAAATATCCATTATTATAATTTTGATGAAGTGCCTCTTGCTGGAGAACGTTATGGTTTGACAATGAGTGCTTTAAAAATGGCTTTTTATGACCGAGTGCATATTGATGATGGGAATCTCCATGAGTTAAATTCTCAAAATAATCAAGTTTTTGATCAAAAAATCTTGCAGGATGGTGGGATTGATTTGATTGTCATGGGGATAGGAGAAGATGGTCATTTTTGTGCAAATATGCCAGGACATACAAGTTTTGAGCGAGAAGTTTTTGCTGTTCCATTTGAAGAAGGGGATGAAATTTATCGGTCAATCAAAGAGCTGACAGATAAAGAACCGGCTTCTCCTTATGTCACTTTTGGGCCACGAACAGTTCTAGCAAGCAAGCAACTTTTAGTCTTTGCTGATGGAAAAAATAAAGCAGAGATTATGAAAAAAGTTCTTGAAGGGCCAATAACGGAGGAAGTTCCTGCTTCGATTTTGCGAACGCATCCAAATATTACCTTTATTTTAGATGAGGCAGCAGCAGCTTTACTTGAAGATTAAAGAATAAATAAAGACAGTTATTGAAGTAGCTGTTTTTATTTACTTTCTTTGAAGTCTATTTATCATGACATAAATGACTTTAAAATATTCTGAAAGCGTTACACTATCTTTCATTGAATATTGAAGCTTAAAATGATATAATTAATGAGTGTTTTGCTATGCAAAATACATTAATTTATAATCAAACTGTGAGTAGAATTTATTGGAATGATTACTCACTTTAGAGGAGACTAATGGACATTATTTCTATCGTTCTCTTGGTCTTATTGGTTGTATTAGTTGTCGCATTTATTTTGTATGCCCAAAATATTAAGAAAAATAAGCAAGATGCTGAATCTCTTTTTAACGAAGCAGAAAATAAAGCAAATGAGGTGATGGCGAGTGCTAAACGTGAGGCGGAGTCTTTGAAAAGGGAGGCTGAAGCCTTCAAAAAAGAAGCCCGTTACACCCTTCGTGAAGAAGAACAAAAGCAACGTCGCGAAATCGAAGATGAATTTAAGCAGGAACGTCAGGAGTTAAAGGAGACTGAAAAGCGCCTAAAACAACGTGAAGAAATCTTAGACCGTAAGGATGATACCTTAACGAAAAAAGAAGAAAACTTAGATTCTAAAGAGGAAAACCTCGTTAGAAAAACTGATACGCTCAGTAAGCGAGAAGAACAATTAGCGCATATTGAAGAAAAGAAACGACTGGAATTGGAGCGTATTTCAAATTTGAGCATGGATGATGCTCGTGAAATTATCTTGAGTGAAACCCGTGATGGTTTAACAAAAGAGATGGCTCAAACAATTCGTCAAAGTGAAGAAAAAGCTCAAGCAGAAGCAGATAAAAGAGCTAAAAATATTATTTCACTTGCCATTCAACGTGTTTCATCTGATTCGGTAGCTGAACAAACTGTTTCAGTTGTCAATTTACCAGATGATGGCATGAAGGGTCGAATTATCGGTCGTGAAGGTCGTAATATTCGTACTTTTGAAGCTTTGACTGGAATTGATGTCATCATTGATGATACGCCAGAAGCAGTTGTACTTTCAGGATTTGATCCAATTCGTCGTGAAATTGCTCGAATGACACTTGAACAATTAGTTCAAGATGGTCGAATTCATCCAGCTCGCATTGAAGAGTTGGTTGAGAAAAATCGTAAGGCCCTTGATCACAAGATGCGTGAATATGGGGAACAAGCTGCATTTGAAGTGGGCGCGCATAATTTGCATCCTGACTTGATGAAGATTATGGGACGTTTACACTTCCGTACTTCTTATGGTCAAAATGTGCTTGACCATTCTGTTGAAGTGGCTCATATTGCTGGTAATTTAGCTGGTGAAATGGGAGAAAATGAGGCTCTTGCCAAACGTGCAGGATTCTTGCATGATATTGGTAAAGCACTTGACCATGAGGTTGAGGGAAGCCACGTTGAGATTGGTACAGAACTTGCACGTAAGTACAAGGAAAATCCAATTGTAATCAACACAATCGCTAGTCACCATGGCGATACAGAGCCATTAAGTAACATCGCAGTACTTGTTGCAGCAGCAGATGCATTGTCAGCAGCACGTCCTGGAGCTCGTCGTGAATCAATTGAAAATTACATCAAACGTTTGAAAGACCTCGAAGCAATTTCAACAAGCTTTGATGGTGTGGAAACAGCCTTTGCTCTGCAAGCTGGACGTGAAATTCGAGTGATGGTTAAACCAGATAAATTGACGGATGACCAAATCGTAATTTTGGCGCGTGATGTGAAAAATCGAATCGAAGATGAGATGGATTATCCCGGTAATATTAAAGTTACCGTTATCCGAGAAACTCGAGCGATTGACTACGCAAAATAAAAAAACTGTCTTAGGACGGTTTTTTTATTTCGGATTACTAAGTTATATATCTTTTAGGTTACAAAAGCTAGTTTCTAGAGTGGAGTTTTGATAGAATGAACTTAATCGTTGATTTATATAGAGAATTAAAGATATATCGGAGGAAAAAATGCGTGAGCGTGGTTTATTAATTGTTTTTTCTGGGCCTTCTGGTGTTGGAAAAGGAACAGTTCGTGCTAAAATTTTTGAAAGTGATAACAACTTTGAATATTCAGTGTCGATGACAACAAGAAAGCAACGTCCTGGTGAAGTAGATGGAAAAGATTATTATTTCCGGACACGTGATGAATTTGAAGAAATGATTCGCAATGGACAAATGCTCGAATATGCTGAATATGTTGGAAATTACTATGGCACACCTTTAACTTATGTCAATCAGACATTGGATGAAGGAAAAGATGTTTTTCTAGAAATTGAAGTGCAAGGTGCACTACAAGTGAAAGAAAAAGTTCCAGATGGTGTTTTTGTCTTCTTGACTCCACCAGATTTGGAAGAATTGCGTGGACGTTTGGTGGGACGTGGAACAGATTCAGCTGAGGTCATTGCTTCACGACTCGAAAAAGCAAAAGAAGAAATTCGTTTGATGAGTGAATATGATTATGTGGTTGTCAATGATAAAGTTGAACTTGCTGCTGAACGTGTCAAGAAAATTATTGAGGCTGAACATTATCGAGTGGACCGCGTGATTGAACGTTATGTTCATATGATTGATGATGTAAAAGCTTAATATAAAAAATACTGACAGCCAAGTCAGAAATATTAAAATGAAAAGTTTAGAAAATGAGGTAATGGATTATGATGTTAGAACCTTCAATTGACAAATTATTGGATCAAGTGGACTCAAAATACTCTTTAGTTGTTTTGGAAGCAAAACGCGCTCATGAATTGCGTGATAAAGAACGTCCAACAAAAGAATTTAAATCCGTAAAAAGGACTTTGCAAGCTTTGGAAGAAATTGCTGATGGAACAGTTAAAATTCACCCAGCACCTGAATTGAAGCGCGAAACTTTGGTTGAAAAACGTGAGTTGGAACGTTTGCAAGCGAAAATGAAGGAACAACTTATCAAAGAACAAATTGCAAAAGAAGAAGCTGAAGAAGAAGCAAAACAAAAAAATAGTCGTGCGGCTAAAGCAGCTGCTGCAGAATAATTTTTTAGGCGTCAATTGGCGCTTTTTTTATTTTGTTTTACTGATTTTTATTAATATTAGCGGATATAGGACATCTGACAGAATCAAAGTTTATTCCATTGTCTAGTCGTAATTGGCAAATATCAAATAGTGAACTGTGTTATAATTAAAAGAAGAATTACGGAGGTCAAAACTGAATGAAAATTGCTAAAGTAATCGTTGACCTGCCTCTGATGCAGACTGATAAGCCTTTTTCTTATGCCATTTCAAAAGAATTTCAAAGTTTGATTGAACTGGGAATGCGGGTTCATGTTCCTTTTGGGACAGGAAATCGTTTGGTTCAAGGAATTATTGTTGGGATTGAAGAAGAAAAGGATGCAGAAAATTCGTCAGTAAATTTGAAAGATATTGCTGAGTTACTGGACCTTGAACCGGTGTTGACCGAAGAACAACTATGGTTAGCTGATGAAATGCGCCACTCGGTTTTTTCATATAAAATTTCTTGTTTGAAAGCGATGCTGCCTAATCTTTTGAATTCTAATTATGACAAACTCTTGAAATCTGCTGACGGAGCTGTCAGCAAATGGTCTCAGCTGACAGAAGAAGAAAAAATTTCGTCAGCAAAAGCGGTGCGTGCTGGACAGCTGTCAGTAGAATATTTAGCTAAATCCAAAGAAAATCGGAAGACCGAAAAATATTTATCTATTCCGGATTTGGAAAAATTGGATGAATTTGAAATTGAAAAACGAGCGAAAAAACGCTTGGAGCTAAAAGATTTTCTCTTACGAATGACCGATGAAAAAATTGCTCTAAAATCTTTAAATTTTTCATCACAAATTATCAAATTTTTTATTGAGCATGATTTGGTAAAAATTGAGGAAGTTGAAATTTCTCGGACAAAAGATAAATTTGAAGCGATTGAAAATGATAGCGCCAAAGTGCTGAATTCTGAACAAGAATCAGCTTATGAAAAAATAATTGCTTCTTCTGACAAACCATTTTTGTTGGAAGGTATCACTGGCTCAGGTAAAACAGAAGTTTACTTACAGACCATTGACCATTTTCTACAAATGGGAAAAACGGCCATCATGCTTGTGCCGGAAATTTCACTGACGCCGCAGATTACCAATCGATTTATTGCTCGTTTTGGTGACAAAGTGGCCATCATGCACTCAGGTTTGTCTGACGGTGAAAAATATGATGAATGGCGTAAAATTAAGTCTGGCAAAGCTCAAGTCGTTGTCGGTGCTCGTTCTGCTATTTTCGCGCCAGTCGAAAATTTAGGTATTATCATCATTGATGAGGAGCACGAAACTTCCTATAAGCAAGATTCTAGTCCGCGTTATCATGCCAGAGATATTGCACTTTTGCGAGCAAAATGGCATGGAGCCACCCTTGTTCTGGGTTCAGCAACGCCAAGTTTAGAATCACGGGCGCGTGCCATGCGTGGCGTTTATGAGCTATTATTGCTGACAAAGCGGGCAAATGAAGCAGCAATCTTGCCAGAAATTAAAATCATTGATATGCGCAGTGAAATTTCTGACCAGTCAGCAAATTTCTCACAATCATTACTGGCAAAAATTAAAGAAAAAATTGACAAAGACGAACAAGTCATTTTGATGCTAAATCGTCGAGGTTATTCTTCATTTGTCATGTGTCGAGAATGTGGTTTCGTTGTTGATTGTCCCAATTGCGATATTTCCTTGACCCTTCACATGGACACCAGAACTCTGAATTGTCATTATTGTGGTCACGTTCAGGGCATTCCCCAAACTTGCCCCAACTGTCAATCACGAAAAATTCGTTATTATGGTTCTGGAACGCAAAAAGTCGAAGAAGAACTTCGAGAAATCATGCCTGAAGCACGAGTTTTGCGAATGGATGTAGATACAACTCGAACGAAAAATGCTCACGAAAAAATTCTTGAAAAATTTGGTAATCATGAAGCTGATATCCTTTTAGGAACTCAGATGATTGCCAAAGGTTTAGATTTTCCAAACGTGACTTTAGTTGGTGTCATTAATGCAGATACCGGTCTAAATTTACCTGATTTTCGGGCCAGTGAACGCTCGTTTGAATTGCTGATGCAGGTGGCTGGGCGAGCTGGACGTGCGGATAAAAAAGGTGAAGTTTTGATTCAAACCTTTAATCCACATCATTATGCCATTGAAATGACCAAAGCTCAAGATTATGAAAAATTTTATGAAATGGAAATGAGATTTCGTCGTGAACTTTCCTATCCACCTTATTATTTCACGGTTCAAGTGCTTGTTTCTCATCAAGATGAAGAAGTTGCCATTCAAAAATCTTATGAAATTTCTCAAATTTTAAAGCAAAATCTGACAGAAAAAGCCAAAATTTTGGGACCAACTGCCAGACCAATTGCCAGAACACATAATCTTTATCATTATCAAATTTTAGTTAAATATCGTTTTGAAGAAGAATTAGAGTCCGCTTTGAATCAAGTGCTTGAATTAACCCAACTTCGTGACAATAAAAATTTACGAATCTTGATTGATAGCGAACCACAAAATTTTGTATAAAATCAGAGTTGATGAGGTTAAAAATGATTAGATTAACCAAAGAAGAAGCCAGAAATTTTTTATTGACTAAGCAGGGTTTGCTTGGTCATAAACATTTTTCAGGAAAAGAAGGGATTATGGATTTTGTCAGGCAGGCAGGTTCGGTACAGTTTGATCCGGTGGATGTTTGTGGAACTAGTCCAGAACTGACTTTGCAGGCGCGAATTGAGTATTTCACTAAAGAAATGCTTGATGAATTACTTTATCAAGACCGTCTTTTGATTGATTTTTTTGACAAAAATCTTTGTATTTTGCCAATAGAAGATTTGACAGTTTTTACTCAAAAATATGCGGGAATCAGCTATGCAGAAGCAATGGCGCGTAGACAAAGTGAACCTGTTCTACAAATGATGATTGAAATCAGAAAAATACTCTCTGAAAAAGAATATATTTTTGCCAAAGATTTGCGTCATTTGGAAAGTGGAAATTTGATTTGGGATTGGGGTGCCTCTTCATCTGTGGCAAGAGCCGCGCTTGAAACCATGTATTTTAAAGGTGAGCTGATTATTCATCATAAAAATGGACGGCAAAAAGCTTATGCCTTGGCTGAAAAATTTTTGTCAGCAAAACTTTTGAGCGCGAAAAGTCCTTTTGAAAGTGAACTTGATTATCATCAGCAACTCGTTCTGAGACGAATTGGCACGATTGGATTTTTATGGAACAAGCGAAGTGATGCTTGGTTGGGGATTGAGCATTTCAAAACTTTTGAGAGAAATCAAGCTTTTCAAAGTCTTTTAGAAGATAAAAAAATTACAGAAATTCAAATTGAAGGAATTTCAACAATTTTTTATATGAAAAAAGAAGATGAAAAGTTGCTGACAAGTTCGCACCTTGTCCCTGATCGCTCTGACAGTCTGTCAGTAAATCCAAAATCGCCAGTACGAATGGAATTCCTTGCTCCGCTTGACAATTTTCTTTGGGACCGAAATTTGATTCGAGAAATCTTTGATTTTGACTACAAATGGGAAATTTACACTCCAAAGGAAAAAAGAAAATATGGGGCATATGTTCTTCCAGTCCTTTACAAGAATCGTTTTGTTGGCCGTCTGGAAATTGAGCGACATACTAAAGAAAAAGTTTTGCTTGTTAAAAACTTTTAGCTAGAAGAAAACGAAGTTTTTAACAAGTCACGCAAGGAGGCTTTTTCCACATGTGTAGAAGTTTTTAGAGCATTCAATCACTGTGAAAAAGTCGAATATGTGAAAGGTTGGTGCAAAGAAAATGACCAAAAGTGAACTTTTTCAACAAACAATTGACGCTTGGCTGACCAAAGATATCAATAAGTTATTAAGTGTTCTGTCAGCAGATATTATTTACACAGAATGTTACGGCGCTCAATATCAAGGAAAAGCAGAAATTGAAAAGTGGTTCTGTCAGTGGAATAATCCTGTGGAAAATCAAGTGAAATCATGGTCTGTGGATAAGTCTTATGTAGATAATGAAACTTGTTTTTTCACATGGACTTTCCATTATGTCTATAAAGGGGAAGAAAATATTTTTGATGGAATTTCTCTTGTTAAATTTTCTGGAAATAAAATTTGTCAAATTCAAGAATTTGAACAAAAACATGAAAAATTTCGTCCATTTTTGAAGTAAAATGAGGTAAAATATGGTTGAGAAATTTGATTTATTGAAACATTTTGGAGTATACGGAGTGGCAATTGACAATGATAAATTACTTGTCATTGAAAAAAATTCAGGTCCCTACCAAAATCGTTATGATTTGCCCGGAGGTTCGCAAGAAGTTGGTGAATCAATGGTTGACACATTAGAGCGAGAAATTCTTGAAGAAACTGGATTTACTGTCCTTTCAAGTGCTAAGAGTCGCCTCTATTCGGCTTGGATTTATGAAAATGACCGTCGAGTCGTTAGTCACCACATTTTTAACCTTTTTGATGTAAAATTAAATCATGTATCCAAAAAACTACCACAATTTGTTGCTGATGGAAAAAATGATTCTGACAGAGCAGTTTGGAAATTAGTGACAGAATTGTCAGCAGAAAATTCATCTCCACTTGTCCTAAAAGTAATTGCTGAAGTCAATAACTATCCCCATGTGGATAAAGCCGAAATTTACAGAGATTGGAAGGTCAATTATGGAAGCAAAAATTATCCCAAGCCTTTGGTTTAACAATAATGCCGAAGAAGCAATGAACTATTATGTATCTGTATTTCCAAATTCAAAAATCAAAAACATCGAATATTATCCTGATGAAAAGCTAGATGAGCATTTCGTAGGAATGTCTGGAAAAGTATTAAATGGTGAATTTAGTCTGAATGGACTTGAGTTTATCTGTCTTGACGGTGGGCCAATTTTTAAATTTAATGAAGCAGTCAGTTTCACTGTGACTTGTAAAAATCAAGCCGAAATTGATGATTATTGGTCAAAACTTTCTCATGTTAAAGAAGCCGAACAGTGTGGTTGGTGCAAAGACAAATTTGACCTTTCTTGGCAAATCATTCCAGAAAATCTGGGTCAATTAATGGCAAAAGGTGACAAGGCCGTTCAAGTATTAATGAAACAAAAGAAAATTATTATCGAGGAGTTTGAAAACTTATGACAAAAACAAAAATTATCTTTATGGGGACGCCACAATTTGCTGCGACCGTTTTGAAAGGTTTGATTGACTCTAATCAATATGAAATCCTAGCAGTTGTGACCCAACCAGACCGTAAAGTTGGTCGAAAACAGGAATTAAGAATGACGCCAGTTAAAGAACTTGCTTTAACGGTTAACTTGCCTGTTCTTCAACCAGAAAAGCTATCTGGCTCAGTAGAAATGACTCAAATTATGACGCTCCTTGAATCAGGAGAAGTTGGAATTGTGACTGCCGCATTTGGACAATTTTTGCCAGGGAAATTATTAGATGTCGCTCGTTTTGCGGTAAATACACACGCTTCCTTACTACCGAAATATCGCGGTGGAGCGCCGATTCATTATGCCATTATGAATGGCGAAAAAGAAGCTGGTGTGACAATCATGGAAATGATTCGTAAAATGGATGCCGGTGACATGATTGCTCAAAATTCTACTCCAATTCTTGAAGAAGACAATGTCGGCACTATGTTTGAAAAATTGGCTTTTGTGGGACGTGATTTACTCCTTGAAACATTACCCAAGTATCTGGAGGGTCAACTCAAAGCTCAAGCTCAAAATGAAGATGAAGTGACTTTTAGTCCAAATATTTCACCAGAAGAAGAAAAAATCGATTGGAACAAATCCGCACGTGAAATTTTCAATAAAGTTCGTGGCATGAATCCTTTTCCAGTCGCCCATACCCTGTGGAATGGGGAACGCTTTAAGATTTATGAAAGCAAAGTAGCTGACGAAATTGTTAACAATTCTGATAATCCCTTACAGGCCGGTCAAATTGTGGAAAAAACAAAAAAATCATTAAAAGTTGCTACTGGCAATGGAATTCTTGAGCTTTTAACGGTCCAACCGGCAGGCAAACCTAAAATGGACATTGTTAGTTTTCTTAATGGTTTAGGTCAAAAAATGCAAGTTGGGGATAAACTTGGGGATTAGATAAAAAATAAGATATTTCAAATAGAAATATTTATCCACAGAAACTAAAAGTATGAGACCTGAGGTACAATTTATCTCTAAAAAAGTTCTATCATTTCTAATGATGGAATTTTTTGTTTACTAAAATATCGTAAAAAAGGTTAAATGTAATAAAAAGAAAGCGGATTATTTTATAAATGCCTCAAAGTTTGTTATAGTAAAAATGTACAGGAACTGTACTAGAAAGAGGTGCTTTATGATTTGGTCGTTAATTGTCGGAGCCATTATTGGTGTAATTGCAGGAGCTATTACCAATAAAGGCAAATCAATGGGATGGATTGCTAATATTTTAGCTGGACTTGTTGGGGCTGCAGTAGGTCAAGGACTCCTAGGAACATGGGGACCAAAGTTGGCCGGAATGGCTCTAATTCCCTCTATTATAGGTGCTGTCATCGTTGTAGCTGTTGTTTCATTCTTTTTAGGTAAGGCAAACAACTAGAAGAAACAATAACAGAGAGGAGGTATCGTGTCAAAAGGAAAAAAATTTATTTTTATTCTGGCTGATTTATTTTTCCTCACCATTCTCATACCAATTTTATGGGATTATTTTAATCAAATGAATTTTCGTTGGGAGCTTAGTCCCTCATCAGAAATTCCTTACATTGGTGAAAAACTTCCCCAATATATATTTATCAGCGCTTCAATTTTAGGAATACTCTTATTATTTGCCTTACTGATTGTCATCTTTTATCCCAAAACCTATATGGAGATTTTATTAGATGATAAAGCAGGAAGTTTGACTCTAAAACGTTCAGCAATCGAAGGATTAGTTAGAGAGCTCGTGCTTGATAATGGCTATATTAGAAACCCTAAAATAAATGTGACTTTATATCAGTCCACAATAAAAATTGATGTACAAGGAGAAATTATTCCCAGAGTTGAGATTGTTGAAAAAACAAAAGCGATTGAGCAAGAAATCAAAGAAAGTTTAAAAAATTTCTTTGGTTTGAATCATGAGGTGAAATTAAAAATCAAAGTCAGCTCAATTGTTGAAAAGAAAGACTCGACAAGTCCACGCGTAGTCTAAGGAGGTAGAAATGGATCTTTTCGAAAGATATCGATACCCGATTATTGGCGGAATAATAGGCTGTATTATTGCAGTTTGTATCTTCACAATCGGATTTTGGAAAATGATTCTTCTCTTCTTGCTTATTGGGTTAGGGATTTTTGTAGGTCTCTATCTTCAACGCACGGGAATCATTGAACAAATAAAGAAGAAAAAATAGGAGGAAATTATGGTACAAGAAAACACAAAAACGGAAACAACTGAAGTTAAAGGCAACTTAGCATATGAAGACAAAGTCATCCAAAAAATTGTCGGACTTGCCCTTGAATCTGTCAATGGATTACTTGCTGTTGATGGAGGATTTTTCTCAAATCTCACAGGAAAACTTGTAAATACAGAGGATGTCACTGCTGGTGTTGGCGTTGAAGTCGGCAAAAAGCAAGTTGCCGTGGACCTTAAGGTAGTAACAGAATATAAAAAGAATGTTCCAGATATCTACCAAAAAATCAAAGAAGTTATCCGTAAAGAAGTTTCGGATATGACTGATTTGGAAGTTGTTGAAGTCAATGTAACGGTCGTAGATATTAAGACAAAAGAACAACAAAAAGATGATGAAAAAAGTTTACAAGATCGTGTGGTTGGCGCAGCTCAAACAACAGGGAAATTTACATCTGATCAGGTAGACAAAGTTAAAGAAAAAGTTGATGATATGGGTGATGACTCCCGTGTGAAATAAAATCAATAAAAAAACTGGCATAATGCCAGTTTTTTTATTTATCTTTGAAATAATTTTAGTTCAAATAAAGAGAGTAAAAGTAAGCTATATAATACAAGAAAGAGAATAAGTAGCTTAGTTTTTATTAGTTATAGAGCAATCATCTAAGAAAAGTCATTGACAGACTAAGGGTATAAT